>ERZ1292632.2661-Hain-H43-01um-R2-2661-length-14609-cov-17_pt2 | contig 12033 bp, 14 predicted proteins | sample MGYA00564407_ERZ1292632 | MGnify/ENA primary metagenome ERZ1292632 (study PRJEB36523, sample SAMEA6512637) | groundwater metagenome | collected 2019-01-08 | study: AquaDiva: Metagenomics assemblies of 32 groundwater samples
GAAGTTTGTGGACTTGGAGACGATGAGTAATCCAGGCTACTATACTACCAATGGCGGCCCCACCTAAGATGTCTAAGGGATAGTGGACTCCGCCTAAAATCCGGCTGATGCCAATGGCCAGACTAATGATAATTAAGGGGATCCCCCATTTATATTTGTGTAGATATAGAGAGACTGAAATGGCAAAGGCGGCGGCGGTATGATTACTGGGAAACGAGCCGTCAGAAAAATTACCAACCAGGGGGGTAAAGCCGTTGGCAACATGTGGACGGGGCACGGCAAAAAAGTCTTTGAGAAACTTACTAATTAACCAAGCAACAAGAGCGGAAATGAAAGCGTGCAATACCCATTCCCGTTTTTTCTTCACCCATAAAACGGGTAAAAGCGCGAAGAGGAAAAAAATGGCGTAATCGGCAAAAAAAACAACCAGGTTGTTGGTTATTGGTTGATAGTTCATAGTAGGACCACGTTAGCTTAGTGAATTTTTTAGCGCACTTAACATTCGTGAAAGGCTAACACAGGATGAGTACAGTTTCTCATAAATAAGTGTATTAATATAGTTTTGATCTCTGGCAATGGTGAGCACAGCTACACATTCAAAGCAAGAACCCCTCGATAAATCCAAGAAATGACCAAAATCTTTTTTTGTCCGACTTGTCCCTTCCGCAATATTTAAGGCCACAGAAACGCTGGCTCTTCTTAATTGATCGATTAATCCAAACATTTCTTGTCTGGGCCATTCTTGAGTAATTCGGTATACTTCGTTCGCAAACTTTAACGCTTCCTGATAAACATTAAGCTCTTCAAATTTAAACACGGCTACTATGAACTATGAACCACGAACTAACAACTAGTTCATTCATGAACAACAACACGGGTACCGGGATTGTCTGCGTCCGAACGGATGGCCCATTTGCCGTCTGGGACTTGGGGATCTGCCCAGTAAAATAACTTTTCAGCAATGGGGGTAGGGGCATTGACACAACCGTGACTCATAGGCCGGCCAAAATTTTGGTGCCAGTAAGTGCCATGAACACCAATATCTTTGTCGAAAAACATAGTATAGGGGACGTTGGGTAAATAATAATAAGTTCCGGTACCCCGGACTCCCCCCTCCATTTTAGTAGCTCTGATTTTGTACCAAATGGCGTATTCTCCAATTCTGGTTTTGCCAAACAGGCCCGAGGAAATGGGGCTTTCGAGAAAAATATCGTTGCCTTGATGGGCGATTAACTTCTGATCCGAGAGATCAATTTCAATCCATTTATCCCCACCAGTGGAAGTTCCTAAAACCTGGCGGTCTTTTTCGGATAGAGTTTGGGCCAGAGTAGTAAGGGGGGCAATGGGCTGGTTTTGCCAAAAGGCCACGGTTTGGGTGGGGTCAATGCCTTCTTGGGATAGATTGGCCGGACAGCCGGCGACGGTCTTTGAACCGGAGACTGATAAGAAGGTGAGACGAATAACTCCGACTGCCAGGGCAGAACCCACAATGAGAAGCATTATGGGTTTAGTTAACTGCATGACCTAATCTACTACGCCGTAACCTGTTTTGGCAATAGTGGATTTGAGAATTTCCGGAGAAATTTTGGCGGCGTCAAATTCTACTGTGGTTTCTTGCTTGGCGTAGTTGGTTTGAGAATTTTTTACCCCCGAGACTTCTTCCAGATCCAGATCAATGTTTAATGCACAAGCTGTGCAGTGCATTCCGGAAATTTTGAAAGTTTGTTTGATCATTAGTTAATAACGTTTATTGTTCCGGTATACATACCCATACCACAGGCAAAGGATATGAGACCGGTTTGGGTGGGAGTAAAACTAACTGTTTCTGACCCAGATGGCGGCAAGACCTTGGTAATATTTAAGGAAGGAATAATAAAAACTGAAGCGCAGGAATAAGTACCTTGGGTAACCAGATTTAAATTTACGGGTTGATTTACTTTGACGGAAAAATTATGGGGGAAGTAACCGTTATTGGAAACATTTATAGTGACGTCATTGGTGGGAGCTGAAGCCACAACTGAAGTTAAGAAAGTTTGCTTGAAAGCCCAAACCCAATGGTCAAAAGAATATTTAGACCCGGCTAAAACTAAGGCTCTATTTAGAGATGTCAAAGAGATGAAGATAACCAGTAAAGCTGCGAATTTGAAAAACTTGACTCTAAACGACTCGGAAAATTTGGTGGTTAACCAACCGATGATTAAAAAAAGCGGGGAAGTTCCCAGAACAAAAGCAAACATTGTTAAAGCTCCTGACCAAGGATTACCTGTAGAAACAGCCAAGACTTCCATGGCTTGAGTGACTCCACAGGGAATAAGAACTGTAAACACACCTAGAAGAGCGGGGGCAAAAACAGAAGGACTTTTGGTCTGGCCGCGTAAAAGTTTGCCTACCCATTTGGGCGGCTGAATGACGAAATAGCGGAAAATAGGATGCAGATCCAACATAGAGCCTGCCAGTCCCAACATGAGAATGGCGGCAATAACTTGGAACCAAATGCGCATGGTTGTGGTGAGCTGGAAGATGGAACCAAAATAACCTAAAAGTGCTCCCAGAAGGGTGTAGGCCACTAATTTGCTGCCTAAAAACAAAAGGGTGGGAATGGCGTCGTGGAGTTTGTCTTTAGACTCAGCAGTGGTGGCCAGAGTGGCAGCCAAAAGTCCTCCTTGGACTGCAAGGCAAGAAAGCCCGCCTGTTGTTAAACCCGTGATGAATATCAGCCAATAGTTCATGGTAGAACGCAGCCGCTGATTTTAGATAACCCTAAAAGACCCTGTTCCCCGGAATATTTTTGTCCAGAAGCATCGATCCAGGTAGGATAGCCTTCGATTCCTGCATCCAGACATTTCTTAGTCTCTTGAGTACATTCGATATATGGTACATATTTTATGGAATCTCCGAAAATTTTCTTTTCGTTTTGGCAATGGGGGCACCAGTAAGCTCCGTACATGGTTAACTTTTTGTCAGCCAGACATTGGGCAAATCCGTCATAATTTTTTACAGATTGTGGTTTCCTAGATACCAGAGAATAGATACTAGAAATTAGGATAACCACGACAATTAGTCCAAATAAATATTTCATTCTTTGCAACAATCAATTAACTGGGTAGTCAGATCTTCAATGGTCAAAGCCTTGTCAATTTTTTTGACGCCTTTGAGATTGAGAAGCTTAAGCCGGACTGCCCAAAATAGTGAGTAAATTTTGTATGCTTGAGTAAAGGCTGTACTCGCTTCGGCTTTTTTGCCGTCTGATTGATACTTTGTTCCTACTTCGATCAAACGCATAGTGGCTGCTAATAAATGTTTGGTAATACACCACGTTTCTCCCTCATGCTGAGGAATCATTTTAGCCAAGAGAGATTTCCTGATTTCCCGGGTCTCCTGCAGGAGATCCAAATAATCAGATTTGCCGGTCTTTTGAGAAGTGAAGAAAAAATGTTCCTCCAAGCTAATCAGATTCATAACGGCGATACTCAAGTCCTCTTCCAGCGACAAGTCGTAATTCTTACCCGCCTGGAGTTTCTTTATTTTATCTACCAATTGTTGAAATTTGGGATCGTCAGGCATAGTGCAATCTAGATTTTAACAGAAAAAACACATTAAGGGCTAGGGTTAAAATCATAAATTGAATTTGATAACGGACAAGGAACGAGGCGGCAGAGAAAAGGCCCAAGAAGGGCAGAAATTCGGCAACGTGGTGAGCGCAGCAGGCGCCCATGGAGATTGCGGAGGTGGTTCCGGTCATCAGTGAAACATTTAAAGCAAAAGTGAAAGTAATGGGCAAGATAAGAAACCAGTATCTGGTAAATTGACTCCAGGCAAAAGCAAACCCTCCACCCAATAGAGACAGGGTGACAAAATAAAAAGTCAGCATGCCCACAAAGGCCAGGCCTGCCTGCCGGCAGGCAGGACTACTTTTTACCAAAGGCGTTGTAAAGAGTGGCAAAGACATAGCCAATGATCCACGCGCCTATAGTGGAGGAAACTAGACCTAACCAGAATGAGCCGGCAGTCAAATTCCAGGAGCCTAGTTTACTAAGAGCTATGCCGTGAAACCAGGATTGGGCTACGGCAAAGGAAATGTCCGGGAAGATGCCAACCAATGCGCGGCAGGTCAGATACACTACGGCAGTGGTAGCAGCCACAGCATTGGCAGTTGTTTGCGGATTGTGTTTTATATTTGTCACCCCCTTTCGAAAATAAGTTTTCTTTCGGGAGTCCCACCCAAATTGTTGACAATGAGAGTAACTGGCAAATTAAATTTTGGAAAAGTAAGCGTAAAAGTCCGGTGATGAGGAGGAGAATCGGAAACGGGAGTGGCAGAAATAGATTTGAGTTCATAGTTTTTAGTTTTGAGAATTACCGATTGGGAAAAATCAAAATTAGACAAGTCTACAGAATGGGTATTGAGGGCAATTTCAAACTGAAAGTTACCTGAGTACGAGGCAGAGACGTCAACCTCGGCAGAACTTTCGGTTTGAGTCAAGTTGATAGGTGTTTTGTTGAAGCTGTTACCCAAGAGAAAACTACCAAGAGCAACTAAAAAGACGGCTATTGCTAATTTGATCATATGCCGCAACCACCGCCACCAGATTGTTGCACTGGCTCGACTTGGGAACGGATTTTCCGATAACCAGTGGAGCTGGAGTATGTAGCTCCCAAAATCTCTTTCGGATCTGTTTTAACCCAAGTTTTTCCTTGACTGTCTAAATATTTGGCAATGGTCAGATAAGTATCAGGGAACCAATATGAGTTAACTACTAAAGCGTATTTGTACATATCAGATTCAGAGACCCCTTGAGAAACCATAAGCTCTAAAAGCCCCAACATGGCCATACCGTGATTGCAGTCCGGAAAGTAGGTGGAATTATCACAGCAGGGACGGTAGATATTTTTGGAGACCCGTTCCACTATGGCCTGCTGATCAGCAGTCAAGACTACCCAATCATATTTGGAGTAATACTTCATAGCGTTGCCTACGGCAATGGTCCAGCCGCCGGTCGAGGCAAAATTGGCAGCTCCGCCGTACTGTTTGTCGACCATGGGACCTGAATCTAAAATGGGATTTTTGTTGGCCAGACCAAAAGCCCACAGAGTGTTTAAGACAGCCTGGGCGTTTTGGGCAGAAATAGTAATCCGGCCGGGGTCGGTGATGGGGGTAAATTTGGCAGAATCGATGACTCCGGTCTTGACTAATTTTTCTCCCAGGTCTCCCCAGGTGACGGGTAATTGAACGCCGGCTTCGGGAAGAACTGCTTTGGTGTAGTCAACGGGGGCAGGTGTAGGTTTGGTAAAAAGCTGTTGCAAAAGCGGCCGGCGGATGACATTTAAGTTAAAGCTAAACAGAGACCCCAGAGCAAAAGATCCGGCGGCGACAATAATAAATATGGGCAAAAGCTGCTTCATAGGAAAAAGATAGCTAGGCCTAATGCTAACAAGATGATGTTGCCCACTAATTCCATGCGCCAAACGTTTTGTTTGCGCCAGGCTTTGACCTGATCATGTAACTGCTTTTGGGAAGCAAAAACCAAAATGATGACCAGGGGAAGAACGAAAATAAGGTTGTATAAAATCAGGTAAGAAAAACCGGAGGTCCAAGTGGCTTTGTCGTGCAGAAGTCCCAGAATCATTAAATATGGTCCGCCGGTACAGGGAAACTCGCAGAGTCCAACTAAAACTCCCAGGGCCAGAGCCGCAGGAAGAGTGGCCCGGTGCATATATTTGGCCAGGTCTGCGTGTATAAATGAGGGGATTTTAAGTTTAATGGGAAACCTGGGGAAGAATTGATTAATAAGGTTAATAGAGCCCCAGGCAACCAAAAGACCGGCTCCGATTTTGGCCATGAAATGCGGGGTGTTGAACAAATGCAGAACCTGAAGCAAACCCAGACCAATGGAGAGATAAACAAGAAAAATGCCTAAGATATAAACGCCGCCAATTTTGAGAATTTCGCCGCGGCTTCTGCCTAAGTTGAACAGGAAGGCCACAGTGAGAAAAAGAATGGAAAAAGCACAGGGATTGATACTATCTATTAGAGAGGCAATCATAACCAGTGGCAGAAGCCAAGTTCCCCCCTGGCTAATAGACCACAAAAAGCTTGTTCCCCAAGGAGAAAATTTGAAAAAGACCAAAACTGCCAAGAGTGCCAGGACGGTGATGATAAGTAATTTAAGGCGTGACATTAGCACTAAAACTGAAAAGTAATGGTGACTGACCGTTGAGTTCGGCAGTAACGGTACGATCGATTTTACCAACCCCTGCCGGACCGTGGGCCGCCGGATCAAATATAACTTCTATTTGGGCACTCTTACCAGGGGCAATTTCAGCGGCAATGCTGGGAATGGCTACGTGGCCCGGCATACCAAAAGGCCCCCAGGTTTTGTCTGGGGTAATCAAAGTCCCTTTGGTACACATACAGGATGAGTAGAGTTTAGTGACGGTGGCCGGAACTGAATCGGAATTGGTAACGGTAAACTTATAACTGACCGGGCCTTTCTTCATAGAAATAGTACCAAAGTCATAGAAAGTCTCTGTAGTTGTAAGTTGGCCAATGCTGGCTGAGGCCACTGCGGGAGCAGCTGGTTGAGGTTTAGAAAACCAAAAAGCCGCACCAAAAAGTAAGCCGAAACTCAAAACAATGCCTATGAGAAGCGCTTTGGAACTCATGAGAGACGGGTTCTTTTAAGTAATAAAGAATTACCCACAACGGAAACCGAAGAAAAAGCCATAGCTCCGGCGGCTAAAATAGGACTTAACAGACCCATGGCCGCAGCGGGAATAAGAATGACATTGTAAATAAAGGCCCAGAAAAGATTGGTTTTGATGGTGCGCAGGGTGGATCTGGAAAGCCGGAGAGCCAGGGGAATGGAGTGTAAGTCTTTATTAACCAGAGTAATACCGGCAGCTTCGATGGCTACGTCAGTACCGGAGGCCATGGCAATACCGATGTTGGCAGCAGATAGAGCAGGGGCGTCGTTAATGCCGTCGCCCACCATGGCCACAATCTGACCTTCAGATTGAAGCTGTTTGATGGCAGCGGCTTTGTCTTGGGGCCGGACTTGGGCAAAGAAGCGGGTGATACCTGCAATTTTGGCAATGGCGGCTGCCGTAGTAGGATTGTCTCCGGTAATAAGGGAAGTGCCGATTTTTTGCCGAGTAAGTTGGCTTATGGCATCGGTAGCTGTAGGACGCAGAGTATCGGCGATAGCGATGACTCCCAGAATTTTTTTACCAATAGCCAACACGACTACTGTTTTACCCTGTTTTTCAAGTCTGGCTACATCGGAGGGAACGGAAGGAAAAAGTGAGGGAGTACCCAGAGTGTATTTAATCTTAGAAATAGTGCCCTCAACCCCCCGACCGGCCAGATTTTTAAAACCGGTAACTGGTAAGGACTTAAGAGCGGTTTTGGCTCCGGCGGCGACAATGGCGGAAGCCAAAGGATGCTCGGAATTAGCATCCAGGCTGGCGGCTAAGCGCAGTAAATCGTTATTAGTTACTTGGTTACTTGGTACAATATCGGTGACTACGGGTTTGCCTTCGGTAAGGGTGCCGGTTTTGTCGAAAACTACGTGACTTACTTTGTAGGCAATTTCCAGGTTCTCGGCGTCTTTAATTAGGATGCCTTTTTGAGCAGCCAGACCGGTACCTACTACCAGAGCTGTGGGAGTAGCCAAACCTAAAGCGCAGGGACAAGCGATAATCAGAACAGCAATGGCATTGAGCATGGCCGGCAGGTAACCGGTGCTAATATACCAGCCGGCAAAAGTGGCTACGGCGATCATCAAAACGGCGGGGACGAAATAACCGGAAATAACATCGGCTAATTTTTGAATCGGGGCCCGGGAGGCCTGGGCCTGCTCAACCAATTTAATAATCTGGGCCAACATGGTGGCTGAACCAACTTTAGTGGCCGAAAGAATAATAGCCCCACTGGTATTGATAGTGCCGCCAATAACCAAATCGCCGGTGTGTTTGTAAACCGGAATACTTTCGCCGGTGACCATGGATTCATCAATACTGGTTTCACCGGAAACGACTTTGCCGTCCACGGGGACTTTTTCACCCGGGCGAAGACGGATCTGATCGCCTACCTGAACCTCGGAAATAGGTAAATCGACCTCCTGACCGTTGCGGATAACCCGGGCGGTTTTGGGTTGGAGCTGGATAAGTTTTTTAATTGCTTCGGAGGTCTTGCCCTTAGCCCGGGCTTCGAGCCATTTGCCCAAAATAATTAGGGCAATGATCGTCATGCCGGTGTCAAAATATGGCTCCCCGCGCACCAGACCAAAAGTGACTGCGGCAGAATAAATATAAGCCACTGTAGTGCCAAGAACTATGAGTGTGTCCATGTTGGCGGCGCGGTGTTTGAGACTATTCCAAGTGGAGCGGTAAAAATCCCAAGCTACCCAAAACTGAACTAAAGTCGCCAGAACCAACTGGAAATAAAGAGATTGCAAAAGAGCCGGGGCGGTAGAAGAAATGGCAGGCAGACTACCCCACAAAGCCAAGGAAGCAAATACAGCAGAAATGATAAATTTCATAAATAAAATATTGATTTGGCGGTCTTTATCTTCGGGGGTAGTAGAATATCCGAGACTGGAAATAATTTGAGAAATTTTTTCCAGAGTGATTTGGGTCGAATCGAACTTAATTTGGGCTTTTTCGGTGGCGTAGTTGACGTTGGCAGACGATACCCCGGGAGTACGGCGCAGGACTTTACTAATGGTAGCAGCACAGCTGGCACAGTGCATCCCAGAAATATTTAACAAACAACTAACGGGCGATGATTTGGCCATGATACATATTCATGCCGCAATGAAACCCGTAGCGGCCGGGAGAAGTAACAGTGACTGCAATCGTAACGGGAGTGTTGAGAGGCAAGGTTTTTTTGATTTTCAGATCGGGAATTACAAATTCTTCCAGACAATCGGTAGGATCGGTGCGGATGAGAGTAATTTTTACAGGTTTACCAACGGGAATGGTTATAGATTCCGGAGAATAACCGCCGGAAACGGTGATTTTGATATCAGTGGATATTTCTGAAGTTTTTTCTCTTTTACCTAAAAAGAACCAGTAAATAAAACCGATCAGACCAAGACTACTAACAAGAACTATGGCTTTATCCATGGCGTTTGTCTAAAACTTTCATAACTTCATCAATAACTTCATTTGTTTTGCCTTGGCGGATTTGATCGGCTACACAGGTTTTGAGATGGTTTTCCAAAACTATTTTGTCTGTTTCAGACAAAGCTGCTTGGACGGCTTGGGATTGGTGAATTATTTCCGGACAATACGCGTCTTCTTCAACTAATGAGATTACCTTGGAAAGATGTCCTTTGGCAATCTGCAGACGGTGTAAAATAGAATCCTTAATGGCTGGCACAACCACTATCGTATATCCCCCTAGGGGGGATGTCAACCCCCAAAAGATGGAGGTTTTTTGGGATGTGGAGACGAAGATGTTTTTTGATGAGGCAGGATCCTGGGATCCGGCAGACCTGGGAGTGTCTGTAATATCAGTTTTTGTTAGAAGCTCAGATGGCGAAAAAATGTACAGCTTCTGGGAAAAAGATTTTGACCAGATGTGGAAAGTGTTCCGGGAGGCAGACCGGGTGGTGGGTTTTAACACCATGGGATTTGATGTCCCAGCCATGAAACCGTATGCTCCGGCTGATTTTGCGGCACTTCCCCACTTTGATATCCTGGCCAAAATCAAAGATGCTAATTTTGGCCGGGGGGCTTCACTTAATGCCATTGCCCGGGACACTTTGGGTACTCAAAAAACTGATTCGGGGGGCAATGCAGTGGCATATTGGAAAAAAGCAGATCCGGAAAGTCTGGCACTTTTGCAAAAATATTGTGAAGCAGACGTGGCGATTACCCGGGACATTTATGACTTTGCCCTGAAAAATAAATACTTAAAATTTACCGATAAATGGAATAATGCCAGACGGGTGGAAGTAGATTTCTCATACCTTGTCACCGCAGTGGCGGGTAAACAATCAAGCTTGTTTTAGCTGCTTTTTAAGAAGTTCTAAAGTATTCTTTTTGGCTTCTTCCCCGCTTTGACTCATAGCCTTGGCGGCCTCTTCAAATGTCTTGTTGGTAATATTTTGCGGGTGACCCATATCGTCGTCGGGTATCCCACATCCACAATTAAAACACATAGTACAATGATAGCATGATCGCAAAAATAATTGAAATTATCGATGAGGCAAAGGATATTAAGTCTTTTAGACTGCAGCCTGTCATAAAATACCTACCCGGACAGTGGATGTATGTGACGTTAAGTAAAAACTTAACGTTAAAACACCATTTCACAATCTCCTCTTCTCCCACAGAGTCATTTTTGCAATTTACCACTAAATACCGCTGGGAATCTGATTACAAAAAAGCGTTGTGGCAAAAAAGAGTAGGAGACGAACTGGAGATTACCGGGTCATTTGGCAGTTTTACATTAGATGAAAATGACACCTCTGCCCGTCTGTTTATTGCCGGGGGAATCGGCATCACCCCGTTTCGATCCATGATTAAATATGTGACAGATAAACAATTGACACTACCTATTACCCTTCTGTATTCGGTGAAAAATAAAGCTGAAGCGGCGTTTGCTAACGAGTTATTAGTTCATAGTTCATTGTTCATAGTAGAAACGACGACGGAAGGACGGTTAAATAAAGAAAAAATTGCCAAATATTGTCCGGATTGGCAAAACAGAACTTGGTGGGTATGCGGACCACCGGCTATGGTAGAAACGGTCATGGCTTTCGCTCCGCTTGCTTCAAAATCTGAAGAGTTTACCGGCTATGCTTCTGACTAATCATAGCCATACCCCATCCTCCAATAGCCCATCATTGGTTTTATGATAACATCAGGGACGGGATTATTGTCAACTGGAAACGGTGGCTTTGGAGACAATATTTTGAATCATTTACAATTGAGGACGGCCAGACACTAAACAAGAAGTGCCACAACTCCGATCAAAATATTCTTACTCACTGAAACGATTGTATACAAGCCGTAGGTAGTTTGCAACTGCCTGCCAATAGCTTCTTTTGGCACAGATAGTTTCTAAAGCCAAAACGTCGCCGGAGGTGGCTGAAACAATCAGAGAGGTTTGGGGATACATGATAGCTTGAGCATCGTCTAAATGATCCAGTCCCCTAGCGTGACCCAATTCGTGGGCCAGGGTGTGGACTAGTTCATTTTTGTCAGTAATAAAAAAGATATCGATAGTATTGGTACTACCGGTATACAATCCCTCTTCGGGTTTGACAGCCAAGGCCTGATTAAAAGTTCCAATGGTGGAGTTTATTTTGACTACCCCGGAATTATAGTTGTCAGCTTTTTGATTTAGTGATTTAGCTAACTGATTTAGCCGGTCTGCTTGCTGTTGTAAATCTTTTTGCCGGGCAAGTAATTTGTCATATTCATCCGGTGGGGCTCCGCCTTGAGAATTCCAGTAATTAATATCAGCATTTAATTGCTTACTTCGTGTATCGAAAACAGCGACTTGTTCCTCATATTGGCTGATTTGATAATCTAAACTACCACTTTGGGAGGTCAAACTTTTTTCCTGCTGGTCGATTTGGGTTTTGAGGGCCTGGCGGGTATCATACACAAAATTGACGGTTAATAATCCGTCAGGATCGTAATCAAAAATATTTTTGCCGCTGGGCTTTTCCCACACAGCCTCGGCAGATTTAAGATCCTTGAGCAGTTGCTCCTGCTTAACTCCAAACTTAGGATCGATGCTACCAAGCTTATATAAGATCGGCCGGGCGCAGGGATAAATATATATGTATCTGGAAGCGACCAGCACAGAAGCCAGGATCAGCCCAAACACTAAAACTTTCTTCCTCACCCCTAAATTCTACTATTTATATACCGGGTGGTAAAATTATGGAGTATTGCGGGGTCGGCTAATGGTAGGCCTACAGACTCTGAATCTGTCAATCTTGGTCCGAGTCCAAGCCCCGCAGCACATTCGGCTCATGGTTCGACTCCTTCGATTCCACTCAGGATTATAATTCG
>ERZ1292632.3479-Hain-H43-01um-R2-3479-length-12031-cov-12_pt1 | contig 12031 bp, 13 predicted proteins | sample MGYA00564407_ERZ1292632 | MGnify/ENA primary metagenome ERZ1292632 (study PRJEB36523, sample SAMEA6512637) | groundwater metagenome | collected 2019-01-08 | study: AquaDiva: Metagenomics assemblies of 32 groundwater samples
CAAGCCCTCATATGAATCTTAGAGAGTTGCGTCAAAAATTTTTGGATGAGAAAAATAAATGAAATTAAGCGAACAAGAATGGGAAACCTTAAAGAAATTCTTCTTGTGCCAAACAGGCGTAAGTATGCAAGAGGACATAATGCTATTGTATAACTTTGCAAAAAATATGGGCTTCAACCACATATTGGAACTCGGCATTGGCAACGAAGCCAACTCAACAAAGGCCTTTGCCTATGCTACTGCACAGTTGCCTAGCACTTCATTCACAAGCGTTGACAACAGTCAAGAGAACCTAGATATATGCACAAAAATACTACAAGATTTCGGCTTAGATAAATATGTCAAATTAGTGTTATCTGACTCGGTTGAATTTTTGAAGAACAGCCAAAAAAATTATTACGATTGCATATTCATTGATACAAGCCATACTTTTGAACATACGGTTGCTGAAATAGAAGAAGCCACGGAGAAATTTGACCCAGCAGGATATATATTTTTACATGATACTAGACAGCAAGGAGTTGCGAATGCTTTGGAATATTTTCTTTCAAAGAATCCAATGTATATTCGCACCGAGTTTAACACTCCTGCTGGTCTAGGTTTACTTGCGAGAAAAACTTATGGAAAATATTTAGCAGAAATTCACAGTTTGAAATATCCAGAGGCAAAAAAATGAGAAAATATAAAAGAATAAAAAAATGCCGTAGTTGTAACTCGAAAAAATTGACTCCAATTTTAAATCTAGGGAAAATCTATGTTTCAGATTTTGTGGCATCATTTTCTAAGAGAGGAAGAATTCCTTTAGAATTGATTCTCTGCGAAGATTGTAATTTGCTTCAGCTTAGACATACGACAAATCCAGATTTATTATATAGGGAATATTGGTACAAATCTAGTATTAATGAAACAATAATTGCAGACCTTAAAGATATAACCTCAAAGGCTGAAGAACAAATTAAACTAAAAGAAGGAGACATTGTAATAGACATCGGATGCAATGATGGCACGCTTTTGCGTTCATATAAAACTAAAGGATTAAAACTTGTTGGTTTTGAGCCTGCATTAAATCTCATAAAAGAAGCCAAGCAAGGAACAACCAAAATAATACCAAATTATTTCAGTTTTAAACTTTTCCGCCGATATTTTAATGACCATAAAGCCAAAGTTGCCACAAGTATTGCGGTATTTTACGACTTGGATAACCCAAATAAATTTGTAGATGATATTACAAAATGCCTTGACAAAGAAGGACTTTGGATTATTGAAATGCGGTATCTTCCTCTTATGTTGCAACAAAATGACATCGGAAATTGTTGCCACGAACATGTTGAATATTACTCTTTGATATCCTTAAAAAATCTTCTAGATAGACATAGTTTGGAAATCGTTGATGTAGAATTAAATGATGTTAATGGTGGTAGTTTGCGAGCATACATTAGATTTAAAAATAAGTTTCCAATACATCCTAATGTCAATGAACTTCTTGAAAAAGAGAAAAAGGATAGATTAAATGAATTAGACCCCTATAGTATGTTTGCATATAGAGTATATATGATAAAACAAGAGTTATATGATTTCATAAAAAAAGAGCATGATGCAGGCAAAAAAATATTTGTTTACGGTGCCTCTACCAAAGGGAATACCATGCTACAATATTTTGGCATAGACCATAAACTAATAGAGGCGGCAGCGGAGCGGGACTCTCGAAAGTTTGGCATGAAAACTATAGCAACGGAAATCCCAATTATATCAGAAGAAGAAGCCAGAAAAAATGCTGATTACTTTCTGATTTTACCATGGCATTTTCTTGATGCCTTCATAAAAAGAGAAAAAGAGTTTCTTTCCTCAGGCGGTAAATTCATTGTTCCATTGCCCGAATTCAAGGTGCTACCATGAGGGTTGCCCAAATTTCTACATATAGAGAATATTGTGGAATTGCACTTTACACGGAGCAATTATGTAATGAACTATCAAAACTTGTCGATTTAAAAATTTTTGCAGAAATTTTGGAGACTCCTCAAATAGAAAAGGAACCCATAGATGATAGCATTAAAATAAACTTTGAAAGATGCTGGCGCCGATATAAAGATTTTGAGGAATTAGAGAAAAAAATTATAGAGTATTCCCCAGACTTGGCCCACGTACAATTTGTTGCGGGGCTCTTCAACGAATTAAATTTCAACCCCGACAGCCCATTTCAAAAATTCCTATCAAACCTACGGCAAAAAGGCATCAAAATTGTGATAACTTTGCACGATGCTCCTGGAGATTTCCCAAATCCAACACAGCTTTTGCATTGGTACAAAAACTTGGACGCAAAATTCATTGGAATCAACAATGAAATGGTTGCGGGCTTAAAACGATGGTATCCAGACGCAGACGCAACGGTGATACCTATTGGTTCAATTCGGTTTACGTCTTATGATAAACTTGAGGCCCGTAGAATTCTTAAATTAAATGAAAATGACTTTATTTTAACACAAATCGGTTTTTACGGTGCCGATAAAGGAATGCTTGAAATCATAAATGCAATCCCAAAAATTTCAATTCCAAATTTCAAATTAATTTTTGCCGGAGGATTTCATCCTTTGGCTTCACCCATTTATAGGCCTTATGTGCAGGACTGCATCAAAACTGTTATTCGTTTGGGACTTGTAAGCAAAGTAAACTTTGTTGGCAGGTTGTTGACAGAAGACGAAATCAACCTCTGGGCTTCAGCCACGGATTTTATCATAGTAAACTTGAAGTCAATATTTGGATATTCCGGCTCCGCATCCATTAAAAGAACTCTCATGGCTGGTAAGCCAGTTTTAATAGGTGACGATTCACGACTTTCAGAATTCAAGGATGGAGTAAACTGTATAAAGATTTCTCAAGACAACATCGCCGAAAAAATTATGTGGCTTTACAACAACAAAGAAATCCAAAAGACTATTATAGAGGGAGCATTACAGTATGCCAAAGAGACAACTTTTGATATTGTTGCGAAGAAACATCTGGAAGTTTACAAAGAATGCCTGAGTTAACCATAGTAATTCCCGTTCACAATAACTATCAATTAACTGCAAATTGCCTTGCTCACATATTTCGTACTACTACTTATCCAAGAGAACAGTTGCAAATTATTATTGTTGACAACAATTCAAAAGACAATACCAAAAATTTAATAAAATATCTAATAGAGAAAGAAAATTTGCCAATAATATATGTCCCTTTCACCGAAGAACACGCAAATCGTATGGGCATACTTCCTGGTGGCCCTTTCAGCATGGAATTGGATAAAATAATTGGGCCATATGGCGAAGGTCAAGGCTACTTGAAAGGAACAAACATTGGCTGGCAACTTGTGCAAACCCCATTTGTAATGCTATTAAACAATGACGTATTTATGTCCCCAACTTGCGTAGAAATCCTAATAAATGCTGCAAAGTCTTCAAAAGAAATCGGAATTGTTGGCGGTTCGGAATATCTGCCCGATAGTAGACCAAGTAAAACTAAACCCTTTATCTTTTTTAATAGAGAAGATTTGTCTGCTGCAAACCTATTAAAAGATTTTAAGGACTTGAATATTCCCAAAGACTCCGAAATCGTGGACGTCGAAGACATGGGTTTTGCATGTGTTGTCATAAAAAAAGAAGTGTGGGAAAAAATAGGATATTTTGACGAGCAGTTTGCACCGTGTATGTATGAACAGGAAGATTATTGCCTTCGGGCTAAACTTGCTGGCTTCAGAAATGTGATAGCCGTGAAAGCAGATTTTATTCACCAGTTCGGCTCAACAACAGCATCAAATTGGCAATTCTACCAGAGTGTTCTCAAAGATAACAGACAGAAATTTTTTAACAAGTGGCACGGAATATTCCAAACTGGAAGTATCAACTTTTGAAGACCTTCACATTTTTAGGCAAGCCTTACGAGTATTCCAGTCATGAATATAATGAAACTTATAAAAATGAAAGAACTATTGAAGTTCCAATTATTTGGGAATATGTGAAGGAATATAAAGGAAAAAATATCTTGGAAGTTGGAAATGTTCTATCCCACTATTTTGCAGTTGACCATGACATTGTGGACAAAGATGAAAAAGTTACCGGAGTTATTAATCAAGATGTCATTGATTATAAAACCAATAAAAAATATGATTTGATTGTGAGTATTTCAACAATGGAACATATCGGGCATTTTGAGAATCCTGGTTCATGGGTTCAACCACAGAAGGTTCTTGTTGCTTTACAAAATTTAAGGAATCTGCTTGCTCCAAACGGCCAAATTATCATAACTTTTGGCATAGGATATAATTATCTATTAGATGCCCACATTAAACTTGGTAACATAAAATTCAACAAAATTGCTTGCATGAGAAGAATCTCTAAAGATAATGAATGGGAAGAAACTGAATTTGACAAAATTAAAAACGATGTGTATGGACAACCATTTAATGGTTCCAATAATGTAATCATTGGATTTTTAAATAATTAAGAAGGAAATAAGATGACTTATCCATTAATACCAAGTTCCACGGGCGAAAACATGGAAGAACACTATAAAGCAGAACGTATCGGCATTTCATATGAAAACAAAATTGTTTTAGATTTGGGCGCCAGCAATGGAGATTGTGCGGAATATTTCCTACATAAAGGAGCGAAGCTCGTTGTGGCAGTTGAAGGAAATTTAACATATGAACGTGGCCTAACTTTTGAGAATCTAGTAGAAAATAGTAAACAATTTAACGGAAAAATAATTCCAATTTTCATGTTCATAGAAAATGCGAAGCAAATAGAAGATTTAATTCTTGCGTATAAACCTGATATTGTCAAATGCGATATTGAAGGAGCCGAAAAATATTTATTTGAAATCCAAGATGAAATCTGGAAGATGGTTCCAGAATATTTGGTTGAAACTCACGAAGGATATCTTCATGATAATTCAGATAAGGCTATGTATACAAAATGCACTAGAACAAAATATAAAATTGTAAGTGATACTACAACCATAGCTCGGGTTATTTATGCAAAAAAGGAGGATTAAAATATTGAATACAAAATGGGTTAAAAAATGCCAAGAATCCTTGAAAAATATCGAAGCGTTTCAAACTGGCAGTCGAGTGCAAGTTGCCACTCAATTAGTCTACATGCATAATATAATGTATGAATCAATGGTTGGTTGGGCACAAATGCTCAATAAAGTTTTGATGGAAGCTTTGAGCAGTTCTATCAATATCAAAAAGGTTGAAAGCTTGATGACAGACGAAGAACTTGATGATATTTTCCAGAACTATAGAGAATTTGTTAAAAAATATTTAGAATACGACATTAAAATAACAAATTTGTTGGATTTAAAATTAAAAAAAGGTTCTAAAACCAAAAAGGGTATTGTCATAGAAACACAGCCGCCGTCGGGAATGATTGTATGAAAGTTGCAATGGTTTCTACGTGGTTTACAGCCTGTGGTGTTGGTCAGTATACCGAGGAACTATGCAATGAACTTATGGATAAGGTTGAACTAAAAGTTTTTGCAGAAGAACTTCCAATTATATTAGGTATACGAAATATAGGAAGACAACCAAATAATCTAAATATACTAAAGATTCCATATGAAAGGTGTTATGTTCGTGGTGATGATTATAGCAAACTTTTGTATAAACTTTTAGAATACAAACCAGACATTGTGCATGTGCAATTTGAAACATCAATGTTTCAAGAAACGTATTCGTACCACAGTTCATTCCTTGACTTTTTGAATGCTCTGCATGCCAAAAATATTAAAACTGTTGTAACATTCCACACAATTATTCCTCGTCCTAATTTCAACAATGAAGAAACTCATCAGGTAACAATGTGGTACAACAGTTTAAACAGCAAAGGCATTGTTGGTAACGACGCAGTTAAAAACGAACTTTTAAAATGGGCTCCAAATTTTGATGTTTCGGCAATTCCTCTTGGTTCCACAATTTTTAAATCAATTTCAAAGGAAGAAGCCGCAGAAAAACTCAAGTTGGACAAAAACAGAATTTATATTGTTCAGCCAGGTTTTTATGGAGCCGATAAAGGCATGACTCAACTTGTGAGCCTCATGCCGCAAATTCTTTACAAATATCCGAATACCTGCCTAGTCTTTGCCGGTGGTTTACACCCAATGGCTCCTAAAGCTTGGAGAGCCCACACTAAAGAGTGCATAATAGAAATCATCAAGTCCAAGTTGACGGAAAATGTTATAATGCTGGGCAGGTTTGTTCCCGAAGAAGAGTTAAACCTATGGCTGGGCCTTGCAGACATTGTAATGCAAAATTACCATTGGGTCTCAGGTTTATACAGCGCCTCGGCAAATGCTCATAGATTGCTTTGTGCCCACAGGCCGATAATAATGAATGCTCAAGATGTGAGGCTTTCAGAGTTTACTAACGATGTCCACTGTGCTAAGGCAAATGATAATAATATGCTTGAAGTCATATTGAAATGTTTAGAAAACAAAACTTTTGCACAAAAAATTTCTGAAGGTGCTGTGGCATATGCTCATGAAACAACATTTGAATCTTGTGCAAAAAAACATTTGGAGATTTATGAAAAATGCATATAACAAGTTTTATAACTATTGAAGGAAATGATATAGTTCATAGATGGTACGATGAGGAAGGAAATTTAATTAAAATTTGGAGTCATCCAATTTTACGTTTTAAGGTGAAAAAATGAAAGCAGGTATAATTAGCACTTTTCTGGTAAAATGCGGATTGGCGACTTATAGTTTATATTTGTCGGAGGCCTTAATAAAATCTGGAGTTGATATAACAGTTTTAGCCGAGGAACCTTTCCCAGATGAGTCTGCTCTTACTAAGGATATTCATACAAAAATACCCTATATCTTTTGTTGGAAACGGACTGAATTCTATGATAAATTAATTAAGGAATCTCAAAATTATGATTTAATTCATATTCAACATCAATATGGTTTATTTAATAATACTAATGCGTGGATTTCTTTATTAAAAAGCCTTAAAGCTAAGAAAATCCTCACAATCCACGACATGGTACCTCCCAATGAACAGTTGTTGACTTATTTTAATGAAACTTTCCGTTTAACAGATAAACTAATAGTCCACACACCAACCTGTTATGATATGCTTCTCCGGTGGAATTGCCCAAAAGAAAAAATTGTGCAGATACCCCACGGAACAAAATTAATAGATGTTCCAAGCAAGAGTGTAGCCAGAGAAACTCTGGGCTTGCCCAAAGACGCAAAAATTATTTTAAGTTGGGGATTCATCTGGGAAAGCAAAGGCATTCTTGAAATGTTGGAAATCCTCAAAGAAATTAAAAAGACTTATCCAGAAGCAATATTCATTCACGCTGGTGGAGTCCACCCAATTCTGCAGAAATCTCAATATCTAGCCAAAATTTTGAAGACTGCAGTCCAGTTAGGGTTAACTCCAAAAGATTTAAGGATTACAAGTTGGTTGCCCGAAGAAACTGTACCAATTTACTTTGGTTGTGCAGATGTTATTGTTTTAAATTATGCAAGGGGAAGTGCAAGTGCAAGCGGAGCAGGCCACCGTGCCATTAGTTCTCAAAGACCGGTTATTAAAACAGACGATTCCTGTTTAGAAGACATTCCTGGGTTTACTGTGCCTCGTTTCTCGCCAACAGAATTATATCAAGGCATCCTTAAAGTGCTTAGTGATTCTAACTTACAAAAAGAATTGGTTAAACAAGGAGAAGAGATGTCTCGCAAGACAAGTTGGGCAAATGTTGCGTTGATGCATAAAAAACTTTATGTTTAATGTCTCCACGGGCGCTCGGATATTCTATCTATTAAACTCTTTTCTTTTGCAACTGCTTGAATCGGATAATTGATTATAGGTATTGGAATTCTCATTTGTTTTTTATTTGTGAACAAATTCTTGCTTAAAAATGAGTCATTCTCCCATCTATGTTCCAAGTCTATTAGTTCATAATTACTATCAATATTTTCTGAAAGTAAAGTAAGTGGATATTTATTACCCATAATTAATTCAGGCTGTCCTATTGTATTAACTTCAATCTGTGTTGTTGGTGTATCATTTTCCGCAAGTAACGTTTCAACTACATTTATGCAATATTGATTACTATTATATCTATCTTCCATTATAACTTTTGGCCTATAACCAAACGACTCGGAAGAACCTACACTACCGCTTGCGTATTGAAATCTTGTACCAAAATAAAATCCATCGAGGTAATAATAAAATGTTCCTACCTCTGGTTGAGTCCATCCAACATTTTTTGCATAAAGTTTAAAAGTATTTATATTATACCAATCTGGATTGCCTACTCTAATCCAACGATAGGAACCAGTCCATGTGTCCTGACTTCCAGTAGCCGAAATCCCTTCATAAGATGGTCCAACATTAATTTCTCTTCTACTTCCAGTAAGATAACCATTTGCTGCCACGTTATTATATTCATATTCTAACGAAATTTCAAAATAATTATTATCATCTGTTTGTAATCTTAAAAATGGATTGCAACCTTGTGCAGCATACCGATTTCTACTATATAAATGTAAAAAATCTCCTTCATTAAGCATAAGAGGTTGACCTTCGCTCCCTGTTAAAGACCTACCAATCCAAAATTCTCCGGCTGTTTCATTATCTTTTATTCCAAATTGTAAGGTTAATGCATAACTACCAGTGGCAACATAAGTATTATTTGAAGCAATGGTAACAAGTGTTGAACCAATTGAGGGGCCGCTACTACTTTTGACCCATCCTGTCCATCCACCATAACTTGTATCCGTCCAATCGTCATGATTAACCGGAATATCACTTCCAGTAATATTTGAGAGGTCCCTCATACCAAATACATAATATTGGTTGAAAACTTCTATTAAATCTTTGAATAGTCTATAACTTAAAATATTTGAACCTTCAATAAAAGCTTCCGCACCTAAAAGAGTTTGTCTTTCAAAAGCGTGAAACTTGGAATTTACATCAGTATAGAAATCTCTATTGTCAAAGTCAACGACTTCTTTTATTCCTTTAAAACAATTGTCGTTGATTAAAGTTATTGGAAAAGTTTCAGTTGTTGCATCAATATAAAGGTTTGAAACATTTAAACCGGCGTCATCTTTCAACTTTACAATTGTATCAAAAGCTGAGCCTGAAAAGCCACGTCTTTCTAAAATTCGGAAGAGAGACTCACTCAAGTCTCTTCCAACGAAGGTTCTAAAGTAACCATTATTAAAATCAACTTTTTTAGTGTCAATTTTACCTACGAAATATGGCTCAGTATCAAAGGTCATGCCAGAACCCGTGTAACCATACCAAATTTTTACGGTATCGTATACTTCAATATTTGCAAATGCTACGCCAGTAGCCATGCCTGATGCAGAGCTTCCAGTATCGGGAATTTCAACTTCAAAACTGCCGATGGCTGCGGTTAACCCAGGTTTAACTCTGAAAGAACTAATTTTATTGGTGTAGCCTGCTCCAAAGCCGTGAAGTAAAGTTGAGCCACTCCAAAACTCAACTTTATATGTTGGAGCATAAACATATGAAGAAGTTGGAATGGAGTACGAACCGACTTCAAATGGTTCGGAAAGAAGATAAATTGAGCCTGTATTTAAAAAATAAAAATTGCCAACTCTTGAACTGCTGAGATAAACTCTTCCGGGTATAAAAGGAGCTGTTGGAACAAATGTTCCAACGTCCTTCAAGTCCAAGTAAATTGACATTTATGCTCCCCATATTGGCAATAATAATCTAGGTTTTTATTCGAAAGCTAAGGAGCCAGTTGCATCTATGACTATATATTTTCCATTTGTGTTGTCCCAAGCTAAGCAATAATCAATGCCTGCGGGCATAAAAAACATTGTTTGCCCACGCAAAATTGAACCAGAAATCATACTACTCGTAAGTATAGTGGGACTACCTAAGGCAGATTCAATTGCTGAGATACCTCCACGAGTAGGATGCCCTAATGTAAAACTATTGTAATGAACTTGCTCAGCCGATGCCATAGTACCATCTACCTGAGGTGAAATTATACTTTCCTCTTGTACGCTTCCACTCCATGATGTTGCTAAACATCTGGATTGTACTGCTGGACTTCCAGTTATATTCGTCATTATTGCTCCACAAGTTTGATGTTGTGCTTCCACGTTTTCTCCTATGAGTCCACGCCAATCATTGTCTGCATAATAAGTCCAGTCGAGGACTGTGCCATTGTTTGTTCTTGTAAAGTTAGACCACGAACCAGAAATATGTGCCCGAGTTGGATTTATCGAGTCACCAATTGACAGTGACGCAGTAGCTCCTGCTTCCTGATAAACATTTATAGCGGCAAGAGCCTTCCAGCTTTGCATTACACCAACAATTGGACTTGCAAAGGAACCGTAGATGGTTGCATGTCGTTCAAAAATATCTGTTCCGTTTTGTGTACGTTCCGCCTTACTGTAAAGAGTTATGAAATAATGCTTATCAAAAAGTCTGAGTTGAACCCATTGAGTTTGGCCAGGCATAGTAAATGTTCCAGAAGTTGCAGAAGCAGATTCATCCGTATAAATGTTTCCTCGGTCTTGTTTACATAGAGTCCAACCTAGGCTACGACACATGGTTGTTGTGGTGTAGGTACCATTAGCCATTACAGTAAAGGGACCACCAATGTAACCGAGTTCAGCTAAAAACCTGGAACCATTATTTAATTTTAAATTAGTTATATAACTTTCCGTTGTCCAATTTCCAATGCAATAAAATTGAATGCTGTGGTCCCCAGACGTAACATTTTCACTTAATTCTTTGTAAACTATATTGTACCTCTCAAAATTATCGTTAGAGTTTGTAACAGTACGAATTACTAGATGGCTTTTGCCACCACTCAAATCTGTAGTATAAGGAGAATTCCTTCCAGGAACACCATGAACAAACCCAAAAGTTTCTCCGTTCCAACTTTCTGTTACCATTGAACCGCTACAAACTGTAAAACAAATATCTCCATTGAAATCATTAATATATAATGTACTTCCAGTGCTTTTTGCGGTGCCTGTTATAACTTGAACGAAAGAATTACCTAATTTATATAAACTACTACCGCTAGTGGGAGCTGAACTGAAAGTTAATATAAATTCTACGTCAGGAGCATTCTTTGAAACAACTTTCAAACGATTTTTCTCATAAGTATGAAATACATTTCTTGTAACACTACCACTGTATGGAAACAATGATGAAAACAATAAGAAATCTGGCATGAATAATGCCGTGCCCCAATTTGTATTATTATTGTTTCCAACATCTGCAACAGTTGTTAAAGGATAATTTGAACCCGAAACGGCAAACATAATAATTGAATTTGAAGCATCAATAAATTGATACTTCTGTCTATAGGGAAACGTCTGGAACCAGCCATCAAGAACCACGGTTGAACCTGTACCACTATAAGTGTAACTTGCAGAAATACTACCGGTGTATGTTTTGCCAAACGATTCAAGACCTTGAATTAAATTTGCTTTATTAATATTTATACTCAAATTTTAATTTCCTCCAAATAAATTTTAAATTACTTCCACGGCATTAACAGAAAAACGCCTTTCTAATGGTCGCAAGCCGCTGTCCAACCATTCTAAATTATGATAAAAAACATTTGTCGCACTTAAAAGTGTGCCTAAATTGCTTGAAAAAGATATTGAACCAGTATTATTATTAATAGAATTGACAAATCCTGAACCGGCAAGTGTTGTAACAAACCCCTTTAAGGTAAACCTACGGTTGCTCATACCCAATTTTTGCACCAAATCTTTGTCGGCTCCAGGAAGTTTCTGAACAGAAGTTTTGGTTGATTGTGAAGTACTCAAGTCGTTGACTCTTCCATCGGAGCCGGTTAATGTACCTCCTACACTATTACGAATTATAACTGTCATTAAGTTCCAAGTCTCCTTCTTGATTCTTGAGACATTCTTAGAGCCATCGCATCTAGCATTCTGTCAACATCCATTGAAGAGGCAAGCGAGCCAACCTGCATATTTATGGTTACTGCACTAAAATTGTCTCCGCCACGTGGTATAA
>ERZ1292632.3483-Hain-H43-01um-R2-3483-length-12027-cov-5_pt1 | contig 12027 bp, 13 predicted proteins | sample MGYA00564407_ERZ1292632 | MGnify/ENA primary metagenome ERZ1292632 (study PRJEB36523, sample SAMEA6512637) | groundwater metagenome | collected 2019-01-08 | study: AquaDiva: Metagenomics assemblies of 32 groundwater samples
ATAAATCTGCTGTTTTAGAATCTTCTAAGTGTTCTATTTGACCCCGTCCCGTAGGTTCCCTACAATGCTGATATGTTATCACAATGTTCGCCAAATGTCAATGTTTCGGCGGATACATCTTGCCAAAGGTGGAATTTTGCGCTATAGTCATATCAGAAGTAAGCCCCACGTCGCTAAAGCTATGCGGGGCGATTGCTTCGCAATCGAAATGGGGTGATACATTTGATAGAAGTCAAACGCAAAGGACAAGAAAGATTTGAATCACTTCTTCGCCGCTTTAACCGAGAGATCCAGCAAAGCGGTGTTTTGACTATTGCTAAAAAAAATCGTTTTTTTGAGAAGGAACCTAATCGAACGATGCGGCGCGAATCTGCTACTCGCAAAACCGCTCGCAGAAAGATAAAACAAGGTTACTAAGATAGCTTCTAGCTTTCAGCTGCTAGCTGCAAGCTTTAAAGGAGAAAAATGGGACTAATAGATCAGATTAATAATGATTTTGTTGCCGCAATGAAGGAGAAAAACGAGGCTAAGGTCTCGGTTCTTCGGATGCTAAAATCGGCGCTTCAGAATTATCAGATCGCCGAGAAAAAAGAACTTTCTGATGAAGATGTCGCAAAAGTCATTCAGAAAGAGATTAAACAGCGCAAAGATTCAATTGCTACTTACGAAAGTGGCAACCGCAAAGAGCTGGCGGATAAAGAAAAAGTCGAAATTGAAATACTTTCTGCTTATATGCCGCAACAGCTGTCTGGCGACGAACTAAAAATTATCGTTCAATCTGCAATCGAAGAGACCGGCGCAACTTCTTCGGCCGATATAGGCAAAGTTATGGGCAAAGTGATGCCCGGGGTTGTCGGGCGAGCGGATGGCGGCCAAGTTTCCGCTTGCGTAAAAGAGCTGTTGGTTAAATAAATCATATGAACCGCAGAACTTTTTTATTATTCGTTTCACTCCTGACAGTCATCATTCTCTTTTTCTCTAGCGCATTTCTTTTGCCGGTAATTTATACTTACAGCAAAAATGCTACGACTTTAATTCTTTTACTTCTGATCTCGTCACTGGCATCCTCTCTGACAATTGCAATAATTATGATTTATCTTTCGCCAACAGTAAACGAGGGCATTGCATTACTCAAACGTTACGGCCGATTGGAAAATATGACCCACCCTTTATTAGTCCGACTTTCATCCGAAGCTCCCGGCACTTACCACCACTGCGTAAATGTTGCTAATCTGGCTCAGAGAGCGGCAAAACGTATTGGCGCCGACACCAATCTAACAAGAATTGCCAGTTATTACCACGACGTTGGAAAACTGCTGCATCCGGAAATCTATATCGAAAATCAGAGCGAAAGTCGAGAACAATTCAAAGGTCTGGCGCAAATTAAAAAGATTGCAAAAATTATTGTCAGTCACGCAAAAAATGGAGCAAAAATTGCAGAAGAGTATAAGATGCCAGAAGAAATCGTAAACATTATCGCCGAGCATCACGGTTCGACACAAGCCAAATTTCTTTACTTAGAGGCAAAAAAAAATGCAGATGTGGACACAAATGATTTTAAATACTTGGGTCCTAAGCCTTCAACGCCTGAATCAGCAATAATTATGCTCGCTGACTGCATTGAAGCGGCGACCAAGGGGGCGAAAGATTTAAACCGTGAAAAAATCAGTGAGATCGTTGATAAAACCATTGAGGAAAAGATTGCTGAAAAACAATTTTATAACCTAAATTTCGGCAATAGAGAGTTGGCCCAAATTCGCGATAGTTTTGTTAGCAGTCTATCTTCGATGTATCATCAGCGAATATTTATTGAAGAAAATGATAAAAGTTGATATTAGCCGAGAGAAGGAGACTGCAACGGGAAAACTGAGCCGAAGCCGTGCTTTAACTTTGTCAAACAGGATTGTTGGTTTACTGGCAAAAAACAAATTCTCCGCAACAATTGAAATTTTTCTTGTTTCCAGGGAAAGAATTAAAAAGTTGAATATTGATTTTCGCCGAAATCCCAATGAAACCGATGTTCTGTCATTCCCCCAAAATTGTGTCATCGGCGCCAAAGAGAACGTGTTGGGTACAGTTTTTATCTCTCCGGAAGTCGCAGAGGAAAGAGACGAGGAAATTGAGGCGCTTCTGGAGCATGGCATTCTACATCTTCTCGGCTTCGACCACGAAAAAAAACCAAAGTTGTGGCGAGAAGCAATAGAAAAAATTAAAAAGGAATTAATATGACTTATGAAAAATTTAGTATCCCAAAACTGATTAAAAGTTTTCTTTATGCATCAAAAGGCTTGGTTAATCTGTTAAAAACTGAACAAAATGCCCGGATTCATTTGGTTTATGCCATTATTGTCGCCGTTATGGCCTACATTCTCTCAATTTCAAGAATTGAAGCGATTATTCTCTTCTTTGCAGTTGTATTGGTTATTGCTATGGAAATCATTAATACAGCGATTGAAAAGCTTCTTAATATTGTCAATCCAGACAATTCTTCTGCAGTAGAATATATTAAAGATGCGATGGCAGGAGCAGTTTTAATTTCCGCTATTATTGCCCTAGTAGTAACAGTGTTGATCTTTTTGCCCTATATGGGAAAGCTAGTAACCTAGCCCGTCTTGCACTCAAATGATTTTTCCGCTAAACTGGTAAAGAAAAGCAATTTTTAACTGATCCTTCAAGGGAGGGCAGGTGACAAAAAAACAAATCTCAGTCGGTTTGGATGTTGGCTCTTCCAAGGTCAGTGTTTGCATTGGCTCCGGAGATGAAGGTATAATTGATGTTCTTGGCATCGGAAAAGCCACAAGTAATGGAGTGCGAAAGGGGGTTGTAGTTGATGTTGAAGAGAGTGTCTCGGCGATTTCCGCCGCTCTTGAGGAAGCGGAGAAAATGTGTGATTTTTCCGTTGGTAGTGTTATTGTCGGCCTGAATAACGCCCATATCGAATCAAAAATTAGCCGCGGCGTCATTGCCGTCGCCAAATCAGATGGCATAATTACCGATGCAGACGCAATGCGGGTCATTGAAGCGGCAAGAGCCGTGCCCAATGAACCAAATCGCGAGATTCTTCACGTAATCCCAAAAGCTTTCACCATCGATGGTCAGGGAGATATTGCCGATCCTGTTGGTATGTCTGGAATCAGACTGGAAGTTGATGCAAATGTTATTTCTGGATCACTTTCGGCAATTAAAAATCTGAACCGTTGCGTCGCTCAAGTTGGTCTTTCCGTTTCCGACATGGTTTTTTCACCATTGGCAACGGCAAAAGTTATGCTCTCCCGTCAGCAAAAGGAAATCGGGGTAATTCTAATTGATATTGGCGCCGGCACAACCAGTTACGTCGTTTTTGAGGAAGGCGACCTTTTGCATTGCAATGTACTGCCGATCGGATCTGGCCACATTACTAATGATATTGCCATTGGATTACGAACAAATATTAATCTGGCAGAAACAATAAAAATAAAATACGGTTATGCTTCGTCGGAAAAAATTGATGAAAAAGAGGAGATTGATTTAGCAAAACTTGATAAGTCTGAACCTGGAACTGCTAATGTAAAATATATAGGTGAAATTATTGAAGCCAGATTGAACGAGATATTCATGCTTATTCGTGATGATTTGAGATCAATTAACCGCGAGGGCATGCTGCCGGCCGGAGTAGTGCTCACCGGTGGTGGTGCAAAACTCGAGGGAATATCGGAGATGGTTAAGGATGTCCTTCGTCTTCCCAGTCAAATAGGCAAACCGGAAGTTGAGCTCACGGGTGTTGTTGACAACATTTCTGATCCAGTATATGCTACAAGTGCTGGTTTGATGGTCTGGGGAATTGAATCAGGAAATTCGGCATCCAGTCGAAAAATCAGCAATCCCGAGATAGGCAATGTCATTGACAAGGTAAAAAATATCTTTAAACACTTTTTGCCTTAATCATCTACTATTGACCAAGATGATATAATAACCAATAATATATACTAAAAGAGATATGCCAAAATCAGGATAAGGAGTAACTATGGATAAACGATCCGAGACGGAGGGGTTCGCTTTAATTAAGGTTGTCGGAGTTGGCGGATCCGGCGGTAGCGCTGTAACCCGAATGATCAATTCGAAACTTCGAGGCGTTGAATTTGTATCAATAAACACTGACGCCCAGGCTTTAGCCTTTAATGAAGCCCCAATAAAAATCCAGATTGGAAAAGAAACAACCAGAGGTCTAGGATCTGGTGCTGATCCCGAAATTGGTCGCAAAGCGATCGAAGAGAATAAAGAAGAAGTGTATGAAGCCCTTAAGGGCGCCGATATGGTTTTTGTCACTTTCGGCGCTGGCGGCGGCACAGGAACAGGTGCAGGACCATTTATTGCTGAAATTGCCAAAGAGCTTGGAGCCCTGACAATTGGTGTGGTCACCAAACCATTCTCGTTCGAGGGTCAACGCCGAATGAAAATCGCCGAGCTTGGTATCAATGAAATGAAAGATAAAGTTGATACCATGATTACCATACCGAATGACCGTCTCTTACAGGTAATAGATAAGAAAACTTCACTCTTTGACGCTTTTGGCATTGTTGACGACGTACTGCGACAGGGTGTTCAAGGTATTGCTGATTTGATTACTTTGCACGGCATAATCAATGTTGACTTCGCCGATGTTAAGGCAATCATGGCAGATGCCGGTTCAGCCTTGATGGGTATCGGCCGCGGCAGTGGAGACAACCGAGCAATTGAAGCCGCCCGCGCGGCAATCGATTCGCCGCTACTCGAGCTTTCAATTGATGGCGCCAAAGGTATTCTTTTCAATATTACCGGCGGTCCGGATCTGGGAATGTATGAAATTGACGAAGCCGCCAAGGCCATTACCGAAGCCGCCGATGTTGACGCCAATATCATCTTCGGCGCGATTATTGATGAGGCGATGCAGGGAGAAGTCAAGATCACTGTCATTGCTACCGGATTTGAAACTGACAACACCAAACTTCATAAGCGTCCGCCGATCGGTTCGACGTCTTCAGATATTCCGGCGTCACAAATGATCACCCGCGAGGACCATAGATCAATAGAGGAACCGGATTTTGAAGCCTTTGAACCAAAAGAAGGGGTAAAACCGCCCGAAGAGAAAGATGATGGCGACCTAGAAGTCCCGGCATTTATACGGCGCAAACTAAGATAAGCGGAAGTAAAAACTCTCACAGATTTATCATCACAGATATACACAGATAAAATCACCCCGACCAAAGCCGATGGGTGATTTTTTGATTGACAAGACAAAATAAATATGATATAAAATATTTACCACGCCAACGAGGTGCGCCAATGCTCACAATCGCTCAACTTCTGGGAAAAATCCCAACTGACGAACGGTACGAGAAAGGGGAATGGGTGACCGGAACGTCCGATGAAGATCTGTTGTCCCCTGAACTTGCAGGCAAAACGTTCCAGGTGATCGCAGTGGATGATATCCTGTGTACCTGTGAGTCTACTTTGGCTCCATATCCTCCGGGTGCCGTACATGAACCATGGTGCCGGCTTAGCGGAAAGAGTCGGCAGGACGTAACTATCGAGATTCACGGGGAACCGTGTCAGGTTGTTGACGCCTATCTGACGCATACACTTCCGCCCAACGACTCGTAACCGCAGCACGTCGCAGCGGTTTTTTTATTTATCAGACGAATGAATGTATGTCAATTTCACTCGATCGAGTGTTTTTGACATACATTAATAAATTTGTAGCTACACACCATTTTTTTGATTCATTAATAATCACATATATGCAAGCGGCCGCGTATATTTATGTGACTTTCTTATAATTCAACTGAAATATTTTATATATATACCTGAACAGTAACATGAATGTAAAGCTTCGAACTGGAACTTACGTTTTTTTGATTGACATAAGCAATAACGCATGATATAATCCAAAATGGGAATTTCCGTCAACACAAGAAAGGGTGTCTGACTTGACCGAGAATGGAATCTTTCTAGCAGTTCTCTTTGCCTTGGCGGCAGTGGCAACGATGTTGTTGGTACGCACTCGCCGGCGTTTGATCAGGTCAACTATCAACGCCTACGCCAAGCTTCCAATCAAGGTCGATATCACTCGGCTGTACCTCCAAGACGGCGATCCTTCGTTCGTCCACGTCAAACGGGCAGACGGGGGTGAAGTCAGCCGGAGTATTTGGAGCTTCGTTCCCGAATACGTCTCTTTCTCATGCGGCCAGCCAAAGTACTTCTTCTACTACGTGTCTGGCTCTGACCAACAATGTATGGTCATCCGCAAGCCGAACACCGACGAGGCGTATTGGGTTAGTGATGGTAAGGCTTCGCCGCCTGCCACCTATGACACCAGATGTGTATTCGAATTCCATCTGGCAGTAGGGAATGTACCCTTGTTAGCCTGACCCACGTGCATGTGTTCCGCCAAGCGAATTTGATTCGCGAGGCAACCGTCCGCTAATCGCGGCGGTTTTTTATTCCAACGATCACATTATCAAACACTACATCTACCATCTAACCGCTCTGGCAAACACAAATTGTAGAACTAAAGCTAAATTTCCACTCTGAAACAGAGATAATTTTGGCTGTGGAAAAACGAACTTTGCTTCACGCTCAACCTTGGTTTGACGTCTCTACATCTGGTAGAGGACAATGATATTAGTAACTAAATACAAGGCAAAAATTGACCTAATTAGTCTAATTGACCTAATTAACCTAAACAATTTGGGAATTAGATATTAGATATTTTTTAGAGCAATTAGATTAATTAGAAATTAGAAATTGATTTCAATGCAGTGCACCCAGTGCAAAAAAGCCGATACTAAAGTCATTGATTCACGTGATGATGAAAAAACAATTCGTCGAAGACGGGAGTGTTTAAAGTGCGGCTTTCGTTATACAACTTACGAGAAAGTCGAAATCCCTTCGATTAGAGTGGAAAAACGGGACGGCCGAATTGAAAGCTACGACCGAAATAAAATCAAATTCGGAATTTTAAAGTCGGTTGAGAAAAGACCAATTGGCGACGAAGCAGTCTGCAATTTAATCGACGACATCGAGCATGAAATTATAATGCTTGGCGAAAAAATTATCCCGAGCGTTAAAATAGGGGAGATAACATCAAAAAAATTACAGAAAGTTGACGAAGTGGCTTATTTGCGCTTCATGTCGGTTTACAAATCATTTTCATCAGCCAAAAGTTTTGCCAATGAGGCTCAAAAATTAATCAGGAGAAAATAATGCCAGAAAAAGTTAAAGTTGAAAAGGAGATTAAGAAAGCGCTGTTTGAAACTGAAGTAAAAGAAGAAATTACTTTAGCTAAAGATCTAGAACCGCACGAAGTTAATTTTTTTGATCCGGAGTTATCTGACAACTCATTAACCGTACTGGAGCGGCGCTACTTAATAAAAGATGCTGACGGCAAATTAATTGAAACTCCGCGCGATCTTTTTGTCCGGGTTGCAACAACAATCGCTTCCGCCGACAAGACTTACGACAAGAATGCTGACACAGAGCTCCTGGCTGAAAAGTTTTATAGTCTCATGGCCAACTTTGAATTTATGCCAAATTCGCCGACACTGATGAACGCCGGCCGAGAATTAGGCCAACTTTCCGCCTGTTTCGTATTGCCGATAGGAGACTCAATGGAGGAGATTTTTGAAGCGGTAAAGCAGACGACACTAATACATAAATCGGGCGGCGGAACCGGTTTTTCCTTTTCCAGACTTCGGCCCTCCGGCGATCGGGTAAAAAGCACTTCCGGCGTCTCCTCCGGGCCGATTGCTTTTATGCGGGCTTTTGACGCTGCAACAGAGGCGGTTAAACAGGGTGGTACGCGCCGCGGCGCTAATATGGGAATTTTGCGTGTTGACCACCCCGACATTCTGCATTTTATCGATGCCAAAACTAAAGAAGGGGACTTAGCGAATTTTAACACTTCCGTTGCAATTACTGATGAATTTATGGAGGCACTAAAAAGTGGCGAAGATTATAATTTAATCAATCCCAGAGACAAAAAACCAGCAGGGAAATTAAATGCTCACGAAGTTTTTGAGCAGATTGTTAATAATGCTTGGAGCAATGGCGAGCCGGGAATAATTTTTCTCGATAGAATGAATAAATTCAATCCGACGCCAAAAGTCGGAGAGATAGAAAGCACTAACCCGTGTGGCGAGCAACCATTGCTTCCTTATGAATCGTGCAATCTCGGTTCGGTTAATTTGGGAAAAATGGTCAAGGAACAAGGTGGAAAAATGACCATCGACTATGACAAGCTTGGAGAAGTCGTCCACGACGGAATTCATTTTATGGATAATGTGGTTGATCTTAATAAGTATCCGCTTCCGGAGATTGATAAGATATCTCGAGCGAACCGGAAGCTCGGTTTTGGAGTTATGGGCTTTGCCGACATGCTGATCAAGCTTGGTATTCCATATAATTCGGAAAGGGCCGTATCTCTGGCTAAAAAAGTAATGAAGTTTATTGATGATCAGTCCAAGGAGGAGTCAAAAATACTGGCCAAACAACGCGGAGCGTTTGAGAATTACCCTGAATCAATTTATGCCGATGAGGATGGCAGTACTGATCCGTTGCGAAATGCGACGACAACAACAATTGCGCCGACAGGAACAATTAGCATAATTTCCAACGCCTCCTCCGGCATCGAACCACTCTTTGCTGTTTGCTACGAACGAAATGTTATGGACAGCGATATTTTAATCGAAGTCCATCCGGAATTTAAGCGAATTGCCAAAGAGCGGGGATTTTACTCTGATGAATTGATGAAAAGAATCGCCAAGGCCGGATCGATTTTGGAGTTTTCCGAGATCCCAAAGGATATCAAACAAACGTTTATTACCGCACATGAAGTAACGCCAGAGCAACACATTGCTATTCAAGCGGCATTTCAAGAATATACCGACAATGCGGTTTCAAAAACGATTAATTTTCCACATGAAGCGACAAAGGAAGACATATACAACGCTTACATGCTGGCCTATAAAACCGGTTGTAAAGGAGTGACAGTTTATCGTGACGGGAGTCGAAGCGAACAAGTCCTATCAACCGGTAAAACAAAAGGCAACAAATCAACTGAAAATGGCACGCAAGCTGAGATCATTTACGAAACCAAGATCAAACCACGCCCAAGACCGGAAATTGTTGTCGGCACAACAGAGAAAATTCCGACTGGCCTCGGAGATATGTATATTACGATAAACGAAGATGCCGAGGGCATGAACGAGATTTTTGTCCGGTTAGGAAAATCCGGTGGCGAGGCAACGGCAATGAATGAAGCATTGGGCCGATTAATTTCGATCGCGTTACGTTCGCGCGTCGAACCAAAAGTTATTGCCAAGCATTTAAAGGGTATTCGTGGTTCAAGCCCGGTTTGGCAAAATGGTGAATTGATTTTGTCCTGCCCTGACGCTGTCGGCAAAGCAATCGACCGTTATATAGACCGCTCAAAGAAACTTAATTTAGACTTTCAAAACACTGAATCGGACGAAAAAGTCGAAGAAAAAAAGAAGAAAAAAACCATTGACCAGGAACAACTGCTAACCGAGACCTGTCCGGACTGCGGCGGGCAAATTGAATTTGAAAGCGGTTGTTTCGTTTGCCGAGGCTGTGGTTATTCGAAGTGCGCATAATGAAAAAATCAAAAGTCAAAAGTCACCCCGTCTCGACTCGGCCCGCTTCGACTTCGCGAAAGCAAGGCGAGAAGTCTGACCGAGGCGGAAAGTCAAAAGCGCAAAACGGCTTAATTATTGTTTATACCGGCAAGGGAAAAGGTAAAACTACTGCAGCGCTAGGAATTGCATTGCGGGCCGCCGGTTGGGGCGATAAAGTTGCGATTGTTCAATTTATTAAGGGTTACAAAAAAACCGGAGAATGGCAGTTGATTGAGAGGATAGAGGAGATTGATATATATCAAACAAGTGACGATAAGGTTATGGCAATTGACAAACCAAACAAAAAACACAGGAAATCTGTCAGAAAAGCACTGAAGTTAACAAAAAAAATAATCAGGAATAACAAGCATAAGACTATCATCTTGGATGAGATAAATAATGCCATATTTTATGACCTCGTGGAGGCGGGGGAGATCATAAGGCTGTTACAAAATAGGCCGGTAGGGCAAACAATCGTGCTCACCGGTAGAGGCGCTCCGCCGGAAATAATCGACTGTGCCGATATGGTGACCGAAATGAAGGAAGTAAAACACCCGTACAAACTGGGTGTTTCAGCCAAAAAAGGAATTGACTTTTAGCATCAGTTTCTCTTTGGTTGCAAACTCGAAAGGAGCGCAATAGTATGGAGTTATCCGAAAGGGGTCCACGGAACGGCGGGGTTGCAGTCGCACATCCAGTCTATTCGCCTTCTGACCTAGTCACTTTTGTCCTGGTCAGGGAGCAGAATCCGCAATCCAAGTTCGATCCGGAAACTGGTGAATTGCTCTGGAATCCACCGCCGGTTTTTCAGGGAGCGATCGATCTAGACCATCCCGGAATGCAACAGTAGCCATACGATTATCAGTCAAAACCTTGCCGGACACCACGTCCGGCATTTAACTCCTCGACAAAAACCTTGCAAAAAATAATAAATCAGTTATATTTAAGATACGTTAACAACAAAAATCTTTGTTTTGGGTAAGTCCGGTTTAACGCCGGCGCAGTCCCGCTACTGTATCCCCGAATTCTCGGGGGAGCCAGAAAACCAAAGCAGAGACAAAATCCTTCGGTCGAGAGGCGTTTCCCAAGCGCATTTTGGGATAAGGCAGCTTTTCGATGGCTGCTTATTTGTTTTAAAAAAGGAGATTTATGAAAAAAATAGTTAAAAGTTTAATATTCCCAGCAATCGCAATTTTGATTGTTGCCATTATCTATGCTGGTTTATCAATCGAAAATCTAAACAATCAAACCAAAGTATTACAAAAACAAAATCAAACAATTACCTACAATGCCAATAGTTTACAAAATACGTTGAGCCAACTTCAAAATGAAGTGAATCAAACAAAATTCAGGGTTAACCAATCTGAAGACCTAAACAATAGCTTAAAACAAAGTTTGGCAGCGGCGCAAAAACAGATTTTGGCACTACAAGCCAATACAAAAACTAAAACATCGGCTAATTTAATTCCAGAACCGGTAATTATCACTAAAACCATTACACAAACTATCAATCAGCCAGTTGTATTAAATCAGGCATCAGTCATAATAGAGAATGTAGGTTCATTTAAAGTTAACCTCCAAGCCGGGGATAATGCTTTTAGTGTATTACAACGAGCATCAAACCAGAATAATTTCGCACTGGCTTACGATACATATAGCTTTGGTGTATTTATCACCGGAATTGGCGGAATTACTCCAACTGGCAATCAGTACTGGGCTTTTTATTATAATGGCACTTTTAGCAATGTTGGCGCTTCTGATCAACCCGTTAAGCTTGACGATAGTATGGTTTGGCAATTAGCAAGTTTTTAAATAAATCGATAAATAATATGGGAGGAATATGGTTTACTTTTTGATTCTACTTGGAGTGCTGTTGCGAATTGCCAACCATTTTCATGACTGGGCTCCGATTGCACCTTTAGTTAAATTCTTACCAAATATACCAAACTTTGCGCCAATAGCTGCGTTAGCGTTATTTGGCGGAACTTATTTACATAAAAAATATGCTTTAATTATTCCAATTATCGCTATGTTAATTGCTGATTATTTTATTGGTTTTTACAATCCATATATCATGGCATCAGTTTACGGTTCCTTTATTTTAATCGGACTGATTGGAATATGGCTCAAAAATCATAAAACGTTACCAAACATCGTCGGTGGGAGTTTATTCGGTTCAATTATTTTTTTCCTAATTACCAACTTTGCAGTCTGGGCAGTGCCACATTCCATTTATCCTCACACAATCCAAGGGCTCCTAGACAGCTATATAATGGGTTTGCCATTCTTCCGCAATACTATAGCTGGTGATCTTTTTTATGTTACAATATTCTTTGGAACGTATGAAACCGTTACGTTTTTAGTTAAAAGAACGATA
>ERZ1292632.3485-Hain-H43-01um-R2-3485-length-12025-cov-4_pt1 | contig 12025 bp, 17 predicted proteins | sample MGYA00564407_ERZ1292632 | MGnify/ENA primary metagenome ERZ1292632 (study PRJEB36523, sample SAMEA6512637) | groundwater metagenome | collected 2019-01-08 | study: AquaDiva: Metagenomics assemblies of 32 groundwater samples
ACAACATGCAATTACAAAATTACCAACCCCTGAATTATTTTAACATTTCCAGCTGATTTTTCTTGACTTCTTCAAAAATCTTTTTCTTCGCTTTCTCCCAGGAAAAGTTTTTGTCAAATACTCTTACCGGTCTTTTTTTCTCCCGCTCCCCGATGTCCTCAAAATATGCCAAGGCTCTAAAAGCAAAGTACCGATTAAAATTCGGATATTTCCTGCTAACGAAAGAAAACATATCTTTAAGGCTAAACTTTTCAAGTAAATAATAGACATCTATATAATCTCTTTTGACCGGGCGATGGCTGATTGCTACAAGCTTCATCGCGGCAATATCCTGGCAACTCGCAACCCGGACACCCATTATGTCCTCTGCCTTTTTGATAAGCGGATACTGATACCAAAAAAACGAGCAATCGACACCGGAAATATTGACAAAAAGTGTGTCTTTTTCCTTCAAGGTTTCTCTGGCGCTATCACCAAATACTTTATTAACTTCGTCCGCGAGTAAATGCACATTGAAGTGTTTTTGAATAAAAAAATCAAAATCAATCGAGGTGCGATGACCGATCTGTAAAGCAAGTGCAGTCCCGCCAGCCAAATAAAACCCCTCCTCAGTCAAAAAACCGAGTCTTGAAAAGACCTCCTTTTGGTTCTTATTCAAAATCTTCGGATGATGTCTTGCCATTTTTAGGGATTCAAATCCAAAACTGCCTGCTTAAATTTTTCGCGAGGAAGGTTAACATCCAAGATCTTAGTCCAATAATCAAGAACACTCCTCATCCATAAACCCCTGGTCGGTGAAGAAACCACTTTTTTTATTTCTTTTTTGGAATAAGTTTTACTCAACCACAAAAGTGCTTTATCATCGCCTCTATTGAGGACTTCGGTAACAATCAAATCCCTATCCCTTTTTACATTAAGGGATGAAAGTTCATACGAAGCAAGATACGGCTGTAAAAACTTGGGTACGGACATAGTCTATTATATCAAATTTTTTGAGGCGATTTTAGTGTATAGTGAAATAGAGCATGAAAAGTCCTGCCTTTACCCTGATTGAAGTATTGATAGCAATTTCTATAGTGGCTTTAATTCTGGGTTTCGGTTTTGCCGGTTTCAGGGAATATTCTCAACGTCAAGTATTATTTGCCGTTGCCAGAGATGTTAAAAGTGATTTGAGATCACTGCAGCAAAAAGCTCTCTCAGCGGAAAAACCGGCTGCCTGCGCCGGAAAATTTCTTGACGGCTATAGATTTGATATCGTCTCGGCTGCCCGGTATAACATATCTGCGTTGTGTTCGGGGGTCGGGGTTAATATTGAAGACAAGAGTCTTGATTCGGGTTTTACGATATCTGCGACGATAGATCCGATTTTATTTAAGGTCTTGGGTCAAGGAACAAATATTCCTTCAGGGTCTTCTTCGGTGATTACCCTTAGCCAAACGGCAATATCAAAAAGTATAACCATTAGCGTCAGCGCCGAGGGTTCGATGAAATGAAAAAGACACAAAAAGGTTTACCCCGAGCGAAGTCGAGGGGGCAATCGTTGTTTGAAGTCATTCTGGCCATTGCCGTGTTAACTTTGGTTTTAGTGGGAATTGTTTCTTTAGCGACAAGCTCGGTCAGAAATTCCACCTTTTCGAGAAATAAGACTTTAGGGTCAAAATATGCGCAGGAGGTTTCGGAGTGGTTAAGATCTGAAAGAGATCGCGATCGAGATGTTTTTATTAATAGGGCGGATGCGATAGGTGTAGAAAAGAAATATTGTTTACAGGCCTTGGTTTGGACCAATCTTGGCGAATGTTCGGATAACGAGTTAATTGCAAATACTCCTCTTAAGCGTAATTTGACTTTGATAAAGAGAGATAAATCGGGAAAGGCCGTCATCGAGGCGAAGGTTGTCGTTTCCTGGCAAGATGCCCAAGGAGAGCACGAAGCCAGGTCATATACCTATTTCAGCGATTGGAGGGAAAGATGAAAAATGGTTTTACTCTTATCGAGATATTGGTGGTGATTAGTATTTTTGCCGTTATCGGCGTTTTATCAACCAGAGCCATTATGCTTTCGATTCAAGGTTCAAAAAAAGGCAGTTCGTCGGTAACCGCGAGAGAGAACCTTGGTTATTCTCTCGCTGTCATTGAACGGCTATTAAGAAATGCCAATCAAATTTCCTCGTGCACTTCATCTAAAATCACCTACCTTGATGAAGGGGGCGTATCTGGGTCCTTTTCCTGCGTTGCTCCGGGTGGCAGCGGCTATATCGCCTCGGGATCGGCACGCCTGACTTCAACCGAAGTTGCCGTAACTTCATGTTTAATCAGCTGTGATTTGACGAGTGAACCCCCTTCGGCAACTATCGATACGACCGTTAAAGATGTCGATACGGCCGGTACCAAGGAAGGCACTCAAATAAGCGTTTCCTCAAAAATTTTATTGAGGACTTATTGACTGTAGGGAGTCGGAATTGCTAGACTGTAAATATATGGTTAAACTGCCGAAGAATCAATCGGGACAAGCGCTTTTAATGGTTCTTCTCTCCATGGCTGTGGCTTTGACGCTGGTTCTTTCTGTTCTATCCCGGACGATTTCCGATGTCAATATTTCTTCTCAGGACGAAAGCTCTTTAAGGGCATTCTCTGCGGCCGAGGCAGGTGTTGAACAGGCATTAGTTGTTGGTTCGTCAACCGGTACGGTAGCGATTGGGGACGCATCTTTTTCGGCAAACGTGTCCGGTTTCGCCGAGGGAAAGTATACCCTTGTTTTTCCAAATAATTTTGTTTCCGGAGAACCGGCGGTCGTTTGGTTTGTTTCGCATGACGCAAACGGAAACCTGACCTGCAGCGGACAGCCTTGTTTTAGAGGCAAGAAGGCTAAAGTTTGTTGGGGTGATTCTTTGGCAAATCCTGTCCCGGCCCTGGAAGCGACTATTTTTTATCTAACCCCACCCGGCGACTATTCAACCGTAAGAATTGCCAGGGCAGTATATGATCCAAATTCAGAGAGACGCGCCGCAAATAATTTCAGTGATCCCGCTTCGGCGGGTAATTGCGTCATCGACGGAATAAATTTTGCCTATGATGCGATCGTTGATTTCAGTTCTCTTGGGGTTGCTCAATGGAATACTCCTAATGTTCTTCAGTTTATGGTTCTCAAGTTACTCTATAACAACATATCCCACCGTATTGGGGTTGATGTCAATACTTCGCTTCATCCGCAAAATACAACCCTGCCGGCACAGGGGCAATTGATTGAATCCGGCGGGACATCGGGAAATACAAGCCGGCGTATTGAAGTTTTTCAGGGTTATGGCGAGTTGCCCATGGCTTTTTATTCTGCTATATATAGTAAAGGAGGTTTAACAAAATGAGCGTTGGACTGGATATCGGTTCTCAATCGATAAAAATTGCCGAAGTAAAAAAAGAGGGAAATGCTTTATGGCTGAACGCATCGGGAATTATCGGCTACAACGGTAAAGAAGTTACTGCCCTTTCTCAGGCAATTAAAAAACTCCACCGGGAAACGAAAGTCACGTCAAAGGATGTCTATATTTCACTTCCGGAGTCGCTCATTTTCACCAGAACGATAAAATTTCCCATGTTGACGGATCAGGAGATTGACTCGGCGATTAAGTGGGAGTCCGAGCAGTATATTCCGATACCGATTTCGGAAGCGATAATTCAATACCAAATAATCGAAAGGCGGGAGAATGCCAGTCCGCCTGAAGTCAGGATTTTACTGGTTGCGGTTAAAAAAGAGCTGGTCGAAAAGTATGTAAAACTGGTGCAAATGGCGGGCCTTAACGTTGTCGGGGTGGAAACGGAGCTTTTGGCTTTGGTCAGAGCCTTGGCGCCGCCGGATAAAAGCGCCGTGATATTGGACTTTGGCTCAACCTCGACGGATATTGCCATATCGAATAAGAAGGGACAGCTGGGGTTTTCCCGTTCGATTCTCACGGCGGGCGATGCCCTTACCAGGGTGCTTGAAAAAGGCTTGGGAATGCAGGCACAGCAGGCCGAGCAGTATAAAAAAACGTATGGCCTTTCGCCAACGCAGCTGGAGGGGAAAGTCAAACAAATGCTGGACCCGGCCGTTAAATTGGTTGCCGATGAAATTAAAAAAGCAATTCAGTTTTATCAAAGCGAAGAAAAGAGCGACCCCCCCACCAGTTTGATCGTTACCGGCGGTTCTTCGGGAATGCCCGAATTGATACCTGCGTTGACCGAAATGTTGGGGATGGAGATTGTCATGGGCAACCCGTTTGCCAAGCTCAGCTTGGATGCGGCGACCGCCAAGAAATTGCAGGGCTTTGCCCCGCTTTACTCTATTGCCGTTGGGTTAGCTCTTAAGGATTTTAGTTAAATTTATTTACGATATGCCTACTATTAATCTTTTACCGAAAGAGTTTTCATCAAAAGGTATTGTTAAAGTCGCCCGATTAATTAAAAAGATCTTAATTCCGGTATTTGCCGTATTTTTTGTGTCGATAGCGGTCATGCTGGGAATTGTTATTATTTTGAATAGTAATATAAAAAGAATTCGCAGCCGCCAGGAAATTTTGACAACTTCTATTAAAAATCTGGAAAAGACGGAAAGAGGAACGTTGCTTTTGCAGGAAAGGCTGGCAAAGATCAAACTGATTTTGCCGGATGGCTCTTTAAGAGATAAATTTACGCAAAACGTTCAAGATATTCTGGGGCGGTCTCCGGGAGTAAATATTTCGGAGATAAAACTGGTCTCCGATAAAATCAATTTGACGGCCGAGGTGTTAACTTCGGATCAGATAGAAGAATTTTTGTCACAAATACTTGAAAACCCTCTTTTTAAAGCAGTTAAATTGACCGGATTTTCTTTCGCGCCGATAGGCGGATACCGTCTCGGCTTGGATCTGACGACAAAATGAAAAGAATATCAATTCCTTTTGGAAACTGGCAGATTATCTATTTTCCGGCGTTGTTGTTAATCGTCCTTTTGTTTCTTTTTGTTTTCAGTCTAAAAATAGGAATTTCAAAGATATCCGAATTGCAGGATGGCGTAAATTCTCAAAAGGAAAATGAAACCATTTTAAAACAAAAAGAAGAACTGTTAAAAAGTGTCGGGGAGAATGTCTTGGATCAGGCAAATATCGCCAACATTGCTTTACCCGAGAAAAATCCGGTACTTTTATCTCTGTATTGGATAAAGTATTTGGGAAAAGACGGTCTTGTCGAATTATCCAATATTAAAGTAGGATCAGGCAGTACGGACCAAGCGGGAATAAATAAAATCTCGATTTCTTTCAACCTCGCGGGTCAAATAGCGGATGTTATTAATGGCATCAGCCAATTGAAAAATGTCCTGCCTTTGATTGTGGTGGATAAAGTAGACTTTCAAATTGAAGGGCCATTGGCAAACGCAAGCGTTGGCGTCAGCTCTTTTTGGTCGCCCTTTCCGGACAAGATCCCCTCTCTAACCCAGCCTTTGAGAGATCTTACGCCCGAGGAAAAGGAGATACTGGAATCTTTACTTTCTCTTACCCGGCCCCCATTTGCTCAACTTTTACCGCAGGAACCGACAGAAAATGAGGACCCCTTTAGGGAATGAATCTATTGGTGGTCGACTTTGGCGAAACCGGAACTCCCGGCTGGATTCCCGCATTAGTGGGGAATTTTGGAAAGTACAAATTGACACAAACAGCGAATTAGTATATAATCGTCCTAATTATGGAAACATACTCTACCCCCGATATTATCAGAATTCTGCAGAAAAAGCAGGTTTCTTTTTTTTCCCTAGCTGATTTTGGCCGGTTGTTTAATATTGGCAATCAGCAAACATTATATAAAAAAATCCAAAGGCTGGAAGAAAAAAATATTATCCAAAGGCTTATTAAAGGAAAATATCGTTTTCTGCTTTCTCCGGGTAATGATTTTACGCTGGCGAATTTTCTCTATCAACCCTCCTATATTTCTCTGGAATCGGCACTCTCCTTTTACGGGATAATTACCGGCTTTTCTTATCAAATCACCTCTGTTTTGACCAACAAAACCCGTTTTGTAAATATTGACGGCAAGGATTTTCAATATTGCCAAATCTCATCTGACCTATTTTGGGGATATGAGAAAAAAGATGAATTTTTAATCGCCGATAAAGAAAAGGCCCTGCTGGACTATATTTACTTTTCTCTTAAAGGGCTGCGGAGTCTTGATTGGGAGGAAATTGACCTCTCAGAAATTGATAAATCTAAAATGGCAATTTATCTTAAAAAAGTTAATAAGAGAAAGATGACGGAAGTTTTTGCCGAAAAAATTATTTTATGATTACCAAAGAACAAACAGAAATATTGGCTAAAGAATATCAAATTGACGGCTTTACCATTATGCGCGAACATCTCCAGCTGATGTTTTTGAGCCGTCTCTATCGGAATAAGGAAGCGGGTAAAATCTATTTCAAGGGAGGAACGGCAATAAGATTATTATTCGGTTCACCGAGGTTTTCCGAAGATTTGGATTTTTCCACCCTTTACAATAAAGAGCAATTAAGAGGAATAATGAAAAAACTGGAGAAACTTATTCAAAAGGAACTGCCGGGACTTAGAATTTTGCTTTTATATTCCGGCAAAAACAATATCCGTTTCCGGATAAAATATCAGCCGGCCGATTTTAAGTACCCTTTAGTTATCCGCTTGGATTTTACCGAAATAAAAAAAGTTGAGAAAATAACAGTTTCTCCGCTTGTTACCAAATTTCCCATCGCCATTTTTCCGTTGGTCGTTCATCTTTCGGTTGAAGAAATTTTAACGGAAAAGGTTCATGCCCTTTTGGCTCGGGAAAAAGGAAGAGATCTTTTTGATCTCTGGTTTTTGCTGGAAAAAGGCATTCCGCTTAAAAAACGTTTGGCTGGAAAAAAATTATTAAAAAGGGTGGAATTATTTCCGCAGGATAAATTGAATAAGGACCTGGCAAGATTTTTACCCAAATCCCAGCGAAAAATAACGGAAATGCTCAAAGAAAAACTGAAAGAAAAACTTACGCTGGCAGGGAATTTTGGAAGAGTTTTGTAGTATAGCATTTGTTTTCTAAGAATCAATTGAAACGGAGACGCCCTTTCTTTCCAGGGTAGCCCTCACCTTGAGAAGATTTCTGATGGCTTTTATTGTTCTGCCTTCTTTTCCGATAATCAGACCGGTGTCTTCGCCGGGTACCTTAATGCCAAGATTTACAAAATCGCCTTCCACCGACTCGGTAACCGTAAAATCCTTTTTTCCCAAGATTCCTTTAATAATGAACTCAAGCAGTTTTTTCATATAATTTTGTAACCGCAGGAGAGATCTGTGCTCCAAGTTTCAGCCACTTCTCGATCTTGCTTTTGTCAATTTTTACAAGACCTTTTGATGGCTGCCAATGTCCGAGAAGTTCCAGATACCTGCCCTTATTTTTACTTCTTGAATCGGATGCCACAATTTTGTAAAAAGGTTTGTTTCTTACTCCCCCCCTTGATAATCTGATTTTTACCATACCCAATTATACTTGATTATACTTCAATCATTCTGATTGCAGCATTTTTTGCCGCTTCCTGTTCGGCCAGGCTTTTGCTTTTTCCTTCACCTTTGGCCCAAGAATCGTTTTTGACGAAAACCTCAATAATGAATTTTTTGTTATGGTCGGGACCCGACTCCTCAATGACTTTATATTTTGGGGCCGGGAATCCTTGGGATTGGACATATTCCTGCAACCTGCTTTTGGGGTCTTTGAGAGGCCCGGACACTTTGTCCGGAATTTCAGCAACTAAGTGTTCTTTGATAAACCTGCTGACAGTACTCAACCCGCCGTCAATAAATAAAGCTCCAATGATCGCTTCAATCGTGTCTGCCAAGAGTGACGGATTTTCCCTGCCTCTCCCCTCTTCCTCTCCTTTGGATAAATAAAGAGCTTCTCCGATCCCTAACTTTAGCGCCAAGTTTGCCAGGTTTTGGGTGTTGACGAGGTTGGATCGCAGCGCAGTTAAATACCCCTCCTGGTGTTGGGGAAATTTTTTATATAAAGTCTCGGTAATCACGAATTCCAAGATTGCGTCCCCCAAAAACTCAAGCCTTTCGTTCGATTCTCTTTTATTGGGGTGTTCGTTAACCCAGGATTTATGGGTCAGAGCCTGATTTAACAAGTCCTTGTTTTTAAATAAATTTTTTTTCATTTTTGTAATTTGTAAATGGTACCCAACACTCCGTTAATAAAAGAGGCTGAGTTTTCTCCACCGAATTCTTTTGCCAGTTCAACCGCTTCATCAATAACTACCTTTGGCGGCGTCTCCTCTTCACTAAGTTCATAAACAGCCAGTCTGAGAATAGCCAGGTCAATTTTGTTTAGTTTGTTAATTGGCCAGGTCGGGGCGGCAGATTCTATTTTTTGATCAATTTCCTTGAGTTGTGAAAGAATTTTTTTGGTTAAATTGTCAAATCCCGCCTGCTTTGTAAAAGATTCCGCAAACAGGTTTATTATAATCTCGCGTCTTTTTTGATGCCGGGGATCATGGGCTGTTTTCATTATTTCGATTCTTTGTAGTGACCGCAGTGAGGGCACACCCGATGGGAAAACCTGAGTTTCTTGCAAGATTGACAGGCGATAAGGTTGGGTAAGGTTAGAACTTTGTTTCCCCGTCTCTTGCCGCTTCTGCTTCTGGTATGTTTTTTCTTTGGTAAAGGCGTCATACGGACAATTTTAACTTACCGGCTCACCTGTGCGCAAGAGAGAAAATAATTCGGGGTGTTTTTCGGCGATAATTCCTGTCTCCTTGATCAGCTCGGAATCATGCCAGGTTGCAACCTTGAGTTCGGGAAAGCCATGCTGTTTAGTGCCAAACACTTCTCCCGGGCCTCTTAATTTCAAATCCAATTCTGCCAGTTCAAATCCGGAATTGTATTTCTGAAGGGCCGAAAGCCGGGTTAAAACGGTCTGGGATTTACTGTCGGTGAAGAGCAGGCAATAGGATTTCTTCTGACCCCGGCCAACCCTGCCTCTTAACTGATGCAGTTGGGCCAGGCCGAAACGCTCGGCGCCTTCGATGAGCATAATCGTTGCGTTGGCAATGTCAATTCCGACCTCAACAACCGGAGTTGTTACCAGGATATCCGTTTTTCCTTCCTTGAACGCCCCGATTGCTTCTTCTTTCTTCTTTGCCGGAATCCGGCCGTGTAATAGGCCTAATTTAAACCCTTTAAATATTTTGGCAAGGATTTGATATTCTTGGGTGACGGCTTTTACATCCTGCATGGTTTCTTTCTCGGACTCCTCAATTAATGGGCAAACGTTGAAGACCTGAATTTTATCCTTTTTAATTTGCTTGCGAATCCAATTGTAAGCCCCGCCGCGTTTGATGGGTGGAACAATCCAAGTAGTTACTTTAATCCTCCCCTGCGGCATATCGCTCAGAACGGACAAATCCAAATCTCCATAGATGGTTAAAGCCATGGTTCTGGGAATGGGGGTGGCGGTCATAGTCAAAATATGGGGAACGCTCGAGCGGTTTTTGCTTTTTTTGACCAGTTCCGCCCTTTGAGCAACCCCGAAGCGGTGCTGTTCGTCAATAACAACCAGCGCGACCTTGTCGAATTTTGCCTTTTTGTTGATCAGGGCGTGAGTGCCAACAAAAATATCCGCTCGTCCCAAGTCGGATTTTTTAAACGCCGAGGTGACTAAACTGACACGGACTTTGAGCGGGTCGAAGAGTGTTTTCAGGGTGTTGTAGTGTTGGGAAGCCAGAATTTGGGTTGGCGCCATGATAACGGTTTGATAGCCGTTGGCGAAAGCGATCAGCGCCGCAATTGCCGCCACAACCGTCTTGCCGCTGCCGACATCTCCTTCCAAAAGCCGATTCATCGGCTTATCTTTTGCTAAGTCCGACAAAATTTCGTCAATTGCTTCTTTTTGAGATTTGGTCAGCTCAAACGGCAATGTTTTGATGAAGTTATCGACGATGGATTTATCAACGCCAAGTTTGTAAGCCGGCAGATTTCTTTTCCATTCGATTTTTCTTTTTAGGCTGGACAGCTGGAGGCGCAGAAGTTCTTCAAACGCGAGCCTTTTCCTGGCGGGTTCCACAGCCGATAAATTTTGGGGGAAATGAATAATTCGGACAGCCTCAGCGAATTTGGGAAAATTATATTTTCCGATGATGATGTCCGGAAGATATTCGTCAAGTTTTATTTCGTGAGAAACAAACTTGTTTATTTCCGAAAGAACGTCGCTGATTCTGGTTCTCAACCATTTTGAGGAAATGCCGTATGTTTCCGGATAAACCGGAATCAATCCTGCGGTATGAAGTCTGGCTTTTCCTTCTTTGACAATTTCATATTCCGGTGAAACCAGCGCCTTATTTCTTCCGAACCAATCGACTTTCCCGGCCAAAGAAATGTCATCTCCCGGAAAAATTGTTCTGACCAGAAACGGCCGGTTAAACCAAACAACCGCAATTTCTCCGCTGTCGTCCCCGACACTGGCTATCTGCAATTTTTTTCCTTGTCTGGTGTATTGATTTTTAATGGAAATAACTCTGCCTTTAATAGTCACGGTATCTGATATTTGGGCGCTGTTAATTTTTGTTGATTGCCTGAAATCCAGATAGCGGTAGGGAATATGCAAGAGAAGGTCTTCGATTGTTTCAATATTTAGTTTTTGGAGGCGCTTTTGATAAACCGGTCCCACGGATGGAAGCAGACTTACTTTTGATGATAAATCCATTTATCTAAAAAAGCTGATGAAAGGGAGGAAAGAACCGGCCAAAAGAGCAAGTGAAGCGATAAATATGATGATGGTAAATATTCTCTTCTGTTTTTTATTCAGATTCATTTGGGTATTATTTTAGCAAATTTAACAAACAAATTTAACAAATTTGGTTTTACCTATTTTAATTGTAGCAGGAAGTATCACCTCGCGGGTGGTATCTGATATGGTTTTACCCTCAACATCAATCGCATTTTGAGAAATTAATCTTTTAGCTTCGGATCTGCTGGTTACTAGTTTTGTTGCCAAGACCAAATCCAAAAGCGGCGGGCTTTTTTCGGCAATTTTAATTATTTGAATTAGCCCAGGAGTTTGTCTTTTCTGAAAAGTCGTCTTAAATGCTTCTTGAGCATTTTTAGCCGAATTTTCTCCCCAAAGAAATTTCACAATTTCAAAGGCCAATCTTTTTTTCTCACCCATCGGATCCTTTTTTGCTTTTTCTTCAATTCCACCTAAATTAAGTTCGGTTAAAAGCTCAAAAGAAAGTGGAATAACTTCATCCGGAAACGACATAATTCCCGCGTAAAAATTATCGGGTGTTGAATCCAAAAATAGCGCATTGCCGGTAGTTTTGCCAACCTTTTGCCCTTCCTTGTCAATTAACAGTTTGGTTGCGAGAACATACTTTTCTTTGCCTTTAATGGCCTTCATTAGGGTACGCCCGGTAAGCATGTTAAAAATTTGATCGCTCCCGCCAATTTCCAAATCGACACCCATGGCAACAGAGTCGTATCCCTGTGCGACCGGGTATAAAAACTCATGAAGGTAGATAGGTTTGCCGTCCTTGAGCCTTGCTTGAAACATATCCCGTTCAATAAGTTGCTGGACTGTAAAGTTTGAAGTTATTTCAATTAAATCTTTGAAAGAAACTTTATCTTCCCACCCTGAATTAAATAAAATTTTTGCAGGATTAAATCCTGCAAAATCCAATACTTTTGACGCTTGTTCTTTATATGCCTTTGAGTTTTTTACCACTTGCTCTCTGGTTAATTTTGGTCTGGTTGATAATTTATCAGACGGATCACCTATCATTCCTGTAAAATCTCCAACCAAAAAAATTACTTCATGACCTAATTTTTGAAATTGTCTTAATTTCATCAAACCCACAAAGTTTCCCAGATGAAGCGAAGGCATGGAAGGGTCAAATCCTTGATATAATTTTATTTTCCTTTTGGCCATTAAGTCTGTAAGACCTTTTTTATTAGGCAAAATTTGTAGTACACCCCTGGTTAAAACTTCTTCAATTTTATCCATATATTATGATTATAGTACTATTCTTG
>ERZ1292632.3486-Hain-H43-01um-R2-3486-length-12020-cov-7_pt1 | contig 12020 bp, 16 predicted proteins | sample MGYA00564407_ERZ1292632 | MGnify/ENA primary metagenome ERZ1292632 (study PRJEB36523, sample SAMEA6512637) | groundwater metagenome | collected 2019-01-08 | study: AquaDiva: Metagenomics assemblies of 32 groundwater samples
AGAACTACATCCACGTTGTGAACGACGAGCTGGCTGGCCGCGACCACGACCAAGACCTCCGTACCGACGGAGACGAAGCCGAGATTCGGCAGTGCTTCGGCGGTTCGCTGAAGCTGTTCAAGTTCATCGAGGATATCGACGGTTACGAGGTTCGCCGGAATGCCGAGATAGTCGAGCTAAAGAAGCGCATCAGTTGGTTTACCGAGGGAGCGGTTCCGGCACATGTTTACGACAAGGAAAAGCGTGAGATCCGAAGACCCGTACGGTACATCGACCCGTTGCTGCGCATGCACTACCTGATGCAGATGGTATGCGAGCACGAGAAAGCGCACGGCATCAGGTACGACTGGATAATCCGAGCACGCATCGACCAGATATTCTGCGACCCAATCGTAATCAGGCAGGGCGAAGGTCCTATGGAGCAGTTCTACTGGACGGGGGTCGACAACTTCTTCTACGGCACCCGCGATGTAATGGAGTACGTGTGCCTGAATTTCGTCCACAATATTGGCGCCTTCGACAATCCAACGGTCCTCGACAAAGGAGACTACAGGCTAACGACGGAGCCGCAATTCACAGTATTCGTCCTTAGAACCATTCTGACCCGCAACATCCCAGATACGAGACCGCCCATCTGGCTCGGCGTAATTCTGTGCAGCCAGGAATTTCGCATTCTGATTCCCGAGCATCCGGTCAACGAGGCGGACCGGCGACGGCGGGGGTTGCGGATGCTGGACTACTACCAGGTCAAGAAACTCGACAAGCCCTACTACCCGGTCCTTGACGAGATGTATCCAATGGTATGGGCCTACTGCATATGCGCGAATCCCATGCCGGTGGTTGGCCCCGTGAGGTGAGATGATGGATTTCGACCTTGCACTGGTCCGTCCCCGCTGGGACAATAGCGGGGTATCGTATCCGCTCGGTCTCATGTACATCCAAGCCTACTGCAAGCGCCTTGGGTTCACCGTCAGGCTGTTCGACGAGCTCTACGAGCCCCTGGAGCTGTTCTGGCGGTTGGTAGAGGCTGGCGAGGTCTCGGTCGTCGGTATATCGATGCTGAGCCGCCTGCGGGAGGGGGGCTATGATATCGTCCGCAAGGTCAAGAAGCTCGACCCAGGTGTCAAGGTCGTTCTGGGTGGTATCCACGCAAGCTCGTTGCCCAAGCTCCTCGTCGACAACCTGCCGGTCGATGCCGCGGTCATTGGCGAAGGCGAGGTCACGATGCGGGAGCTCCTCGACCTGTGGGTCCATCATATAGGCACCATCCAGGACGTGAGGGGCATCGCAACCCGAGAATATGGGCTGCATGCATCGAGGGCGCTCGTCCAAGACCTAGACAGACTCCCGTTCCCGGACATGAGCGACATCAACCCTGCCAACTTCAAGCCGCCGATCGCGCAACTCAAACCCAACTTCACCATCAATGGCGTTACGCTCGGCCAGTCAGTCAGTGCCAACATGATAACGTCGAGAGGTTGCCTGGGCCGGTGCCTGTTCTGCAACGCCTGGCAGCACTGGGCAGGAAAGGTCCGGTTCAGGTCTGCCAAGAACGTCGTCGACGAGATCCTGGACCGGCAGTTGAATTACGGCGTGAACATGATCGAGTTCCACGACGACTGCCTGGCCCAGAACCGTCAGATTATGGTCGATATCTGCCAACGGATCCTTGACGATCACATCAGAGTAGCTTGGTATTCCGCGATTAGGCCCGATGTCGTGGACCTCGAACTCCTCCATATAATGCACGATGCCGGCTGCTTCATGCTCGCTTACGGGGTGGAAAGCGGTAGCCAGTTCGTGCTTGACAACATCGGCAAGCGTACCACCAAGCGCGATATCGCGAATGCGATCGAGCTGACGAAGAAGGCCGGCATCAAGGCATACGCGCTCCTGATGGTCGGGAACCTCGGCGAGACGGATGCCACCATAGATGAGACGGTCCGGTTCATGAACGAGGTCAAGCCCGATCTGCATAGCGCGATCGGGAAGGTATGGGTCTATCCAGACACCGCCTATGCACGCCTGATGGGAATCCAAGACAAGTTCTGGCTGTCCGGCAATGAGATGCCCTTCTTCCAGCAGGGCTTCAGTCTCGATGACTGCGACCGATGGCGGGCGCGAATCGACGCCGAGGTGCCGAAGCCATGGCTACAGGAGACATAGGGTGGTGGAAGCGATGGCCGTAGTAACCAGCATATCGGACTTGCGTCTCTGCGTGACGACCCGACCGTGCGATAAACGAACCCAGGATGGCTACTGCTGTTTCGCAGGCCCCTGCGGGTCGAAAGGACGGTTCTCGGTGGCTGGGGGGCGGTGAGATCGTGCCGATCGTCGGGTATCCATACCGTCCCGTGGTCGTAGAGCGGGCCAATTGCGGGCCGACGGTGCTGGCCACCCTCTTGGGCAAAAGCACCATCTCGAAGTGTCAGAGACTCAGCGGTGCATCGGGGTTTGAGCGTATGATGGCTGAGGGGAATCTATGACCGGTCCGCAGCACTGGCATACACTTCGGGCATGCTGTATCGATCACGTTCTGGAAAGAGCATGCTGGTGCTGTGGCTGTACGCGATACGTGATGCGTGAGATGGACGGGCGGTGGGCGATGGAGTGTGACGATCCGTACGTAAGACCCGCTTGCCCGCTGTATAAGACTCCGGAATGTAAAGGCATGAATCACCCTGTCTGCCCCCACTTTGCGGACTTCCTAGAGCTCCACAGCAGGTACGCAAGCATCTTTTCAGATGCGTTCGTCGATATCGTTGAAAGTGAGCGCAGAAGCCCCAGTGCCCCCTAGACCGCCTCTCGCAAGCGTGCGCTAGACCCTGTTTCCACGCTAGGCTTCAACAGGAACGGGCCTAGCGGCGCAATCGGTCGGGAGTTGGTGTCCCCCTACTCTTCAAACAGTCCTAGGGCCGTTTCCGTCGATCCCGAAAAACGTCCTGCCCCCACAACCCTTATACCCCGCCTCGCCATGCCCGAGACGCAGGGGTCGCCGGCATCGGATCGTATTCGCACATCCCACCCGCGAATCCCGATCCGACACTCATGGGAGGCGGGCCCTGCACCCGCAATGTTCTTCTATCTCTCTGTCCATGCCACTATCGGAGGACCGGAGCGTGTTCTACCATGGGCACCCCAACGCGAAAGCGGCTCCGGGACTCCTGCAGTCCCTGCTGGCATCGGGACGGTCCCGCAACTGGTCCGACGACCATGACAGGCGGGGACTGCAATCTGAAGCGGGGTAGGAGAGCGGAACATCTGACAGGCTCATGACCTGCCAACGCACGTTCAAATCGTGCCCCCGCTATAAACGGACCTTTGTTGACCCCGATATCCTGAGAGGCGAGGCCGGGGGAACCCCTTTTTAGCCCCCGCTTCGGGATTCACAGATCGTAGGGTTCTGCCGGACGCCTAGCGACCCGCAATCCTCATACTTCGGACCGCCATGCCACCTGCATGACATCCGTTCCCGCACCGCGGCGTGGAACACCGTTGCGGGAGATCAGTTCGTTGTTAATCATTGATGGAGGCAGCGCCGAGCTAAGCTTGTGCTATTTCTGGTACTGGATGACCGACATTGGAACGATAGCTAGGGCGCACCATAGGAACGGTCGTACAACAAACACCAGCAAATACTGACATACTCCCCAGGATGAAGTCCTGGGGGTTCTCCGGCCCGTTCCGCGCTCATCCGGTCACTGGGATAGTGTTGGAGGCCAGGACTCCCGTTGCTAATAGTACGCGGTCCCTTTTCGTCTCTCAGCCCCTCAAAGCCGAGCCTGGCCGACTACTCAGGGGGTATTCGTGTATCTCGGAGCAACGGATGCATGCCTGTCCGTTCTCCGATACTCCAGGGAGAGGTCCGCAGATGGGTCCGTAATCCGGTTGTCGGCGAACAGGCCGTTGTATATCGTCGTGCAGGATTTGGGACAAGGACACAGAGTTGGACGGTCTCGCGTGCTAGGCGTCTTGCTTCACCTCACAGGTACCGCTTGGCCTTCTCGGCGACCCTCTCCAGCTCCACGATCTGGCGCTTGTGCTCCTCCACTATCTTCTGCAGAGCCTTGACCTGTAGGTCGATGCACGCTAGGTAGTCCATGATCTTGCCGAACTCCTGGATCGAGATGGTGATGGGCTCTATAGTATCTGGTTGCTGTTCTGGTGCCCCATCGCCTTTCGGGCTCGGTTCATCCGGCATCCGCATCATCCTCGGTACCGATACCAGACCCGTCCGTCGTGTCATCTGGCAGCTTATTGAGGGATTCAAGGCCCTTGAATACCTTGAACAGCCCTTTGCGCTCGAACAAGAGACCGGTCTCACAGAGCAAGCGGGCGACCTCATGCGGGGTGGTATCCAGCTCCGCAGCTACCCTCTTCAGGTACTTGTACAGGACCGGGTCGGCCCTGAACTCAATTCGCTCCTTCTTGGCGTTGCTCATCGATTACCACGGCCTTGTCGCTCAGGTAGTAGCGCCCGCCGGCAGACCGCTCGAAGTACCCTGGATCTATGGCGTTCAGCTCCTCGGCATCGGCACTCTTGGTCCAGAGCGCTGCCAGGTAGCGGCTGCAGAGACTGAGCACCCCTTCCCGCTTGATCCGACGCTCGTCCCAATAGACCGTCGCCGGTATCATCCGACACGGATACTTCCGCACTATACGCCTGGTCAGACCCACATCCTCGCAGAACATGATCTTCTCATCGAAGCCCTTCATCTCGAAGAACACATCCCTGTCCACATACCAGTACGCCCCGCATCCTGACGGGTTCCAATGGTTGTAGATGTTCATGAACCAGTACAAGACCCCGATTAACCAGTCGCTCTTGGCCTCCATATAGAAGGTGCCGAACCTGACATGGTGCTCATGCACATGCTTGACCAGTTTCTTCAGGAAGTCCTTGCCCTTCAGAAGAGTGTCGGCGTCTAGGATCAGCAGGTGCGGATACTTCGATAGCAACGCGCCGATGTTCCGGGCCCTGCTGACCTTGCCGTGGTCCTGGTAGACGATATCTGCCCCAAGCTCTCTGGCAATCTGGGGGGTGCGATCCTCCGAGAACCCGTCGACGACTATGATTTCGACCGGGACGCCTGCCGATTCCTGGCCCTTCAGGCACTGCATGAGTTCGCCGATCACGCGCTCCTCGTTCTTCGTCGGGATGACGACGCTGAGGCCGCAGGTTTCATGCGATTGGCAGTTGTGGGCGTGTTCCTCCGCTGTCTTCTTGTTCTGCTGGTCCGTGAGATAATGGAGCGCAATCAGAAGGCTGGCGCCAGCGCCCGCAGCTACGGCCAGCCACGGCCACTTCTCTTGGAGTTCCTTCCATATGTCCATCAGTACACGCACACTATGTCTCTGGTCAGGTCGGATGTCACACGGATTCCTCTCACTCTGAGAGAATAGCACGGGCCGACGACCTCAATATCATATATCTCGGGAATCAAGGTGAATGCCGCATAGCCGTCTGAATCGGTCCACACAGGACCCCAGGTCAATTCAGTGTCCAAATTGTAGATTATGACCCCTGCGCCCATTTGCGGTACGGTCCCATCCTTCATTACCCGCACCCTGAGTGTGACGTATCTCTTTGGGGTCGTCAGATCATACCTGTAGACCGCGCCTAGAGGCACGACAACATCGTGGTACTTCGGGAATTGCTTGACAGCGAAGAAGCCATTGTACTCGACTATATGAGTGCCGAACGGGACTCTGTCGAACACGACGACGCCAGCAATATTCGTAGCCTTCTCGATGGGGGCCGGTGATACCCCGCCCGCCGTGAAAGCGATCCGCTGGTTCTCGACTGGTGCGCCCGTAGAGTCCACGACAGATACTTGTACAGATCCGAAGATAACTGGCTTGATCGGGATTGGCTCAATCGGGATCGGTTCGAATGGGGGGAATTCGAATGGTGGCATCGAATACAATCTCGATAGGTAAACCAGGTAAGCGACAGCGATACCGCCAATAGCGAGCCCCCCGATGGCCACATAGGGCCACCACCACCAGGGGTCACTAGCCTCGCTCGCTGGGTTCACCCTTACCATACCATTCCTCCTAATCGGCCCCCTAGAATACGACCGACAATGTAAATGTATCCTTGTAGTACAGGTCCACATCCAGGGTCTTGAAGAAACCTGGATCCCAGTATGGCTCTGGAATGACCTTCACGCGCCATTTGCCTTTCGTCAGCGACATGACGACTTTCCCGTTTGCGTCTGTTAGGTCTCTAGCATTGAATGACGCCTCCACCTCTCCGTCAGGAGCCGTTGGGTAGAACTCTACCGACGCATTCGCAAACGGGATACCACCAGCGCCAGTGACCGAAACCGTGAGCTTGCATAAGTAGGCGTCCCCGTATGGCTTCGTCCCTGTGAACCGCAAGTAGGATACTCTAGGAACGTCAAGATGCGTCGGGGCGGGAGTGAAACCCGTTGTGAGATAGGGGCCGACCACGTAGATGCTGCCATCTGTCAAGCCTGTGAATGTGACGTCGATTTCCATAGTCGTGTCGTCGACCTGGGTTCGACGCCAAGTATTAACGCCTTCTGCTGGTGCTGGTGTGAGCCGTTTGAGTCCAACCCACACGTCCGGTATCTGGATACCGTCCGAGCTGACGACCTCCACCCGCAACTTCGGTCCTGGCGGAGGTGGCGGCGGTCCTGCAGCACGGAAATAGCTGTAGATCAGGTAGCCAGCCAGCGCAATCGCCCCGAAAGCCGCTAGGATCCAGGCGCCAAGTGACCAGCCATCATCCTGTTGGGGCACCAGACCCCTCCCGCTTGGCTTCTGCCTCTTCTCTCCTGGCCGCCGCTTCCTCACGTTGCCCTGCCTTGATTGATTTCATTATCTCCGGGATCTGCATGATGATTAGTATCGCCGCAACGCCCCCCAGGCCCAGAACCACCCAGAGCCAGGGAGACGCGGAACCTCCGGTCCTGTTGCCATTCGAGTCGTAGGTTTCGGTGGAGCCGTCTGGATAGGTTATCACTGTGGAACAGGTCGGCAGATGCTGTATCTTCGTCTCTCCTGTCACAATCGCTTTGAACGCAAACAGCGCCACGAGCAAACCGGCAATGACGCCGAAGAACTTTCCAATGGGCGCCATAGCCTGCATCCTCCCGCTAGGATGTGCCTTCCTCCACTTCCAATAATTACGCCACTTAACGCACCAAGTAGCTGTACCGACCCAATACCCGTCATCCGGTATCCGGGCGTCTTCTGGGATTATGATGGCCGGCGCTATGTATGAGCCGTCTGGCGCAGCTCTGAACTCGTCGACCGACACAATGCCAAAGGTATTGTCAGCGCCATAGCCCTCGATGGCAGCCTCCATGGGCGCTGGCCATTGCCCAGCCTGCAGTGCCACTGTGTAGGTGTCGTTTCTCTGCGTGCACCATGCCATCCTGGTGACCGCTCGCGGGAATACTGGATTCACGAGCTGAAAGAAGTTTATGAAAGCGTCGGGGTTGTAGGGATCGTGCGGGTCGCTTACGGTCCAGAGCAACATTTCGTCAGCAACCGGGGCCTCAACCAGCGGAGTAGCAGGAGCAAGTGCGATATTCTTCACATCGACGCTCCGCACACGCTCGGAATATCTCAATTGCACCGGTTCGCTCATCATCACACCTACGCCTACACATAGCCCGACATCGTCAGTGTCAAGCCAGTAATCAGGTCTCGATACTCTTCGACACCCCCAATCTCATCTTTGCCGCCATAGCTGGCTGCCTTGACCGCCTTAATCGTAGACTGCAACTGCACACGACGGCTGAGCGTACCACCGAGATGCACACCAGCCAGGTCGACTCCATGAAAATCGTACTGCAATCCCGGATTCGCCTGGGAACCGATTCCGTCCACGCTGTCGAACTGGACATAGTAGAAATGTGGACACTTCGGATTCGCCCTGTTAAGGATCCATGCAAGCTGGAACTCCACGACCTGTATCCAGGGCTGGTATGGTAGTGACGATGGCAATCCTGCCGCTTGCTCGAACATCCAGCGGATAAAGGCGTCCGATACCTCCATGAATGGATTTTTTGGGTCTGGACATTCGAAGCGAGTCGGAGCTGTCGTCAGTTGCCTATGGAACGCTCTGAGATGACCCTGAAGTTCTGCGAACGCCTTTTGCGTCCCGCCAAGAAGCCTGCTATCGAATGCGGCCCCATCGATCGGGCATCTGAAGATTGCAGGGATTTCCGAAACCACGAACTGCCTCCATCACGGCATGACATAACATGCGATTCCTTCGTAAGCATAGGGCGGATAGCTCTTACCAACGAGTGTGTAGAAATGGTCTGGGGGGATATTTCTGTAATACTTGTACAATGGAACCGCTCCGCTCGGCACCGGGCTTATATTCGGTGGGAACACAACCCCCGCGAATTTCTCAAAGAAGTACCCTGCAGGTGGCGAACTCGATGCCTGCACGGAATAGAAACGGTCTCCAAGAAAACCACAGAACCTGTTGAGAACCACCATGCCAGCGGGTACAGGCTTCGCTGGGTCGCTCACCTTGCCCTCCGTGCCCTCGTAAGTCAGCTCCAAAATATCTCCTTCGGTCTTGTCAGTTGTATAGAAATGCGTGTTTCCTCCACCCCCATAGAACCGATGCAAGTCTACCCAAGTTGCCACAGCCGGCTCCCTCTCCAGCTCGAAATCGACCGTCTTCGTCTCCCCGTCGTAGATGAGACTTACATCCTGACTGGATGTCACATACCCTGCAGCAACAGCCGTGACCGTATAGGTCTCGCCCCCCAGGATCTTGTCGAGGGTGTATCTGCCAGTGGTATCCACAGCGGCAGACTTCCCCTTGATCGCCACAACGGCCCCCACAAGCGCAGTTCCCCCTTTGCTCCTGACCGAGCCGCTAATGGTGGAATTCCCAGTCGCCACCCCAGTCCCGAAGAGACCTCCGAACCATTCGGGGTGGGCCTGGGCGGCCCAGATACCGCCAACTGCGATAGCTCCGATCACTATGACCGCTATCACAGATCCCACGTGTGACTCACGCTCTACAGTCTGCGAATCGCCTACACCTGTTTCGCCTACCACTATCTTGACCATCTTTGTCACCTCATCGATCTGTCATGTCCTACGGCTTGATTGGTATCCCCGGCTCGATCGGTATCCCCGGCTCGATCGGTATCCCTGGCTCGATCGGTATTACGCTTGAAGTCATCACGATTACGACATCCACTGTGGCGCCTGGAGCCGGGATGGACGCTCCCACGTACCCAGGGCCGTACCCCTTTGCGATGGCACTCAGCTTCCAATCACCGACCGGGACATTCTCGAACCTGAACTTGCCCTCTGCGTCAGTCACGGTGGATGGATACACCATCCCTGGACTCACAACGGAAACCGTCGCCCCTGCGACCCCAGGACCTGCTGCTGTCTTGTCCCGGACCGTACCTGTGATGATGCCAGTGTTGGGTGGTCTTGGCCCGAACACTGCCCAGAGGAACGAGCCGACAACTAGCGCGCCCACTACGACCAATGCCCCGACCACTATCTCGCCCCATCCGACTTTCATTCGTTCACACTCTTTTCTGGACCCGTCATGGACCTACGGCTTGTCCACGCCTAGAGGCATCACGATTACGACATCCACTGTGGCGCCTGGAGCCGGGATGGACGCTCCCACGTACCCAGGGCCGTACCCCTTTGCGATGGCACTCAGCTTCCAATCACCGACCGGGACATTCTCGAACCTGAACTTGCCCTCTGCGTCAGTCACGGTGGATGGATACACCTTCTCTGGACTCACAACGGAAACCGTCGCCCCTGCGACCCCAGGACCGTCTACTGTAACCCCCCGCACCGTACCTGTGATGATGCCAGTGTTGGGTGGTCTTGGCCCGAACGCACCCCAGAGGATCGACCCGACAACGACTGCTCCCACTACCACCAATGCACCGATTACTATCTCGCCCCATCCGACATTCATTCATTCACGCTCCCTATCAGCACCACCTTGCCGGCAACGCTTTCCCGCTACCGGATCCTACGTTATCGAAGCTAATAACATTCAGCAAACTGTCGACATAGAACGGCGAAGCCGCGATCTCGGAATACGAGTTGCCATCAGGCTTGACAACGACCGCAGTCAGGGGTAGGGGAGGCAGGGACGGGCGCGTGGTGTATAGAACGTCTCTGAAGGTTGCCTCGGCCCTTCCCAAGAAGGTCTGGCATGCGCTCAGTGCGATCGTGTCACCCGTCGTCCCGTCGCAGAGTCCGATCATGACCCTGTCTATCGAGGGGTCAATGCCGCCAACGCGGACCTGGACTATGCCCTTGCCTTTCGGGACTGTGAGGATGCCAGCAACGGCGAGCTCGAACGGCAGCGTGACCGCTAACGCTAGACAGACCGCGATCGCGACCGTTGCACCTACGACCCAATCTCTCACTGTGGTATCCAGTTCTATCACCTTTGGATTGCGGCCACGACTTCGTGGCCCAGTATCGCAACGCCTGTCAGTATGAGTCCGACATTGATGGCGAGGTGAAGCCAGGACGCTTCACATAGCGGGGTCTGGTCCCGTATAAACAAGAAGTTGATCTGCCTCATCTCATTGATCCCAAGGATGCCAGCACCCAGAACGAATGCGCCCGCGACCCCGAGAGCTGTATTCGCCGTCATGTTCTCTCCTCAGATGAACCCCAGAAGCAGAGCCTTTCCAGTTCCGGACGAACCGCCCCCGCCCCCCTCTGGCTTGTCGCTCTTCGGTTTCGTCCCTCTAGCCGCACTATCCGGCTTGTCGTCCATATTAGCGTCATCGTCGGGCCGGATCGCATTCACGGCAACCACGAAGTTGACGCCGAACACGACGCCCATGTTGATGACCGCAACGACGACGCACGCAATTACAGTATGCTGGTCAAGTTGCCCCCCGACCATCGCCGACCCCATGAGAGTCGTGAAGAACGTCACTATAGCCAATGCCAGGGCTTTCAACAGGAGTTTGTGCCACAACTTCACATTATCACCAACTGACCTAATGCTTTTGGCCTTTATATACATACTTATTACTGGCTAGATTTAATAGTCCGTGAGGCTGCAGCTTCTGCTCTTGTGATGGACTGGCCAGCCATGCAACTTGCATCCCAGGCGCATCCACCGCATGTCATGCCTGGAATCGGCTGGCCATGGTTGCCGAAGCATTTGGGAGCCGCTGCCAGTAAAGCCTCCTGCTCTTTGCGTTGCCTGGTCTCCTCCATGCACAGCTTGTGTATGACGGGATCGCAGCTCGGGCACAGGTGCTTCTCGGCCAAATCGGGGTCATAGCGCCCGAAATATGTGCAGGACGAACTCATGCCGGCCCACCCCCGATGCGCATAGCATCGAGCTGGGACGATGGCGACAGCACGAGTTTCGACATATTGACCGCATCATCAAGATAGGTCGTATCCCTCCTGAGGGGCGAGGCTGTCGTATCGAACAGGATGCCGCTACCGAGCCAGATATAGCCGCGGATCGTGCCTTGGTTGGTGAAGGTCGACTGGTTCGTAGTGCTTGCGATCGCGTAGACCCCGCGGCCCTGGACGAACGAGGTCTGGGTGATCTGCAAGACGTAGGTGGAGCTTACGGTCATGGTCGCCTTTGCAGCCCCGTCGGTTGAGCCGCCCATCTGGATATAGGCACAGGTTGCGCTCTCGTTCAGAGTGATGGTGGTATCGAAGGCCGTGCCATATACGTTGGCAACTCGGACCTGGATGACCATCGTGGAAGTCCAGTCCGCCGCCTGATAGCCCGAATCCGCTGCGTTCGTGTTCAATGCGCCCCAGTAGCGCGTGTCAGTCGCAACGCCGCCATGGCTGAACGATACCATCCACCCGGATGTTGCTTGGAGCCCGACGGTGGTTGCGGTCACCGATTTCAATTGCCCCTTGGCGCCGGTCCCTACCTGGACCTGCTGCTCGTTCCAGGCGGCGCCCGACGTGCCTGAAATCGTGCCCCCAGTAATCGTCACCTTGTCGGTGCTGTTCGTTATGCGGATGAACGCGAAGGTGTGGCC
>ERZ1292632.3488-Hain-H43-01um-R2-3488-length-12013-cov-5_pt1 | contig 12013 bp, 10 predicted proteins | sample MGYA00564407_ERZ1292632 | MGnify/ENA primary metagenome ERZ1292632 (study PRJEB36523, sample SAMEA6512637) | groundwater metagenome | collected 2019-01-08 | study: AquaDiva: Metagenomics assemblies of 32 groundwater samples
GCTTCTTTTCACCTTGATAGCTTGCTCTATTTTAACCACTAGGTTATAGAGCATACCCTAGCTGAGCCTTCCGACTTAGCGTCAAGTGTAGCCTTTAGCTTGGATGTATTAACTGCGCAGCTATTCTGAATTAAGCCTCTAACTGTCTAGCGTGCCTCATCAGGCTAGGATGCTGACCCTAGCGACCCCCGAAGGGGTTTCGGCTTATTTAGGTGGTGCTAAAATAGCCAATAATGCTGGAGTGAGTGGTATATTGCGGACTACCGGTGGGGTGAGCTTGACTACGATATTTATTACTTTCACTTTTCTAACTCCTTTTTTTAATCTACATTCACTATACACCCGGTAAAACCTATAAGCAAACCCGCTATCGGTTGCCTACAGCTATTTACAGCCATCTCTCAGGTATGCTAACTCCCTCAATCTCTTATTCTCTTATATTATCTAACTGTTTGATGGTTCACTATTAGACCTAGTATTGACAAGTGAACCAGGATATGATATAATAGAACTAATCTTCTCTACACCACTTAGAGAAGAAGAGGAATACTATATTCTATATCATACCCCCCCCCTTATAATCCCCTCTATATATAATAATATATATGTAATAATATATATGTAATAGTAATATAATATATAATATAATAATAGTAATATATAATAATAGGACTTATAAGAAACATAAGTAACGCCCTTATTGACAAAGCCTACCCTTTTATGCCTACAATGAGATATGACTTATGAAGTAGGTTATAAGAAACCACCCCTTGCTACACGATGGCAACCCGGTATTGCTCCTCTAGGCGCCGGTAGACCTAAAAACTCTCTTACAAAACTACTCCAAGATTTTTTGGACGAGAACGATGAGGAGAGAAAGAAGGGAATTATTAGGGAATTGCATACACTAGCACTGTCAAGGGGTGGCAGAGGGCAAATTCCAGCTTTAATTGAGATATACAATAGAGTAGACGGCAAAGTAGCTGACAAGCACGAAATACGCTCCCTGGTAGTCCACATTGATAAGGAATACGCTGGTCAGTTATTAAGGGAGGCACTACATGAGATAGATACAATACACCTGGAGGCGCTAGATGCCACTGAGTAAGGCTAGGATGAAGAAGAGGAAGCAGCTAGACAGGTTGAAAGCTAGGATTGACAATGCCAAAGTCAAACCTAGTCCACATAATGGTTATAGTGCGAACCAACATACTCAAGCCGTGCCTGTTTTTGATGCTGACGGGCAGCCTATCCCTGAATACTGGTGAACCGATACTGGATTGGAAGTGGGATGGACAGAAAAAGATGTATTTGATTATATTAGGCTCGCTCGTAATTTTTCAATAATTTTTCAAGTTACTTAACATAAAGGAGGAAGAAGGCAAATTGAAAAAAGGCGAATTGAGAGAAATTGGAAAATGCAGTTATTGTAATGACCCTATCTACGATTTCCAAGAGTTGGCAGTTGTAGATAAGAAGAATTACCACAAGGGTTGTTATAAAATTAAACACACAGGCATATTTCCACAAGGAAGAAAAAATAAAAGATACCTTACGGGGTAACCCAATTACATAATCAGGGTGTGCCTTCAGGCTGAGCCTTCGGGCTAAAGTCTTCGGGCGGGAAAATAAGCCTTAAGGGGTCGGTGGGGACATAGGCTATAGGGGGGAATGATGAAAACAATAATCGTCGTTGTAGTTTCACTAGCTATTATGTGGGCGGTAATTATTTATACAGTAACCCATTTTGTATTGAAGTTTTGGTGAAAATGAATTTAATAATCGGGCAGGGTTTAATAGGCAGGGGTTTATATTACAGGATGCGGGGCAATGCGATATTTACCACACGCAAGGAGATAGATTTAAGTTGTAATGAATGGGAGATACCCGAACACGATACTTCGTATATCTGTGCTGGGGTAACATCTACTTCAGAATGTAATAGAGACCCAGAGGGGACTTATCTAGTTAATGTTCTTAATACGGTTAGATTAGCCGAAAGACTAAACAGACCCGTATGGTTCTCTTCGGAGAGGGTATTTGACGGAAGCAAGCCTTTCAGGAAACCTTATGAAGAACACTGCCCAACGACAGAGTATGGGAGGCAGAAATCGGAAGCCGAGCAGTTACTTGACTGCGTTAAGGTTCGTTTTGCCAAAGTTATCGGATGGGATGTTCCGCTGTTTGAAGATTGGATTAGGAAATTAAGGAAGCAGGAAGTAATCTATCCCTTTTCCAATATGTCCATGTCTCCTATTCCTATAGAATTTGCCTGTAAGTTTGCCGAGAAAGCGAGTGAATTACGCAGTGGGTTGTATCAAGTATCGGCAAAGGAAGATTTGCCTTATGATAGGATTGCTTATTTTATTGCCAGCTACATCGGAGCTGATATGCGCCTGGTTAGACCCGTAAAGGCGGAAGAGGGACATCCATATACAACCTTGGATGATGATGGTATAACCAGGTCTTTGGGTATGAACATACCCAATGCATGGGATACGATTTATAACTGGTGTAAGAATAAATGCCTATAGAGGAGATTGTTAGAAAGTTAAAGGAATGTTGTCCGAAAGCAATCATCGGTTCTTCTGAAAGGGATGGACTCTGGTATGTTTATGTCTATCCTGTAGGTAGCGTGGACGGGGCACCAGCCTTTTATAACACCATCTCACCTGAAATTATAGATAAAATAGACGATAATACAATTCAAAGGATGGGGAATACCATCAATGGGTTTATTAACCGAGCATAATAAGAAGATAGACGAGATATTCTTAAAAGAGGAATATACCCCAGACGATAAGGCATTGCTTGACTACGATTGGAATGTCCTCTGTAAGGAGAGTATCTTTCACTTCTTAAGATACTGTAAGATAGTGGAAGCCCCCTCTCCCGTCAACAGAGGGGGGGGACTTGTCTCGTTTGTTATTGCTCCTCATGTAAAGGTGATACTTGATAGTTTTCTTAATAAGAGATTTATTTCTATCCTGAAAGCCCGACAGATATGGATTTCAACAACTATCTCTGCTTATGTTTTGTGGTATGCTATGTTCCATGAAGGGGCGAACATTCTTCTTTACTCTAAGGGACAACTGGAAGCCAGAGAACTATTGGACAAGTCCAAGAGGATATACACTGAGTTACCACAGTATTTCAGGTTGAAGTTGGGTTTGGAGAGCCGTGAGGAAATAAGTTTTCCAGATATGAAAAGTTTTATCCGAGCCTTACCTTCTACCCAAACGGCAGGTATTGGTTATACGGCATCTATTATTGTTTGGGATGAACACGCTGAACATGAATATGCCAGAGAGAACTATATGCACTCCAAACCTACGATTGATAAAGCTGGTCAATGTATTTCCTGCTTTACCGAAAACGCATGGGACAAAGACAATCTAGCTACCGAATTGTTTGAGGGTGCTTTAGCTAAGAAGAACGGGTGGACTGCTATCTTCTTCCCTTATAATGTCGTGGTAGGTCGTGATGAGAAATGGTATGAAGATGTTAAAAGCGGGATACCTGATAATGAACTTAATGGGTTAAGTCCTGAGCTTTATATGCTCAAAAATTACCCCCGTTCTATTGAGGAAGCCTTGTCGGTTCCGCAGACAGTCAGAGCCTTTGATAAGGAAGTCCTCAAGGCGATGAAGCAAGAAGCTGATAAACAACCTAGAATTCATATTGAAGAGGAGGGATTAGATTACAGGTATATCAATGTTTATCGTGATTATCATGCTGGGTCTTTTTATGTGGCTGCCTCCGATGTATCTCTCGGTGTTGGTAGAGACTATCAGGTTACTGTTGTAATGGATGTGAAAACTGGAGTAGTAGTAGCTGATATTCTGGATAATACAATTAACGAAGAAATCTTTACACTCATGTCTTTACAGTTAATGGGAGTATATCATAACCCTAAATGGTGGATAGAATTTAACCTTTATGGAAGGCGGGTGGTTGAGATTGCTAAATCTAACGGATACCGCAATCTGGGGTATCGGGACACCAAGAGAGAAAAGGCGGGGTTTGTTACCGATGAAAAGACAAGGGCTGATATATTCGCTGGATTGATACCTGCAGTGAACAACTACCAGATTTCAGTCTTTAACTCTAAGGGTATAACTCAACTAGAAGACTTGATACGGAACGCCGATAAGCAGGGAAGAATAGAAGCCAGGTCTGGTGGGCATGATGACTACCCGATAGCTTTGGGAATATGCTGGTTCAAGAAGAAGGATGTTTCTGTTGTAACGCAGGAAACTGAGGCGATAGATAGTCTCCACTTTGTAGAAACCGATTCTAAATCTGAGATTATGGATAGAGTCCTGGAATTGAAAGCAGAGAGGGAACATTGGGAGAAGGAACGGGAAAAGGAACTTGCGTTCTAGTAGTCCCTAACTTCAGATGGGTTAACTGGGATAAGAATACCCTATGGCACTATATCCCTTATAACTTGTGTTTGTTAGCCAGTTCAATAAGGGATTTGACTGATGTAACAATCGTAGATGCCTACAAGCAAGATATGACCGAAAGAGAATTCTCTGATAAATTGAAGGAGCTAAAACCAGACATAGTTGGCATCACGGTTCTTTTTGACCAGTATGGGAAAAGTGGGCATATCGCTGCTAAGATTGCTAAAAAATTAAAGGCGAGGGTTGTTATAGGGGGAGTTTACGCTACTACTAACTGGGAGAAAGTAAATGAGGATGAGAATATAGACTGTGTAATAGTCGGAGAGGGCGAAAAGGTATTCCGTGAACTCATTAAGACGCATCTAATGAATAGATGGAATGAGAAAACCATCCTTTTCGCAGAACCAATAAAGAATATGGATGAACTTCCTTTGCCATCTTATGACTTGATTGACTATTATTCGTATGCCGAGGGTGCTGAAAGGAAAAGTGTTGATTCTCCCAGGGATTATCCCTATGCCAGGGTGATGACTTCCAGGGGTTGTCCCATGAACTGTTGTTTCTGTCAAGTGGCTGCGATTGCTGGTAGGAGATTCCGACCAAGGAGTGCCGAGAATGTCTTGGATGAGATTCAATGGCTTAGAGACAAATATCATATTAAGTCTTTAATCTTTGATGATGACAACATTCTCCACGATAAGAAAAGAGCCATTCAAATCTTTCAAGGAATGATAGATAGGGGACTGGTGATGCCCTGGCTCTCTATAGGTCTGGCTGTATTTAAGTTGGACGAAGAGATGATAAAATTGATGAAAGCCAGTGGCTGTGAGTATATTGCTGTTGCTATAGAATCAGGCACAAAGAGAGTGCTTAAAGATATAATCAATAAACCTATTAGTTTTGATTATGCTAAACGAATGGTTAAGTTTGCTAGAGAGAAAGGGATTTATGTGACAGCTAATTTCATCGTAGGTTTTCCTACGGAAACTTGGGATGAGATAAGAGGAACAATTAGATTCGCTGAAGAGGTCGGAGTAGACTATGCCAAGATATTCCACGCCGTGCCTCTTCCTCATACTCGTCTTTGGGATATGTGTCAAAAAGTCCCAGAAAATGATTTTAAGTGGAGTAAGGGTAATATAGAGACCGAGGAATTTACATCAAATGACCTTACTATTTTAAGGGCTTATGAATGGGATAGGGTTAATTTTAGCGATACAGAAAAGCGGAAACGGACTATGGCAATGATGGGTGTAACCGAAAAAGAGTTAAATGTTATCAGAAAAGACACACTCAAAAATGCTTGTAATCTGGTGTAAAGGAGTAGAATAATGGCTAAACCAACATGGGAAGAGATACTGGAAATTTACGATAAAAGCAAGGATAAGTTAGTCAAGTCGGGACTTCAACAGGCGTTTGCAGAGGATAATCGTTTCTATGAACTTGACTTCAAGAAAGACTTGAATATCCCTGCTGAATTCAGTAAGGATGCTACTGTTCTCCCAACAGCCAGGGATAGGCTTGATTCCCTTGTTGACCATACTGATATATCCAATGCCAGGATAACTGTCAACAAACGGAAAGAAACAGGTGCGGAATTAGCCAGACTTGAAATGTTAGAGAAGTTCGGGTTAGGTTTAATCCATAGGGTTAATGTTGAATCTGATATATCTCCGTTAAGAGTTAGTGCCAAGCATTACTGGTTACATGGGATAACATGGATTAAGACTGTATTTGATAGAGATATATGGGATAAGGATAAGGGATTGACTTTACCGATTGTAGTCGTGGCAGTAAATCCTATCAATATCGTTCCTGACCCTTACCATAATGGGCGAGATTATATTTTTGAAGTTAGGAAGAAACTCGTCTATGATGCCAAGAGATTACCTTTTAAGTGGAAGAATCCCCATGAACTTGCCGATGATATTGAGGTAGAGCAGATAGAATATTTTGATAAGGATTACAGGTGTATTCTTATTAACCGAGAACCAGTATGGGATGTGGATAACGGTGTGGTAGAACATAACTATGGTTTCTTGCCTTACACAGCCATTGAGTCTGGGTTGGGGAATGTTGATGTAGACAATAATCCCGTAAAGAGATATGTCGGTATCCTGCGTCATATGAAGGGGCTTTTAATTTCGCAATCATCTATCTACTCAATGTGTGATATTCTAACTAAGTTGGAGACGATGATTGGCGGTTATATCACAGGAGCAGATGCCAGTAATATCCCTAAGATTACACAGGCTTATGGTAAGTGGTGGCCGATGGGGGAAAAGGATGTCAAGTTCAACAGATGGGAACGAAACCTTGCTCCCAGAGAAGCGTATGCTCACCTTGCCTATATTACTGATTTGATTGATATTCACTCAGCTCCCAAGTCAATGTTTGGTCTTGGGGAAGAGGGGGTTAGGTCGGGTGCTGACAGGAGACTTGTTCTAGCCGAAGCACAGTCTAAACTGAATTACTCAAAGGACTCTTTCGCTAATGGGTGGGCGCAGGTATTAAGTAAATGCGCTAAACTGGTCAAGGATGTCGTCCCTGATAATTTCACGATATGGGCAAAGAACTCATCCAATGACTTTGATGTTTCAATAAACAAAGAGGACTTCAGAGAACCGTTTAACTTCTATGTTGAATTCTCCCCGATTTCCGAGGAGGATGAATATAGACGGCATGAAGATTTACTCAGAATGTTTAATGGCGGACTTTATACTAAAGAACATGCTAGAGGTAAGTTGTCCGATGTTGATACTAAGGCTTTAGAGAAACAGGAACTAAAGGAAATGATAAAGATGTCTCCTGCTTATATTGAACTACTTTTGCAGTATTTTATGCCTATGCTTCAACAGGCGTTAATGGAAGCTGGCTTACCACCTCCGATGCCGATTGGTATGCCAGGACAACAACCGCAAGGGGGTGGAACTACAGGAAGACCTTTAACCACTAATGTCCCCAATAGGGCGCAACCTGGTTCTATGCAGGAAATGTTAAATCAAAGACAGAATACAATGGGGACTAATCCAAGAGGTCAGCAAGGTCAAGGCGGTGGGGGAAACAGGAGTTTTGGTGTATGAAAGAGACAAATATAGACTTAATGGATGAGTTAGTCGCTGATGGGGTTGGTATCTTAAAAGAACTCTTTAATGAGGAGATTAAACCCCTGATACAGAAGCGGAAAGAAATGGAACATAAGATAGCTAATAAAGAAATAAGCGAAATGCATCGTATGGAACAGGAGGTATAAAATGGTAACTAGAAGAAAAAAGACTAAGGAGCAATTTGGGTGGCTTGGGGAGAAAGAAAGTAAAGGATATAGGGAATATTGGGAAAAGGGCGGTGCTCTTGGTTTTAATGCTTGGATGAGAGAGGGGAAACCACCTCCTCCGATGCAGGTTGAAATGTCTAAGGAGCAAGCATTGGCTAGATATGCTACTGCTCAAGCTGCTGGAAAAGAAAGGGAACAAAAACAAGGTGAAGAAGAAGCAAAGCAAGCATTTGAGTCTGAACGAGCTTGGGAAAAAAGTAAGTGGGAAAGAGAATTTGCCGAAAAACAAAGGCAATTTGGAGAAACCCAGAAAATGAGACAGGCAGAATCTGGGGTAAAGATGTATTCCAAATATGGAATAAATCGCTATGATGACCCTAATACACCAGAGGAAGAGGGTCAATTTAATCCCAATACTGGACAATGGGAGCCTCCTGCTGGATGGATGTCTCCTGAGAAACGGGGAGAACTTGGACTTGCGGAACAACGGGCAAGAGGGGAAGAGGAATACCGCAGAAGTCAGATTGGCTTACAGCGTGAACAAATGGGGCAAGAAACACAGCGTTGGCAACAGCAATTACAATTCCAACAGGAACAATCTCAAATGCAACAGCAAGAACAGGAAAGACAATACAGGTCGCAGTTAATGGCTAACCCAATGTCCTGGCTTCAGTATTCTGCCTATACCAATGAAACTCCAGTAGTACAACCCTGGCAGGTTCCACTTGGTCAGGGATTACAGGCTGGTCAGGCTTTACCAGGATGGGGGCAAGGGCAAGGACAACCGATGGGTTCTCTCCCTCAATTAACTTCTCCCTCATCTCAATATTGGTCAAGGATGGGGCCGACAGCACAACAACAATATATGGGATATGAACAGACCAGGACAGGAGCGAGACCCGAAGAAACACAATTCAGGTTAGGGGCTGGTTCTGCTCCATCAGGTAGATATGGTGGAGTGAGATGGCTGAGGTGAGATGCCAGATTTTGAATCAATTAGACGATTAAGTCCTGCAGCTCTGGATATATTCAAGAGACAAGCAGAACAACGAGCAAGAACTGGAGACCCTGATTTTGCCAGACTTATTGCTATGCCCGAATATCAGTCTATTCTTGGTAATGTCCCCACTACAAGACAACCATCTTCTTTACAAAAAGGATTACAGACAGCAACCGCACCCTTAAGGTGGATTAGTGAGAATATAACCGAACCTTTCGGAGCAGTTGTTACATCTCCTTTTACTCCTTCGGTTAAAGGAACGGAGAATTTACCCTGGTTTCAAAGAGAGAAAGCCGAATACAAGGCGTGGGATGACCCGAATTGGGGATTTTTAGGAGTAAAGGGTGTTGTTGAAACTTTACCCCTGTTAGCCACAACCTTTGCTACTGGGGGATTGGGAGGATTAGGCTGGATAGGGGCACGAACCGGGATAGCAGGACTAACTAGGGCAGCAGCGTTAGGGGCGAAGGCAATCAAACCTATCATAGCAGTAGAAAAGGCTATGGCGTATCCTATAACCAAGCCGTTATCAATAGCTGCCAAGAAGATTCTGCCAAAGGTTATTGAAACAACTAAGTTAATCCCTGGATTACAACCAGTAGGTGAGGCTATTTCTATCGCTACAAACCCAACCAGACTACGCAATATGGTAAATGCTAGTATTGGTGGTAGACAACCGTTAAAGGCTATGGCAGAAACTATTGCGGGTAGGACAGCCACGGCAGACAATCCAGCTACATTGGCTCTTGTGGGGCGTGATGTATTAAGATTTGAGGGAGCAAACAAAGCTACTGCTGCTATTGCTACTTTGAATAGATTAGGAACTTCCAAGAATCTCTTCAACCTTTCCGATGAAGGGTTAATGACCATCGGCAAAGAGCAAGTCCACTTAAATACAATAAGAACCTATCCACAGAGATACAACCTTAATGAATCTCAGAGAACTTGGATAGAACAGGCTTCTTTACTTGAAAAGGAAAAGAGGGAACTCTTTGCCAATTATGATATAAAGATTAGGGAGCTGTCATTTGAAGAGGGTGGCGAATACGCAGGGCGTAGAGTTGCTGCTAAACTTGATGCGGAAGGCAATATACTAGATACGGCTTATATTGGAGCAAGACAACCTAGTAGACCTGGGGCTAAACTAGCTGCCGAAAAGACACGGGTATTTGAGAATATAAATGATGCAATTAAAGATGGTTATCGCTATCTTCCTGAAGAAGAGGCTCTATACTACAACATCACTGGAGCGTATAACAAGGTAGCCGATAAGGAGTTTGCGGGTTGGTTTATGGAGCAAGTCCCATGGAGGACAGTAGCAGTTACGGGTGAAACTGCTGAGGCTAAACTTCTAATGGTAGAAGCGCAGGGTGCTTTGAAACAGATGCAGAGTGTTGCTATGCGGTGGAAAAATAACGAGACTATTTCTGGGCAGATGTTACGGGGTATTAAGAAACACTATCCCAAAGAATATCAGATGATTTCTCAGGCTCAGAAAAGTGGATTGGTGGAACAGCAGGCAGGACTTTCGGATACCCTTTTGACCTTTGTTCGGCAAGAGCAGTTGGCTAATAAAAAGCAATGGGCTGATGTAAAACGAGCTTTCAAAGAAGCAAGGGCTTCAGCAGTGAGACCTGGATTTACAGGCACAATGGCTCCTGATATTCCTGCCTTTGCTGGTAAGGTTTTCACTAGTCCAGAGGCTAAAGAGTATATCAATATAATCAGGAAGGAACTCAACCCCAGTTTCAATGGTGCTCTTAATGCGATAAATCAAGTGAACGCTGTAGGTCGTTACTTCGCACTTGCTGGTGATATTAGTCCCTCTGGTATTCAGTTACTTTTCTTGGCGGGTGCTCACCCCAAGATATACGGAAAGGCGATGGGCGGTTTCGTCAGGGCTTTCTTTGACCCTCTTTATCAGGATAACTTTCTAGCCAATCACCTGGCTACGATTCAGAAGCATACAGGGCTAATAACCACAAGGGGTGGCGTTACTGAAATGACTGAGGCTATGGCTAGGGGGGGATTACTTCGCAAGCAGCCCTTTAAGTTAATGGGTAAAGCTCTTACTCCATTCCAAAGAGGGTTTGAGTCAGCCATTGATACTGCGGGTATTTATATGGCAGAGGCTTATGACCATCTGGCTACTTCACCTGCTAGAATTGCTCAAATAGATGCTTTTATAAATGAGTTCAGGGGATTGATGAACACAACCAGACTTGGTATAAGCAGCACGCAAAGACAGTTAGAAAGGGCTGTAATCCTCGCCCCACAATATAACAGAGCCGTTGGGTCTCTTATGCTTGACCTAACACAAGGGAACTTACGAGGAGACCTAGCAAGGAGGGCTATGGCAAAAGGCACTGCAGCCATAATGGCAATGACAGTAGCTGTGTCCTATGCTATGGGTGAAAGTGAAGAGGAGATAGTTGAACACTTGAATCCTCTATCTAGTAACTTTATGACCTGGGATATCGCTGGTCAGAGAATTGGGCCAGGTTCAAAAATGAGAAGTCTACTTTACACCTTTGGCAAAATGGTGAAAGACCCAGAGGATACAGGTTATCACGCTGGTAGATTCTTACAGGGTAACTTCTCCCCATTCATTGGCACAAGTATGGACTTAATCACTGGGAAGGATTATTTAGGAGACCCGACAAGAGATGGATTACCGAACCTTACCAAGACCCTTCTTGCCGAAAACCTTTTACCTATTTGGGTTCAAAGTGTAGCACTGGAAGGGGGAGATTTATCAGGCAGGGTTTCTAGGGGATTAGCTGAGTTTGGAGGTATGAGAGGTTATCCTGCTGGTGCTTATGCTGAATTAAAGGAAGCGCAGGATAAGTTGGCTCAGGGTAAGTATGGTATATCGTGGGATGAGTTAGGTATGAGACCAGACGGTATGGTTTTACAGATGCGTATAACCAGTGAGTCTCCAGAACTGAAAGAACTCTCCGATAAAGCACAGATAGAATCAGCGAAGTATGCTCGTGGTGAGCAACTTGTATGGAATGAGTATGGTAGGCAAGTAGACCGAATAGGTGGTGTTGTACCCCAAGAATTGAAACAAGCATCTAGCCAGTTTGAGGCAACAGGGGATGGTAATAAATTAAGGGAAAGAGTTAATCAAGCCTATTGGTTGAAATCGCAAATGATGAGAGACCTACTCAATCAAGGTGAATTTACTCTTATCAAGGAAACATTTGGCAGGGAACTAACCGAGCAAGATAGAACGCAAATGCAACCACAGAAGTTACTTTATCGTGATTATAACGAGATGATGTATGCCCCAGATATGTTTGATGTATTTGGGGAATACAGGTTTGA
>ERZ1292632.3403-Hain-H43-01um-R2-3403-length-12190-cov-16_pt2 | contig 12009 bp, 32 predicted proteins | sample MGYA00564407_ERZ1292632 | MGnify/ENA primary metagenome ERZ1292632 (study PRJEB36523, sample SAMEA6512637) | groundwater metagenome | collected 2019-01-08 | study: AquaDiva: Metagenomics assemblies of 32 groundwater samples
CAACTATGGTAACTCATGCGGCTTTCTTCAGTTGTTGGTAGAGGGCGCGGGTGCAACCAGATAGGTAGGATCTAGTTTCGCGGCACACTTGGTAAGTAAATAAGAATCCATAGTAGATACGTAGTCAACTAAGCTTTCGTCGCAGTAATCACCAGTTACGGTCCATGAAAATGGGTATACTATTTTAGCTTTCTTGGCGTTCATGCCTTACTCATCCCAATATGACAATTCGTCGTCTGCCGCCATGCGTGGGTCATCTTCATAATCGTACTCTCCACTACGGACAACATCCCACGCAAAATCTGCATCGACCCCTCGTTCGACCATGCACAAGACGAATTGCGCCTGCCATGCTTCAGATGGCGATGGCATTGGTATTGGTAAATGCGCTACACCAATCACATCAGGAGTTGAGCAGGTCATGCGGCTTTCACCCATTTCTTCCACGGAAATACCCTCACCAACTTATACAAGCACCCGCAAATACAGCGATAGGTATCGCCTTTTTTCGCATTGTCAGGGGCGTATCCTTTGCAACTATGGTAACTCATGCGGCTTTCTTCAGTTGTTGGTAGAGGGCGCGGGTGCATTTACCGAGGCGTCGCATGTGCTGTGGTTCTAGGTAATATTTAACCCCCCCCTCTGTTATACCTGCTCTCAAGCGCTCGTGCCTATAATCACCTGTGCGATACGCCACCAGCGGAAAACCTATCGTTGCCCCTCTCGCTATACCTCGCAGCTTCTTGGCTTTCTTGGAGTTCATTTGTCCGGTTTCGTGGCGTGACTTACATTTTCCATAACGCCCTTGAGAGCTGAGACTGTATAGGGTTCGTCTTTTTCTGTGATGAAGCCGCCGAGTGTCACCACATCCGCAACTACAGCGATCGGAGTTTCCACCACTACGCCAACCACGGCTTTCGTTAAATCCTCAAAAATCCCAAACATAGCTCATACCCCGCTCCTGATAATTCTCACGATGGTTTCTCCGCGCTTACCTACTTGTTTATACCAATCGGAATCCTTTGCTTCGTCTGCGGCTTTCTCAAAATCACCTTCACCCAAGGCAACAATCATCTTATGGAAAGTGGAGAATGTCTTTACCCCTAGGTTGAACATCATGTCAGTAATTGCGGCTTTACGACCTGCATCCAAGTTCTCGAACCAGAAATACTGTTTCAGGTGCGCCTCTGCATCCTCAATATCGCGCTGTAGGATAAATTCTGCCGTGTCCTTGCTGATACCGTTATCATCCAGATTGTGTCCGTAGCCGATGGTGTTCTTTCCAGCCGGACATTTGTACAGGTCCAGTCTCAGCCCCTCGTGTTGACGAATGAGATCAGCGGCTTTCATGGTCCACTACCCCGCCGATCCCCGGCTAGATGCTTCCAGATATCATCTACCCTATGATGTACTGCATCAATCTTATTTTCGATGGATTGCAGCTGATTATCCTCATCAGAGATATGGTCTTTTAGTTGCTTTTCCAAATCGGAGATTTGTTGCAATTTACTGGAGAAAAACATCTTCCACCCGGTAAAGGTTGCCAGTAAAAAAGTGGCAGCGACCCCAATGATTTGTCTCGCAGATATGAATAGACCTGTCTCTGGCATAGCATTGGTTCCCTGGAGGGTATCGGTGACTAAGAAGGGGAGGGACTGTACTTGCCGGTTTAGCCGTTCCAAAGGCAAAAGCCGCCGGGTTCCAGATGTTCCCTCCCCTCCATGAATAAAGAGGGTCCGGCGTTTGGAGGGGAAACGGAGGTGCCGGACAAGGAAATTTGAGTGTATGGCTACCGCACCCGCACAAAAGCAGGCATCTAGCCTAGATAACAATCTTACTAGATTTATAAGGAAATGCAAGGTCATACCTGCACCGGCTCCAGAATATCCGTTTCCACTTCGATAGTCAGGTTGCTATCCAAGCTCCTGAACAGCACATTCACCCGCTCGGCACCCGTCTTGGCTTGGATAATGCCCTCGTAAAACCGAAAGGGACCGGATCGCGCCCGTACATGGTCCCCAGGTTGATAGTGCAACTGGTAAATCACATGCACCCCGTCGGCGTTTTCATGGGCTTTCAGATCGTCAATCACTGAATTATTCACCTTCGCCGGACTACCGCCTATCTTTACGAGTCCATGTAACCCAGCAGTAGACCGGATCGGCGCGAAATCGTGAACACCCGGAATAAGCCATAGGAAGCCGTATCCTGGGAAAAGGGCCTCTACTGTAAAACGAGTCTGCACCCGCTGGTCCTTGTACGCTACCGGGAAGTAGTGCCGATAACCCTGCCGCTTAAGATTGGCGATGGCGGTCTTTTCCTGCCGTGGCTTTACTTTGGCTAGATACCAGGACAATTAAAGCCCCTTGCCAGCAGTGGAAACTTTGGTTAGGAGTTCGAGGGGGTGGGTCATTTCTTCGCCTTTTCCGCCTCAATCAACTTAGTGATAAGGGCAATCGGGATGGTGATATATTTATTCCCATAAATATCACAGTCATACAAAACATTCAGATTATCCACATCGATCTCTAGATCCTCAATGTCAACTATTTCCAGCCATTGACTCATATTGATAACTCCAACTGCCGCCGGTTGACATAATTATGCAGGTACCGCAATCCTATCTCGTGTGAGACATGCTTAACCACGGCCCCGCTGTTGCGCCACAGGGTTAGATCGCGGTCAAGGAATGGGGCGTTCTCTGGCGTATCTGCAACCAGCCCCCAGGCCTGATCTGGTTGCTTAGGATCGCAGGCGATGTAACACATTGATATCATATAGTTATGGACTGCATGACAAACATCTTGCCCCATTTATAGGCTCATCTGGGTTAAGCCCGTGGACCCGGCAAAGATCGTGAGCATAAGTGCTGCCGAGGCCAAAAGTATCCATTACCGCAACCCATCTAGGGGCAACGCCACATAATTTTGGCTTTGCGTTTGCAATGGCTCGGGATACCATTTCTTGATCGCTGTAGTGAAATACTGCACTCATATAACCTCCACCACTTCACGGCTCTGAATATATTTTACAGCATCTTCGGCTGAATAAACGATGGCTACCTGCCCCTGCCAGCCAAAGTGAAATAACTTCTGATCGATTGTTAATTTCTTCTTGCTTGGCGACAGTGAGCCATCCTTCACTTCCAATAAATAGTTGCGCCCACGATAGCCGCAAACGATATCCACGAACCCATGCCCGACCATGTGCGTAGGGAATACACTGCATCCGATCTTTCGCAATGCAGTGGTAATGTCCTTCTGATTTTTATCGACTCTCTTGGCCATTAGTTACACTCACACAACCCGCCATTATAGTCATAAGGCCCATTCCTCCCAACAGGATCATACCGGCTATAATGCTCCCCTGGCGTTCCGTACCATTCATCGCCATTACCGCAACAGTCGCAGACAGAGACATCATGCGGTTCAGTTTGAGAAAGCATCCAAAGTAAGACTGAATTATGGTAATCATCATGCTTTATTTCGCTCTCGGGGACTTGAGATATATTCAAAAAACCAGTCCCCTCGCATCTTGTGCAATTCATAGTTTAATCACCCCCGCCTCGATAACACAAATACACCATCGGCGATCGCCTTACTCAAGGTTCTAGCGACCCATTCCCATTGGTAAGGCCAGTATTCTGGGGCCGTGTGGACTGCTGCATGACAGCCCCGGCACATTGGCATCAGGTAGGTATCCGGTGCAGTCAATCCAGCCCCGGAAAGATGTCCTACCCCTTTCAGGTGATGCGGATCGTCCGCTGGTGCGGCGCATATCACGCAAGGCTGAGTTCTAATCCAGTCCTTGTAGGCTTGGCTACGAAATGGCTTAGTTTTGGGTATCAAGAGGCCTCCTTGTGGCAACCTTTCTCATGCTCGCAATTCAGGCAATAAGAACCACCACTTCCAGTATAGGAAACGCAAATGTCTGTAATTTTATTGGGATACCATGTGCCTACATCGCAAACGCATCCATCTGGAACTACTACTCCATCAAATAGACAATGCTCTTCCTCTTGCCTACCGCAATTTCTACAAACTATCATCGCGCCCGCCTTGGTGCCGCCCGGCAGCCTTCTTTACGGACAAATTGTATCGCAGCTTTCGGGTTATTATAGTACACGCGGAACCAGGTCTTTCCCTTCGCCACATCATACTTATCGAACTTTACCCCGTCATCCTCCATATGCTCGACCACCCGATAAGGATTATTACAGCGAGTGACCCGCACCACATCCTTGATGGTGAAGGCTCCGTGCTGGTTCAGGTATTCGCGCATCTGTTCATGTTTTGATGTCATAATTCCCCTCCCCATTTATCTCCGTCTTTGTACTTCCCGGACGGTGAATAGGAATAAAATTCCTCATCAAGTCCACGCCGAATAACAGCCATTTCCATGGTGGCAAATGCATTCCGCTCGGTCTTGTTTTCTGCAAGCAGGCGAACTTTTAACGTCTCAATGTTGATCGCCCAAACATCAAACATGCCGTCCATATCGCCCCCTTGCGTATAAATGGTCATAGTTACACCTTTCTTGAAAACCACTGGTTCATGCCGGCTCTTTGAGAGGCGGCCATATCAGCCAGACTAGAACAAGACGCCTTTACATATGCCGCCCTATATGCCGCCTGCGACTCATCCGTTTCCTTCTTGGCGGTATCGTAGAGTTTTTCCCAATTCTTTGACGCCCACGAGAGAACGAGATCCTTTTTCTCATCGCGTTCCTTAACAGGCTTTCGGTGAGTAGCGCATAGGTGGCCCCACTTTGATTCATGGCCCGTAACCGGCTCGAAGTGAACACCACATTCAGCGCATACGCTGTACTTCTGTTTCAGAAAATCAAACATGGATTTTACCCCTCGCGTACCTGTTGATAAACTGGTGAATAGCCGCCGCCATAACGAAAGCGGGCAGGTCATCGGTAGCGCACTTGAAACCTCCGGGCGTCACAGCGAAGTTATGCCTTGTGTGGCAGACTTTACAATACGGATGATTGTTTTGGCTTGACCTTAAGCGGCATTTTGGGCAGGGTTTCATAGCTCTATGTCATCCTCATCGTCATCGTCCTTATGGCACATACACCGGCAGGGGCCACCATCCTCTATCACTTCTTCTCTGGTGTTTACCCAATCACTGCGATAACGGGATCGCCAGCAGACATAGGCATCGGCATCAACGCAAACACAAGGGCAGGTTTTCATTCTTCAGTATCCTCTATAGGAAACAATTTCTCAATCATTTCCTGACCACAATAAGGACAGTATTTAAACCTATTCTTGACAGGTCCATCGTAATCAAACCGAAACATACCACCGCACTCTGCTTCAAAATTACCATTCTCATCTTCGCTCCATGTGCAGGGGTTACTTGCGGGTTCATTTTTAGCGTCTGCCAAGAGCATCGCAGCTTGTTCAAAGTCCACGACTCTAATACTTTTATCTGTCATATCTCCACCTTCTCCACCATGCGGGCGAGGCGTTGCAAGCGGTCATGTTCTGGCTTGCGCGTAACTGCCCCCATTCCATCCCATTTACGATCCGGCCACGGCGGGACTTCGATGCCGTGCTTTTCCGAAAAGTGCCGGGCGATTACCTGAAGGATAGCAGTCGGATCTACCGTTGACATTTCCGTGGACGATTCTTTCAGCGTCATCGCTGCGAGAACGGGTTTCCAGATGTACTCTTTCACCGTGCGTCCTTCCCATGGTATCTCAATATCAGGTTTCAGGGTCTTACGCATGTCTAACCCGTGGGCATCCAATAAGTCAGCCATCAGCTTGCACCAGACATGGAGGGCACGGAATTGTTTATCCGTCACGGGCTTTTCGGTTTCGTCTAGCATTTCACCCTCGTTACCCTTCTTCGGTAATGCTCTAATGGGTACGGACCAGTAAGGGTTCCGTCCAGAACGGCAACTGGACCACAACCATTTAGTTGTACCGCAAATTTTGCGGCGGATTCTGCCTCGCGCTCTGGTGTGCTAGTAGCGCAATCAAAGCACACCATAGAGTAATCTGGCCCATAGGGACGCAAATCATGTGTCGCTTCACAATAATAACATTTCATGTTGTGGGCTTAGTTGGCATGTCAGCAGTTAAATAAGCACCGAGATTAATTTCTGTCCATTCCTCAATAACCAGATCACGATCCCCGTCATATGTGGCCCGGATAGTAACCGTCATCCTGATGTCCTGGCCACATTCTGGGTATCCCTGATAATGGTCCTTTGCCTCAAGTTCTGCACCGTACCTATTAAGTAAGGATTGTAAGTCAGCACGGAATGCCAGTTCCACATCTTTAGTATTCATCATTTCACCCTCGTTACCCCACGCGCACCCCGCACCTTCGACGGCTCGTAAAAGTCAACCTTGTTCCACTCAGCCCATGCCTTGAGTGCATCAACAGGAACCCTGCGGCTACCGGGGAGAAATACATCCTCTATCACGCCCCTTTGGACGCTGTAGGACAAACTGTAACCATTGCAGAAAAGCAGTTCCTCTTCGTGCCAGGGTAATGTCTTTACCCGTTCACCGTCCATCATTCCTCCGGAAGTTTAAGTTCGTCCCAAGGAATAGATCCAAAAAGAGTAGACCACGATGTAGTACCCTCTACCCATGCCATAGGCTTTCCGGAATCAGAAACTCCAGCAAAGTATCTCCTGTGCCAAGTTTCCAATCCACTACCTCTAACAAGCACCTTAGCGTCTATCGGGATACCCTCGTAGGGATTGACCTCGATGAGGTCGTGGTTTGATTCCTCATTACTGTAATAGTAATTTCCGTTAAGGCCATGAACGTATACCGTGCCATCAGTATCGCAGGAAACCACTGGAAACCTACCTGGTAAGTCAATACATAAAATACGAAGTATTGGCGATACCCCTTTCCCCCGATACCGATACTTCTTGCTCATGTCTATCATTTCTTCATCTCCTCAATCTTGGCTTTCACTTCGGCCATAAACTCATCCCCTTTCCTGACCTTAAAAAACTCCCAATGCGCTTTCTTTCTGTCCTTTGGCTGGCTCAGAAGGTAGCGAGCTACATCAGCCGGGTTGTTTAAGTTGTAGACTGGCAACTTGCAACTCCGGCCTCTCCCTTACCCATTCCTGCCATTCCGCCTCTGACATTTGACCGGAACGGTAGCAGACTAGGAGTTCGGCGTTGGTTGGTGTAGTCATTACCCGTCATGCTCAGTATTTGAATCACGTATTCCGCCCTCGCCAGTATAGATGCCCTGCGCTCGCATGGTTGCTTTACTTACTCCACTATCTTTCGCAAGAGACATTTTCAAACTCTCAATAGCATTCCATAGAGCATGAGCATCACGGGCCAATTTATCTACACGCTTCAATACGGTTATTTTATCCATTATTTCGCCCTCACGAATTTGGAGACCCTGAGTTTTACGCCCGATATTCTTTCTTTTTTAACCTTATGAAGATAGAAAATTGCGTTTCGTCTTGATAATACCGGCCCGTGGCTTAATACAGAAAACCAAGAGTTGTAGTCCTCATCAAGATACTCAACATCCCAATAATATTTACGTTCAGTTGGCTTCTTCATGTTATACCCTCAACTCATCCATTCTCTGCTCCCAATACTTCCCGGTAGCACCCTGGAACCAGGGATCGTCCAGTGGGGCAAAGCGCCAATAGGAGAAAAGGCCAGACCAGGATAGGCGGTTGATAAGGGATTTATTCTTGGGAGTTAGTTTCATCGGTTTAACCTATTGCATTTCATAATGACACATTAGGCGATAGGAAGGGGATAGTCAAGAGGATTGGAAAATATATTTTCAGGCGAACAGGCGGCCCTGTTTCTGGGCTTGGTCGATACGCTCGCAGGCAACATCAAACCAGCGTTGCTCCAGCTCGATTCCTACGAATTTGCGGCCAAGGTTCATGCAAGCGACTCCGGTAGTGCCGGTCCCCATAAAGGGGTCAATAACTGATTTTTCTGAAAGCAGGTTGACCGCTCTTTGCATAATGGGCAATGGCGTATATCCAGGGTGAGTGTAAGTATCTTCACGAAAAAAATATCCTTCGCCTTTTAATCTTATGTCGCCCCACAAATCCGGTACGCATTTATTTGGCTTACCAACAGCAAGGGCTATCTCAAATTGATCTGACCACCCTTGACGAAAGGGCCCGCTTGCGCCGCGTTTTATTACTATAAGATGTGAATTAGGAAATAGACTTAGCCAGAATAATAATTTATATCTTGGCGCTACCCAAAATTGATTATCAGCGCATAGCTTGCAAGCATCAGCCCTTTCCTTAGCCCATGCTTGATATTCAAGCTCTTCCATTGAGTCGTTATGTGTTCCATAATCTTTACCAACATTATACGGCGGGTCGGTAATCACGCAATCCACCTTATCCAAGGTCGGTAATATCTCGCGACAGTCGCCTAGATATAGCGTAGCTTTCCCTATAGTTTCAATTCTCATATTACGCCCTTCGCGGTCAGGCTTTCTGGGATGGGTTGTAGATCATACCCTTAAATATTTACTCACATCGACCGTTGCTATTATCTCCGGCGTCACGACATGGCTGGTTAGAATTTCCTTTGCTGTATCTACTAATTTCTTTACTTTTGGATCGGCTTCCAGAAGTGTTTGCGGATCTTTACCCAAGGCCATAATCTTATCTGAACTTGGCAGTAATCCTTGTGCCTTCCGCAGAGTGAAGTACCCTTTATCAACTGCCAGCAATAACACATCTTCCCGATGTTGCTTGTCGAAACCAAACGAGACAGACCATCTCACAGGATCGCCGGCAGTCCTTGCCTGTTGTAATAATTTCTCGTAGCTTTCCTTGAAAGCCATCCTTGCAGCAATTTTATCCCCTTGGTTCAATAACGGAGAGGCCGTCATAAAAGCTTCCTGCATTTCCTTCGTCCATACACAAGATGATGTTTCATCCTGCGGTATCATTGCCCATGCGGATTCTACTCCTGGCCTGCCGTCATCAATTCGGCTGATGATATCTGCTAGAGTCAAACGGCCCTTAAGTTCCTTCCGGCATCTATGCAAGGCTTCCAATACCTGAGGCTCTGGATATGTCGATAAATCATCAAGCATAGCGCTGAGTCCGTCTTTCGATAATTCAGTGCCGGTCAGTTCGGCAGCAACAGTTAAGGCTTTAAGAATATCCGCGCTCACGACTCACCTCCTCATAAACAGAAAGATTGGCTTGTTTTCGGTCTGTCTGCTTTGCCTTGACAGCGGTTATCTGGGTATTGGTAGCCCACTCCGTACGGAGTTTTTCAGCATCTTGGAGTAGCAGACCTACCGGGTGTCCTTTGGTAATGTAGAAAGAGTTATTATGGCGAATGAAGAAAGCGGCGACTTGCGGGGCTTCTTCTGCGCCGAGGCGGGAAACAAACTGTTTCAGTTTGGCATTGACTGAGGCGTTTCTGACAGGCGGTGTTTGATAGCGTTGCTCATAAGCGGTTGAGTAGGACTGCCAAGTTTCTGAGGTCACGGCTTCGGTTCTTGGTTCCGGAAGCGTAGCTTTCGGTAAAGGTTTTCTCTTTTGTGGTTTGTTTTCTGTTTCTGTTTCTGTTTCTGTTTCTGTTTCTGCTTCTGTATCTGCTTCTGTATCTGCTTCTGTATGTGTTGACATTGCTGATTGTGATTGACTGTCAATGACAGAGTTTGACACCTTTTGACGCTGTCTCCATTCTGACTGTTTTTGACGATTGTATTCCCGCCTCTCATCCTCGCTCATCTTCGCCCGGTATTTTCCGTGATTAAGGAGACGCCAACCAACCCCGTCAAGTATCTCAATTCTGCGCCCCTCATTCTCGCTGCTACGGGAATATTTATCAGGGGAGGATAGTTCGATAAGGGCAGCCTCACATGAGGCTAAGTCAACCCTGGCGAAGTCGGCCAGTCCAGGGACAGAGCCTTCAACTACTCCGTCCTTATCAGCCATTGCCAGCATTGTGATCCAGACAATCCTAGTCTGGTCGGATGACCTCCAGATAGTCGAGGCCAAGATTGAATTGAATAATTTAGTGTAACCTGCCATTGACATAGATTACCCCAAGTAAAAGCGTTGTCAAACTTTTTATTTATGGATAGGTTACTACTCTTACGTTACATAACCGTTACACATGCGTTACTTCAAGACTAAGTGTAATACCCATATCCCGATGGAAACAAAGTACCACCACCAAGATAGTTCCAGCCCGTAGATAATCAGGCAGGCGAGAAAGAGGGTCATAGAATTAAAATACCGCCCCCGAACCAGCTAGGGGCGTGGCCGGTATGGGGGGAAAGAACCGGCAGTGGGGAATTATTTGGTTTCATTGGAAACAGGATTAGCCGGTAACGGCATCCAATGGGTTGCTTGCATGTGGATCGTTTTCCCCTTACTTGCCCATGTATGATGGATTGGTTCCCAACACACAAGCTGCTTAACCCCTCCCTGTCTCATATTACAGGTAATAAACTCACTACCGTCTTTCGGGGCAGAATCTATTGTTTCCCAGGCCATTATTTATTCGCCTCATGCAAACTTTCCAGCGTCACGCCCTTGATGCCGCGTTGCTTGGCGAGGGCAATCAATGCTGTCCAATAGGAAGAGCGGATAACCCCGTACATTGAGTACCAAGAGCGGACGGTGGACTGGCTGACATACCTATCCATGTAGGTAGATAAATCTTGCGCCAGCTCTGGGACCGATGGCCAGAGTTTAACTATTTTCGCTACGCTTGCTTTGCTCATATGTGTAATATAGCGCATGAAAAGCGATAATGCAAAAGATATCTTGCAACCGTCATTTTATATGTTATTATTGTAAGTATGAAACCACGAGGGGAAGATATGAAAGTTTTTCGAGTAGTAACAGAACGTGATGGATTAACAACAAAGGAGCCGGGTAAAACGGCAACGGAACTAATTCGGGAGGAGTTCCGTTACGCGGCTGAGACAATGCAGCAAGTATGGGAAGCAATCGATTGGCTACGCAACGATCCGAATCGTACGCTATTGGCAATCGTTGAGGATGCCCCGGCGATTACTGTAATAGAAGTTCCTGTAAAGCCTATTACCGGAGGATGAGAAATGACCGACTTCGATAGACTCCGCGAAACGGTAGAGGAGATGAAAAAGGAACGGGATGGCGCGATAGTTGATAACCTCATTCCGGATATCGCCAAAACGTACCGGACGGACTTTCTTTCACTGTGGAGTGAAATGTCAGTGGAGGAACAGATATTATTCATAGACACCTTTGCTGATGAGACGAATGCGTTCATGGAAGGTAAATTCCAGGCGGATGAATATGCCTGCGGTATCGAAGGATTGATTGACGGATACGCCGATATCGTCGCTGAGCGGAAAGCGTGGGCTATCGTGAAGGGGAACAAGGGTGAGTGACTTTTGGTAACAGGAGGAAGGAAATGAGTAACGAATTACAGGTACAGAACGATACGCCGATAACCCTGTTAAAGCAGGCTATCGACAAGAACATGACGCCTGAACAGTTACGGGAGTTCATGGCTTTGGAAAGGGAGTGGCGGGCAGACAAAGCAAAAGCCTCTTTCAACGAAGCAATGGCAAAGTTCGGCGGGTTGAAAAAGAACATCCAGCACAACCGTACCGGGACCACGGCGGGGAGTGCTAAGTTTGGGTATGCCGACTTCCCGACAATGGTAGCTGCGGTTGCTCCGTGGCTGGAACAGTGTGGCCTTTCATTTTCCCACTCACAAGAACCCCCGGTCATGGGAGAAACCGGGGTTATGTGGGTATCTGTGACTTGCACGGTGAAGCATCGGGAAGGCCATTCTGAGAGCAATTCCTTTCCGGCCATGCCAGATAATCGGTTAAGCGGGAAAGTCTCTCCTTCCCAACTCCTGCAAATGGCAATCACCTATGCCAAGCGGCAGACTCTCGCAATGGCTCTCGGACTGGCCACAGCGGAGGACGTTGACGATGATGACAGCCAGAAGCCGGAAGAATGTATCACTGAGGGGCAGGTAGCCGATCTGAATACCCTCA
>ERZ1292632.3318-Hain-H43-01um-R2-3318-length-12439-cov-4_pt1 | contig 12008 bp, 5 predicted proteins | sample MGYA00564407_ERZ1292632 | MGnify/ENA primary metagenome ERZ1292632 (study PRJEB36523, sample SAMEA6512637) | groundwater metagenome | collected 2019-01-08 | study: AquaDiva: Metagenomics assemblies of 32 groundwater samples
AATATCTTTACTAACAATAGTAGGGTCTAGTTTGTAAAACCCATTTTTGGTTTTTTCAACAACGCCCAAATCCTCACTAAGCCTAATTAGTTCTCCAGTAGCATCAAAACCTTTACCATAAATCAATGAAACTTCTGCAGTTCTATACGGGGCCGCTAACTTATTTTTACGTACTACAAAATGTGCAGTATGCCCAATAATGTTTCCAAACTTATCAAGAATTCTATCTTTCTTGGTATCACCAGACCCTGAAACACGAATACGCATAGAAGCATAATAAGGAAGAGCATTTCCACCAGAAGTAGTTTCTGGATCACCAAATGCCATAATTTTTTGTCTAACTTGATTAATAAAAATAATAGTAGTATTAGTTTTCTTACAAAGACTAACAAATTTACGGCATGCTCTAGACATCAACTTAGGAAGATTTCCCACTCCAGCCGCATCATCTAAGGTTTTACCTTCTTCCTCTTTAGGCATAAGAGCATCCACACTATCCACTACAGCTAAACTTACTTCTCCTGACTTTATCAAAGTCTCTAGAATAGTAAGGCTCTCGTTTCCAGTATTTGCCTGAATTAATAAAAACTTATCAGGATCAATGCCCATATTAGTAGGCATATCTGGATCCATAGCCATTTCAGCATCTAAATACACAACCTTCTTTTTTGGAAACATCTTAATTGCATTCTTAACTGTCTCTAAAGCGACAGTAGATTTTCCACTGGCCTGCTGCCCATATACCTCCACGAGTCTCCCCGTAGGAAATCCGCCGCGAACGAGTGCCCTATCAAGGTCAATGGACCCTGTAGAAATAAACTGAATCTTAGAACTTTTTCTTTTATACTCACCAAGCCATGCAATAACGTCAGTATCGTCAAAATCCTTTCGTAATTTTTCTATTGCTAGCTCTAACGCACTTTTCTGTTTTGCCATTCTAACTTTCTCCTCTAAAATTTTTCAATATAGTATCTAACTTGGTAGATGTTGCTTCTAAATTCTGAGTTTCTTTAGCTACACGTTCTCCCAAGTCTTTACTCGCCCTATCTGCACGATCATCTAAATAGTTTATATGCACCATCTCTAATATCTTATTTATCATGAACTTAGTCCCATCCGCAATAAAAAAAGAAAAATCAACAATAGGAGATGAAAGATTTAAATATGGTTCTCTTTCAAAAACAGTATTTATTAATCTGTATATTTCAACATATGCTTGCTCTTTACTTAAACCTGAGTCCATCCTTGCCTTAATAAACTTACTAACCATTCCTCTTTCTTGCGCAGGTGTGAACTTAGTATTACTTGCTACAGCAGGATGATGATCAATAACTCTATTCCTAAAAAATTCCCAAACACTTTTAGCATTATGCCCACCAGGAAACGCTGAATCGTAATATTTAATTATTTTATACCCGCGCGACTGCAAAAATGTTATACACGCATTTATTTTAGCCTGATCGCTGGTAAATAAAGATTGCTCGCTCATTTACTTCCTCAAAGGAACAAAAAAGGATCTAACATGCGGCTCCGATGCTGACGTAATAACCACAGGGTCACCTTCATTTTTATCAGTAAAATTAAAAGATATCTCCTCACTATTTGGAAAAAGTTTTAGTAGCGTGGAAATATATCCGCTATTGACTGACAGTTCCCTATCTACTCTAGAAGCTACAGGAAGGCCAGAACTTCTATCTGTGGGTTTAAGCGGATTATAAACAGACAAAATACCTTTACTTATAACTAAATTTCCTCGACGAAAAGAATTATCCTCAGTAAGGCTATATACACTGGAAATTAAATCTAATAGGAGTGCCCTATTCACCGTACAAGCTGTAGTTGAATTAAAAGCATTAAAGTAAGGTTCATATTTTGGATGTTCGTATTTAAGTAGTGACCCACCAACAGTATACGAACAAGTTTCATTAGCAATGGTCATTATTAAGTATTTATCAACAAATGCACAGAGCACCTTGTCTTTCTTATTCAAATACTTTCCAAGCATAACAGCAAGGCCATACCCGACAGTGTGCTTACCTGCATACTCTCGCGCGCCATCAAGCACTGCTTCGTACATTGCAGCCCTAAACCCGTCCGTCCCAGCAAAAACCACCTTGTCCTTTTCATCTATATTAACAAAAACGGCATTTAGTTCTTGATTTGCTGCTCCTAATAAAGCAGCGCAACTTGAGCCTGCAGCAAACGCTTCCTTTATAGTTAAAGCATTAGCCTCAAACTTAATGGCGGTATTAAACTTCTCTAATCGTTTTTGAATAGACTCTATCTCAGGCTTAAATGCCCTAGATAGAATTGGAAGGCTGGCAGTTTTATTTAAAACAATTTCTTTAACTTCATCAAGCTGATGTTTAGATACTGAAGAAATAAGTAAAAATCCAGGGGAAAGGGATACAGTCCCAGATACCATTTTATCATCTGAAGAAAGTTTTTGTAAATAAGGAGCAGATCCTTTATCCAAAACTATATCCAGATCCTCATCGAATATACTTCCTTCTTCGGCTTTAAGCGTTCGGCGCTCAAAGAAAAAACCACCACGAGTAACAAAACCATACATGTTTATAACTTTCTCAGCAGGATCTGCTTTTACGCAAACAAACCCTTCAAGAGAAAGAAGATGCGACATCGAACGCGCCGCCTCGACGAGACTTTTCCCGCTAATAATAATACTGGTAGCCAATTGTAAAACTCCTTTACACTTTTATAAGTAAATATTGTTCTTTTATATAGTATAATATAACCAAAAATAATACAAACGTCAATAGATAAGACAACTTATTTTGCAATTTTGTTCAGTTTTATTTAAAAATACTATGAAATTGTAACAGCCATAGCATAAAGTGGAAAGGAAACCCCTATTGTTGTAGCTTCTGCAGTTAATGTTGTAATGTACGATGCTGTAACAACGTCTATCGCATTTTTTATTGCAGAGTCTACGTCTGTATACCCATGTAACCCATTTATAGTAGTTTCTTTATATTTTTTCATATCTGCAAAGTCTTCAGTTTTTTCATAAGAATATACTTTTAGCTTCCATTTATTCTCAGACAACCTTCCAACTGTATTAGTTAAAGATTTATAATAGAACTCTCTATCCCCGCCAGCAAACGTTAACCTAACCGTCTTTCGTATACCAGGTTGTTTAAGGTCCACATACTCAATTTCAGAATAAATAGAATCATCTCTAGTAATAGTTGGAGGACTAGCATCCCCATCGTATTTTATACCTGGTTTTCTAAACGTAGCTGGCCGAACAGTAGTTGCGGTTGCACCCAGTTCATGATATGCAGGAACCGTTACTGCTGTTGCGCTTAGCTCCAGATACCTTTCAGGCACTATACTAACATATAAACTATCAACTGTCAACGCCCCTGTCCTATACGTCCTTATTTCTGGGGTAATATCTATAGACATTACATCTAAAACAAAACACGCTTTATTAGCAGTAGCACTAAGACCTGAAACGGCTGTAAACCCTAGCACAACTGCAGGTAAGTCAGCATTAGCTATAACCGCTGCACTAGCAGCCAAATCGCTATACCCTGAGCCACCAGCACAGCATAAAATACCAGCGGTAGCGTATAAGTCACTAGAAGTAAGAGTATTAACAGGAATAGTGGTAGTTATATAGGCAGTATTAGTATAAGCTATTGCATATAAGTCTGCTATACCGCTTGCAACAGGCAAACTCTATACCTCCGCATTGTTTAATTTTATTCTGTAATCGACCACCAAACTTTTAATTTGGCTGTTTTAGTAGCAATAGTTTCATTCTCAGGTAAATCTGTCTTTACATATACATTTTTTGACCCGCGCGGGGGTACATCAGGAATAGTAATTCCTTTAGGTATGGTAACAGAAGTTAATTTAGCCGTAGCAGTAGCAGAGTTATTAAAATAAAACTTAGCCTGCACGTAGCGGCGCTGAGGAAAAATTAAACTATCCTCCGCAACTTCTTCGTAAGGAAGAGCATTCCCTCCCCATACAGAATCACCTGTGTCAGGAAGATCACCAGACACCCAAGGAACATCCTCTATATTATATAAATAAGTAAGATGCTGCGTTGACATTGCAGAAATAGAATCTACACTATACGAAATATCGTCATTTTTAGAAAAAGGTGCGTATAAAAGAATATTTTCATCTTCATCCCAAAAAAATAGCTCATCTGAGGACCCCATCTCATGATCGCCACCTATTGCAGGTAAATCAGGCAATAGTGTCCATGTGTTGGTTTCTAAAGAATAATACCCAAACCTACGAGCATATTGTCCAATGGAACTATACATGTTTATAGGCGCAAAATAAGTACTAGTCTTAAACGCCGAAGTTGGGGTGCCCTTAGCTGCATATATTTTTCCATCTTTATATAACAACGCATTAGATGTCCACCACAAATAATTATTCCCATCCCAAATACTAGTAGGGGCAGGAATAGTGCCATTTATATAAGGGTTAAGAGTACTCCACTTATTATTAGCATCACCTTGAACATATGTTTCTCCTAAAGAAACATCATAACAAGCACACCGAGGTAAATTATTGCAATTGGGCTCTGGAGCAAGAAATCCCCATAACCTTTTAATACTATTAAAATTAGTATAAATTAAACGTAATCCAAATACAGGGACTGAAGTAGTATTGGGTACGTAACTCGGAGAAAATACTGGAAAAACATCCGTAAGATTAGCATATTTCTTTATTTTTGTTGCCGGGGCGGCAGGATCAAACCTCCAAACATTATACGGGTAATACTGAACAGATCCAGCAAGCAGAGTACCCCCACTAAAATATATAAAATTATCATCACTATTAACACAAGTGTGTATAAAAGACGTAATATATTGGAAGGATGTAGTGGATGCAAGTACATTACTCCAAACCACAGCCCAAATATTATCAATAATGCTATACTCTAAAATTGCATCAGTACTGCCTACTGCACGATTATCACCATTATGTATAAAAGCATATACTTTTCCATTTAAATACTCTATAGAATAACATTTAGCATTAGTTGAGTTATAAGGGGTAGGTAATCCAGCCAACATTCCCATTTCACCCGTATTTTTATTATAATAACTAAATCCTCCATAAGTAGTGGAACCTACTTGATAGGAGGCTACATAAAAAATACCACTAGTTGGGTCGTAACAAATAGAAGAACGCCCAATACTGCTAGCTGGAGATGGTAACCAAGCATTGCCCCTACTGTAGTATAAGGGGATATGTGACTTTTGTTCCCCTACAGCACCTCCGTATTTTAAAGTAGGAAGAACATTAGACCCTCTAATTTCTGAAATACTTTTACCGTCTTCAGTGTACTTTGCAACTTTTTCAGTAGAAACATATGTATCTGTTCCCCACGAAAGAGTAGAAGAATTATAACTAGCACCTAAATCTATAATAGGGGTAGCATACGAACTAGAAAAAGAATCAACATAAACATCTGATGCTGTTTTAAATCTGTAAATGTGATTATTGGTAGCCCCACCGACGGCGTAAGGGTCAGGGCGATGAAACGCATATATATTACCAGATTCATATTCTAAAGCTAACCCATACACATACCTACTCCAAGGATAATACTGTAAATTAGTTGGGGTATCTAAAGTATTTCTATAATTTATTATAGTTGGAGTGTCCGGTAAACAATCAACTACAAACATACTATACCCCGCGGTACTGGCCGCAGGAGCAGAATACTCCCCACTAGTTCTAGAACCTACCCATAACTGATCAGATAAATCTAAAACAATACCATTTATAAATAGCGGAAACGCTATTGTTGCTGTTGGTACAGAACTATTAAATCCATAATAAAAATTTAGATTACTAGAAGTAGTAACTGTTGGTACCTCAACAGAAAAATCTATTTTTTTAACTACGAAACTAAGTTGTTTAACTGGTGTGGATATATAGGACACCGGTCCAAAAACATAAACTATATCTGGATTTGCAAAAGAAGCAAAAGCATGCATCCCAACCTCTAAAGACCACCCGTCATGGAAGGAAGACCCATAGGTTACAGAATCAACGTACTCCAATGTATTTTTATCTAACCTAGATATCGAAGTAGCATCACCAACATAAATATATTCGGTGCCAACGCCCACAGTTTTTGTATGTGACCCTTTATTAAATTCTATAGAAAAAGCGGAATCGTAACACTTACTTATTTTATGAGCTAAGGTATATTTATCCAAAATACTTATAGAATATACTTTTTTATTTAAGCTTGAGCCGCTCCCGCGCGAACCAAAAATTTCTACTACATACAAATTATTGCTATAAGGGTCTGGGGTAGCGCTAACAACAAAATTTTGAGCTAGATATTGAAGAATAGGAGAAGAAGTTCCGTAACGCCCTCCAGCAGTATTAGAGTAGACATCATATGGCGTTACTGGGGGTTCTCCATTCAGTGATGTAATAGTTTCTGTTTCTCCTCCGGCAAACAGGGATCCAATATGTTTTCGCCTATAACTAAAGTCTCTAACAGTTCCACCTGCGCCAGAAAAATTAGAATAAACTGTAGTTCCTGTAGAAGAATCTTTAACAACAAACGGAGCAGCAAAATAATCGTCTCCCACCATAACCTCAGGGGTGTCTGCTTCAACTAAATCAACATTAAACGATACACTTAAAGTATTAGTTCCAGATGGAGCATACGGGGCTTTAGCTGTACTCCGTACTTTTTCAGCACCGCCCTCAATAAATACTTCAGTATAATTAAACTCACCACCGCTGAATGTAACCTGAGTAGGAAGTAAAACAGCATCCTCTCTTCCTACATAAGCCCCATCTTCAGTCGCACAAATTTTTATTTTATTATCTATAGGCTGATTGGTATTCTCAATCATTACTATTGCATCTACTAATTCATCAGAATCATTATATATAGGCAATGCATTAGCTTGAGACATATAACCTACTGGGGCATGATCTACCTGTAATGTTTCTTGTGTTCCGTCTGTACCAAAGTCTACAAAATCTTCGTTATTTATTACTTGTAGTTCCTGGATATTTATGACGCCGGAGACGGCCGTATGAGTAATCCTTAAATACCTTGGGGTTTCATTCGGGTAAGTAAAAGGAACATAAACATAGCCATTACCAGTTCCAGAAATAGCAACACTAGAAGCTGTAACCCATACTAACTCATCTTCAGGAACGGACGTAGCCTCAGCAATAGGATACGGATTCTCTGGTGAGTATGGAGGGTAAGCGTAGCTATAAGGATCTGGTGCAAAGTTATACTCAAAAGTAGTTCCGCTTGTAGTTGTAGCATTACACCAAAGCCTAGCTTCAGAAATAGCAAAAGGACTACCGAGGTCAATCCACCAAGATGCCTTCTCCCCCATAGAAAGGGAAATAGCAGTAGTAGCCGTATCAGTATCAACAAGGTAGCTTAGTTGAGTTACGGTTCCACTTACTATAGGGGTAATCACCGAGCTGTTTCTTATGTGTTTTATTACATTATATTTCATGTTATTGGAATCTCCCACTGAACTACTAGTTTTGCTGTTCTTGACTCAGACCCTGTTAGCTCTTTTGGTAAATTAGTTCGTATATAAATAGGAACTTGCTCTCCTGCACTAACGTCCTCTACGTGTAATGGTAAAAACGCACTTCTTACTTTATAAAAATCTATATTATTTATAGATATCTCCACCATATCCGCAGCGGTCAGTATTTTAGATTTTGTTAAATCAAAAGACTGAAAGTAATCTTCAAATGTTTGTTTTGGGTAATTATATATTGTAAAGTTCTGAATAACCCCGCCAACCGATGCTAAAGATTCCACAAAAGTTAAAGTTGCTGCCCCACTTTCAAAACTACTATAAGTATATAAAGAATACAAAGGAGCAGTTCCACCAATAAAGAAAGTTAATCCTTTATTAGTAGTAGCATTCCACGTTGTAGTAGAGCTATAAACCTCAGACCCGTTCATAAAAACCTTAACAGTAGAGCCTTTTCCATCTAAAACAAGCCCAGTTGAGTCCCAAGACACTGCTAAATGGACAACTTCGTCCTTAACAAGGTTCGCATTTTTAGCAATAAAGTGCCGTTGCTGCTCACCATCATTAACAAAGAACTTTAAACCTTTTCCCGATTGCATTAAGAAAGAAACCATCTTATTATCACAATCTGAAATAGTAAAATAAGCAAAAGACTTTATATCGTTGGGGTAAATATACCCACGTTTATTATAATCTGGCCTAAGAAAGAAACTTACTGCTCCTCTAGACAAACTAACATCAGCAATGGGAAGAACAGCATATTCTTTATTAGTTAAATATACACCACTATTATTATACGCATACTCATCAAAATTGTTACGTTCTATTTTCAGCTCATCAAGCCTTATTTCAGCGCCGGGGCCGGAACCTTTTAAAGATAAAGAAAAATAATTACAAGCTTTTTTCCTAATATCACAGGTTGGGTATAATTTAGTTCGATCATACCTAGCTTCAACAATAGTCGGCATACTAGTATCTTCTGCATCTTCAAATTTAACTTTCAGGGTATTCCAACCAGCAGAAAAAGCATTTAGTTCATTAGCAATATTCCACATATAACAATTATTAGCATCATTTCCAAACCACAGAAACCCATAAGACGTATCTATATTAGCAGGGTCATCAATATAAAATTTAAAAGAAAGATAATCTCTTTCGGAAAATAAAGGATCTGTCCCCAAACTTATATCATCAGACACAATATTAAATACTTCTACGCTACCACTAGGCAGTACCACTCCTAAACAAGAACTATATTTACCGCTATAAGTGCTTACTGACTCCGAAAAAGTAGCGGTTCCAGAGGTTGCCGTAGTATTAAGTTCATACACATCAAAAGATGAAACTTTAACATACTTACCTGTAGGATCTAAAGAAATGGATTCTACAGTATGTGATGAGTCATCTTCTGCATTAAACGTACTATCTATTACTAATTTAATTCCGGAAGTTACTACTGGGCTATCTAATTTATAATAAACTGTAGTAAACAAATCTTGGTCACTAAGCGTAGATACGCTTCCAGATATAGACATTGTGTTATTTATTAGTAACTGTTCATGGTTTAATAAAGATTTATTGTTCACAGGTTCTAATTCACACCCAGAAAAACAATCAAATACAGTACCATGTACATTATTATACACAGCAATGTCCCAATCATAGTCGGCTGGGTTAGTTGGGCATGACGCATTCCCATAAAAATCACAAAAGTTAGTAAAGCCAAACGATACGGCTTGGTCTGTGTATGTAGCTACTAATTCCCAATAATTACTAACATTTAATTTATAAAGTTTAAATGCATCTAATACACTAGCCTTATTATTAGGAACAGTAAGAGAAAATTCTTTAACGGCGCGACCAGAAGCTGTAACCTCCAGTGTCTCCCCATCTAAGGAAGATACCGTGCCAAATCGACGCCAAATATACTTATTAGGTGCTTCTCCATCAGCTTCCCAATATGTATTTAAACTATCATCAAATGCAGCAAATACAGGGTGACCTACTGACCCAGAAACAACAGAATCCCCCGATGAGCCAAATAGTACATCTTCATAAACAGTCTCACTAGCATTCAATGTAGATATATTTTCTAATGCAACAGCTTCAGTAGAAAAAGCTAATGGAAATGAAAATAAACTTTGAGGTTCCTCTGGGATTATTCTAATTTTAGAAAGATTTTGGTTTAAGTTAGTATTTTTTACTACAACCCAATTATACATTCCAATTGGAGTAGAAGGCTGCACACCAAATGCTGGCCAAACTATAACTTGAGGGTCACTTTCAATACCAGAATACACAGTTATATTCGCATTAGCTGGTAATACACTCCAACCAATATCTGCACCAGCGCCACGTTTAGTAAACCCTATATAGTCTATACTGTGCGAAGTCATTAGTTGACAAGCTACTATTGGGAAATTAGAGCTATTAACATACGTAGAATTTATGCTATCTGAAAGATTTGTTCCAAGATCTGTCCATTCCGTATTAGGATTGCCACTATGCGTTGTATACGTAATATCAGGAAAGGAACTTACATAATCTAAATATTTACCATCTCCAGAAGGTACACTAATTGCTATCCAACGTGCATCCTCATAAGTACTATTCCATAGTACCGAACTGATATCGGAAGTGGAGGTGTTACTAAAATAAATAGAGGTCGTAGGCCAAGTTAAATGGTACTGTTCAGTAACATATGCTTTTACCTTAAGGTCTGAATCTAACCTATAGCTTTGACCCAGATCTACTGCAAAAATAACATCAGTACAGGATGAAAACATATTGTCTTGATACCCCAAAGCAGTAGAAGAAATAGTTCCAGAAACTTGCCATGCTAATGTTCCCGTAGGCACTACACCCGAAGCTGGCGCCAAATAATAATATTTTCCTAACATTAAATTATTTAGTCCCCAACAAGGATTATTTAAGTTAATATCATTAATTTCAAAATCTTTATCTGGATCAAAATAATATTTTAAGGGCGGCGCTCCGAGATCAGGATTAAAATATGCCCCAGAAGAAGTACACGTATTATAATAAACTACACTATTACTGGCTCCCTCGTTCCCTATAGACACTGCTAAATTTAAAGTATCAGAAGTAGGGTTAGTTATATATAAAACTTCAGTTGACCCTATAGCCCCACGGGGGGTTTCAGTTGGAGTAACCTCTGTTTGTTTATTATCCAACCCAAATCTAAACTTACTTGTATTTAGTTCGGCATTTACATCATTTAAAGTAAGAGTAGAGAAGGGAATTAAAATTAAACGTAAGTAGCGCGCGTTATACCCAACTTCATGGTATACCGTTTCCCCGTCACTGCCATTATAATCCGAAGCTAAAGCAAACGCCTCTCCATCCCCAGAAAAATAAACAGTAACAGACCCATACGGACTGGTATTAATAGCCGTAGATGAAAAAATGTCTACTTCCGTAATTTTAGTATTTTCATGATAACTACATGTATATTTAATTTTTCCAGTATAAATAGGATCAAACTGCCATTCAATTTTATTATGGCGAGAAGTACCATATGCAATATAGTCAGAGTAATCTATTGCGGTAACACCATCTTCAGCAAAGCGTAGCCCCGCATAAGTAGGGTTTTCATATAAAACAGTTAAACCTGCTAACTTATCATCAAGAAAAACAGAAGTATACTCAGGAATTAATTGCCAACGTTGTGCTTCAGTATAATCAGTTTCCCCATTTCCATCTGTAATAGGAATACCATTGCCACCACGAAGGCTAGAATTATAAGACGTTGTAGTAAAACCAAGGTGATATTCCCACCAAAAATTAAAAGAACTATTTGGTTCTTTAAAATAAAAAATAGCCCTATCTATATATTTCTTTTTTCCTATTCCAGTAAAATCAAAAGTAATAGAATAAGGTTGACTTTTATAATCGTCAAGAGGAACGGATGCGCTAGTTGAAGCCGAAGTTGCAAACTCTCCAAATCCACCCTCAACGTAATTAGTAAACTCCCCATCTCCAGATATATAAAAATACGTAGCTTCAGCGTTATCTTCCTGAAAAGAAGTTACACCGTTTTCCGCCCAATGAATCCCGTCTGTTAGTGCATGTAAATTATATCCTATATTATCATGTAATACAGCCCCATAAACCCCGTTTTCTTCTATCTTGTGCGTATGTTGATAGTTATAAGTTTCTACAGTTATAGCAACATCAGAACCCGCCATCAAATTATACTCTACCTCTGTAGCTGCATTAGCACCTTTGGTAACTAATCTATCAATATTATAACGCTTACCCAAATCTATATCTAATACTGCAATATCTTGCCGCTTATCACTGTGGGCGTAAATAGAGAGTCCCATTGTTCCAGTGCCAGACAGCTCTCCTGGATTAAAATCGGCAGTTTGGTTACCATCAACAATAAAATACATAGCATCAGGGCTTCTATCCCTTGAAGGGGAGCCCCCAATAAATAGTTTACAGTTATAA
>ERZ1292632.3492-Hain-H43-01um-R2-3492-length-12003-cov-3_pt1 | contig 12003 bp, 17 predicted proteins | sample MGYA00564407_ERZ1292632 | MGnify/ENA primary metagenome ERZ1292632 (study PRJEB36523, sample SAMEA6512637) | groundwater metagenome | collected 2019-01-08 | study: AquaDiva: Metagenomics assemblies of 32 groundwater samples
TTTGTGGCGGTTTAAATATATTTAAATCTACACCTGCTGCGGCAACTCCTTTAAAATTAATTTGATTACCACATTGTTTAAGTAATATTTCTTTAGCCCAATCAGAGTAAGCCAACAAACAATCAGTATTGGTAAATGTTTGTAACCAATCTACTGCTTGAGGAGCGGAATCACAAGTTGGCATATAAATCCAATTATAAAAATCTCTGAAAGGAGAACGTTGAATATGATCATCGTACCATTGATCACGAAAACTACAAATTATATCTGGTTGAAATTCTAAACAAATATCGTTAAATCTATGTTCTCCCCACTGGTTTTCTGTTTTAGAATTATAAACATCAATCTCGTCTTGAGAAGGATTATTTTTAGGTGGCATTACCCCAATTGCCTTCCATGGCAATTGTCTTAACGCTGGATCATCAACGTGGGCATAACTAGCAAGTTCTAAAACATCAATCCCAGCATTATGTAATCCTTCACAAAGATGTCTGGTTATAATACCATATCCTGTTGGTAATTGAGAACTTTCTGAGTTAACCAATATTTTTCTTTGCATTAGAATGGAATATATTCTTCAGGAGTTTCTTGAACCTGTTCGATATTAACCTGACTATTTTCGTTTGACTTTTTAAAACCTACTGGACGATAAAAGTTTGTTACTCTAAACTTATTATCGCTACGCTTCTTTCCTTCTGTATCTGTCCAAGATTCCGTTTCTAAAGCAGACTCAATATAAATAACATCTCCCTTTTTATAGTTTTTATGTAAACTAATTGCTGCTTCTGCCCAAATAACACATCTGGCAAATGATGATTTTTGTTCCCAGCTACCATCCTTTTTCTTATAAGAGCGATTAATAGCAATGGTAAAATTTCCTACAGAAATTTTGTTTTGACCAACCTCACGAAGAGTAATATCTGTTACAATTCTACCGCCAAATTGACAAGAATTCATACTAACCTCCACATTGAGTAATACTGTTAATTATTAAACACTCATTATTATTATAAGACCTTTTCCCAAAAACTATGACCTCGTTATCGTCATAAAGTAAAGGTTTATAAATTTCATAAGCATCAGCAAAAATTACAACATTATCTAATAATGCTGTGCCATCAGTAATCCTAAGAGAAGCCATAAATCTTCCAGAATTAACGCCTTTCTTAATAGTTTTTTCTACAACGCCTTCTAGATTTACTTTAAGTCTAAAATCTGACAATTTACTATTTAAGAATTCTTTGCAAGAATTGTAGTCAGATTCAAATTCGGTAGTAATAGCTACACCCAACAACTCCTTTTCTTGGCTCACTTTCCATAAAGTAGAATCTTCTAAAGAATTTGGTGGATTTTCCAGTAGTTTACACAAACTTTCCACCGCTATACTTCTTTTCTTACCGTGTGTCCCACCACCTTCTTTCTTTGTTGGCTTAAGAATTTTTAAACCATCTAACAGATTATCTGATTTAGAATTTATTAACAGCCACGATTGTTCTTTCTCTGTTAATTCGTTCCAAATTTGTTGTTCAAATATCATTTGTTGTCTAGGTATTTTAAACCGATCTAATGCTCCAACTTTAATTAAATTTTGTAAAACTTTATTATTTACTTCTCCTGATTTAAATATTAAAAAATCATACCAATTATTTATATCAATAATATTCACATTTTTAATTTTTTCAACTTGAGCTTCGCCAATACCTTTAATATCAATAAATCCAAAATAAATATGTTTACCGTCTGTACTAAAGTTTTTTCGCGGTCTGTTTAAACTTGGTGGATAAACTTCTATATCAAATCTTTTAGCTTCATTAATAAGATTTTTAATTTCTTCTTGTGGGTCTTGCTTTTCTTTAGCATAACATAACCAAGAAGTGAAAAAGTATAGCGGAAAATGCATTTTAAGTAAAGCGCATATATAGCCTATAATACCATAGGAAAAAGCATGTGAATTACAAGTTACTATACCAGAACCAGTTACAAAATTATGGTTTGGTCCAGCCATAGTAACATCATATGTTTCGTATTCGCCCCACTCCTCAATACTAACTATTTCTACCAAAACGGACGGATATCCCTTTTCTCCCTTCTTAGTTCTACCCGCAGTATATTCTTTCTTTTTATGGCAAGATGGACAAAGTCTTTCCAGATTTTCTAAAGAACTATTAGTTCTGTCACCATTTTTATGATGTAGTTCTAGTCTTCCATTGGTCTTGCCGCAGTCTACACAAATTTTTGGAATAATCTTGTTGTTTTCTTTATATTCTGTATAAGAACCATTTGTATAACCAGGATTATTCTTGCCAGACATAAAGCCAGCTGTTTCATGATCATGTTTACGTCTTTTTTTCCGAAGAATTGGTATATTTACCTTGCTAAAACCGTAATTGTTACTTGTTTGTTCATAGTCCCCCATAACATATAAATTTTCGCCAACTTTCAATTCTTTTAAAAGCTTTATACCATTTGGAGTTGGAAATTTATGATTATCTGTCGATTTAATAAATGATCCGTTAGCCAATATAACTTTATAAATTTTTCTTTTTCCAGCTGGTTGAATGTCAACAATCGTATTATGTCGTATTCTACCATCTTCGCACATAGACATAGCGCCGCCATAGTTACCCAAACGACGCAATTTCCTTCTTAATATTAAATGCCCATATTCACGAGCATATTCAATGTCATTAACAAGTTTGTATAAATGCTCTACCGTATAACCTGGACCTGTCATGTACTTATTCTTGTTAATACGACGAATAATTGTGTCATTAGAAATACAACGGTTAAAGCTATACCTTTGTGACTTCTCAATCCATGAAAATATCTCATCTCCTTGTTTTGGTGTAACAATTTTAGCTTTTTCCACACCCTCTAAAAACATTGTTTTAACTTTAGCCATTTCTTCTGGTTTCTTTTTACCGCAAGCTTTTCTAAGATCATCCGCCTGACGTTCAGAAAAACCAGCTACAGCTACAGCTACTTTCATAGCCTGCTCTTGATAAATCATTAATTGATAAGTTGGATCAAGTATATCTTTAATCGAATTGTGATATGACTCATATTTTTCTTCATTGTTTTTTCGTTTACAAAAATGATCTGTAACGCTCACGCCATGTTCGTCCAGGTTTTCCAACGTTCCGGGTCTCAAAATAGCCCCAAGAGCACAGATATGTTCAATATTATCTGGTTTAAGTAATTTACAATATTTTTTTCCGAGATACTTTTCGATTTGAAAACATCCAGCCACCAACCCTTTAGATAACATATCATATGTTGGTTTACAATTAAAATTAATATTGTTTAGTTCCATCATATTCCAATCAATAGATGGAAAACCATTTGGATTGTCTCCAATTACTTTAAATTTACAACCACAATCAAATTCTTTATATTTCATAAAAACTTCTTATCTTGCTCAATTAGATTTGCCCAATAACCAAGTGTTAACTTATCCCAATTCCAATTATATTTTGATAAACTATTATAAATTTCTTCTAAATATTCTGGTGTTAAAGATTTATAATCATCAACAAATAGAACAGGTAATTCACGAAGATGGTTATTAAATACGCTATTTAAAACAATAGGTATTGTACCTAACTTTATACTTTCGTAAACTCTAAATGTATCATAACCAACTCCAGGTGGACAAATAGTAAATTTATGATTAGCTATATCCTGTAGGTATTCTTCTGTGGTAACTGACTCATTTACAACTTTACACCAATGTTTTGTTCTAAAATACTGACTAAGATGAACCCTTTCCATAGTATGGTTTCGATAGTTAACATAACATAAATGTGGTTTTTCCTTACCCATAAATTGATCTATTATTTTAACAATACCATCATGATAACCTATTGGTAAACCTATTATTTTAGAATGATTAACGTTTACATTTGTAGAATACCAACGTACAATATTATCTGGCTCTTCATTAAAAGTTGCATGAGTAAACGAATATACTTTAACAGAATAATTATCGTTTATATTACAATTTTCTGCCACACAAGCAGGACCAAGGCCAAGAGCCACATAAGCATCTTTCCTGTTTTGTATTTGATCCCATTTGTAGTAATGGACCATTTTTAATAGGTCCATATTCGGATGATGATTTTTCTGGTAATCTACACCATAATCGCTATCAAAACTAACGATAATATATTTCTTATTATTACTTCCATGTAGTTTAAAAAATAGTGGCACATCTTGTGGATTAATTCTAATAATGCCAGACGGAGGTTCTTCACGATTATCTGGGTTAAAACGATATTGAACCAATTGATCGTAATCTCTTAATAATATCATTGTTTATTTACTCTATCATATAAAATAATACTACCGGCAACAGACAAGTTTAAACATATTGTGGTTGGAATCTGGACAACTAAGCTAGATTTCATCAATTCTTGTGGCATTCCACCGCCCTCATTACCAATTATATAAATTGCTCTTTCTGGATGAACAAAATTTTTAATGTGTTTTGCCTGTTCGTCTATTTCTACACAAACAATTCTACAATCTTTTGGTATATGATCTTTAAAGTCTTGTAAATTTACATAATTAAAACAAGGAATTTGTTTATAAGACTTACATGTGTCTGAACTTTGTGATTTATATTTCCTACCAATTGTAAAAATAAAGTCAGTTCCAAAGGCTACAGCAGACCTAAATAAAGTACCTATATTACAATCATGTTTCGGATGATATATACCTATACCACAATATCCTCGCATAATTTCTCCAAAATTTTATCTTTATCTTTTAACAAATCTTCGTAATAAACAGCAACTTTACTTTCTTTGTGTTCTGAACGTATCATTGGTTTAAGGTATTGACAAATAATATTAAATGGTAATACTGCTTTAATAATACCATAATTTAATTTTATATCTTCAACATATACTAGAGAGCATAATTCTTTCCCGCCACTTTTAAATATAACGTCTTCATTTTGAAACACCCAACTATAATCTCCATAATTTTTATAAGTGGTTCCTGGACAAGTTTTTACATGTATAGCAATATTATTATTATTAAGATCAGCTTTCCATCCCTTATTCCTACCTTTTCTTATTTCAAAATCAGGTAAAGGCAACGATAAATTAAAAAAATTACTTAAGCCAATAGATGTGATAAGCTCACCATATTTACCATAAACATTATCTTTTCGTACCTTGCCAGGTTTTGCATTTCTATTTTTTGTATAGTGATCTAGTGATTGTCCTGGTTTACTTAGTTCTTTTAAGAATTTTTCTAAATAATTTGTAAAAGAATTAAAAATATTATTATCTATCTCTACTGTCATATCTTTAATAAAACAATACATTTTTATTCCTTTGAATAAATTAATAATTCTGTTTTTACGTTATTGTTTTTTCTTTGTTTAATAGTATAGTTTGTAGATATTATTTCAATGTTTGCCCAATCGTACATTTTACGTATTGCTAAACAATCGTCATAAGATAACACCCAATGATGTTTAGACTTCATTAATAATCGACAAAGTCTTACATGATCTTGTATTGTAAAACCACATTGATATAATTCATTACCTTTATGAAAATATGGTGGATCAATATATAAAATAGCTGGACAATCGTCTTCAATTATCGTTTGAAAATCAAGATTTGAACAAAAGCCACGTGACATTCTAGCATTTTTAAATTTACTATTGTAATAATCTATCTTTCTGCAAAGATATTTTGGAGACCAACGACAATTTATTTTGTATTTAGATTTCTGTTTTACTCCACCTAACGGTCCACCAGATTTAACCCCTAATCCAGAATATGATATCTGGTGAATAGCTAACTTTTTAAATCCAATATCTATACAACTAAAAATATTTTTTGGCATAAAATCTAGTTTTAACAACTCATCTTTTATTGTATAAAAATTATTTATAGATGGCGTAAAATTTTGTATACGTTCCTTTAATTCTTCGTGAAATAAAATAACAGAAGTCCATAAGCAAGATATTCCAACATCCTTGTCATTAATCCAAATGTCATCTATTAATTCATCAGACAATAATTGTAAACCTATACTACCACCACCAAAAAAAGGTTCGCGATATTGTAATCCTTTTTTAATAGATAATTTTGTAATTATATTATCTTTTAATTTATTCTTGCCGCCAGGATACCTAAAAAACGACATATTTATATACCGACGTGTAATTGATATCCTAAAATCTTATAACAACGCCAACTATTACGACCAATATGCTCTATACAACCAATATAATTATCATCAATATTTATTTGATAAATCGTACTATTTTTAAAAAATTGATTTAATATATCGTACATTTCTTGCATAGACTTTTTCTGACCATTTAAAATTTTAAGTTTATCTTTTAGTTCTGGCTCTATATTTGCTTTACATTCTTCGTAAAATACATACTTATCTGTAGAAGATAACTTATCTAAGTTAGCAAGTTTAACATTTTTAATAATTTTATTAAAAAGTTCGTCTTGTGACATACGCCATTGTGGACTTTCCATTTTTTCTACTTCAATCATTACTTATCTCCAATTCTTTTTAAGATAATACGTTTGTTAAATTTTCCTGTAATTCTACTGCAAATCTACCAGCTTCTTCGGTTGTTAAAATTATATCTTCGGTATTAATATCAACCGAAAACCCGTAAATATTGTTATGTTCAACTGTCACAAGAGCAAACCATGAGTGTTTTTTCTTGAAATTATGTCCAAAATCTAAAAATTGATAGCCTACATGAGCAGATAAAAAACTTGATTTTTCTATATTATTCTTAATAAAACCTTGTAGTAACGCTATTTTTAATTCTTTTAATTGTTCTTCTTTAGTCATTATAATTCCTTTTTTAGTTTTTTAACAGTTGATTGTAATCCATCTGTACACAAAATGCGCGTTTCTTCATCACCTCCCATACAAACACATAAACATGTTGTATAATATCCTAATTTGTTTTTGAATTCTCCTTTACCTTTACAAGACTTACAGGTAGAAATTGGAAAAGATTGAATGTTAAATCTTGGATATTTTTTCTTTAGTTCTTCGAGCATTACTTCACCACATACTTAACGCCATCTACAATTAAAAACTCAATGGTTCTATGATCAACCAAACGAAGTCTACTACCACTGGTTATATCTAAATCCTCTACGTGGCTACGACCAAGAAGAGGTTCAGGAGCAACTAATCTACCTCTTAGCGTTCTACTTGAACCATCCGATTTAGTAAAACCAACTGTAAAAGGACGATTATATGCTTTAATTAACAGTTCAGCTGCTTCAGTCTTTGTAACTTTCTTCTCGTCTTCATAACGATCAGCAGAAAATGACTTCTCTACTAAAGCTTTACCATGAACTTCAAAATCAAATTTACTATCTAGATCATAAACTTTTAAATCATTTCCACCATTCAATACTTGATCAACACGAACATAATCAACAAAACCCATCAGATCACCCTTACGTACTAATTCTTTCTTCATGATTGCTCCTTAAATAATTTTACCACAAGCTACATAAGAACCGTCTAAAATACATAAACCAATTTCTTCAACATAATAATATCCTGGTCTACCTATATCAGGATACGATCCTCCATAATCGTTCCTATAAGGCATAACAAATGCGTGTCTATCTATACCTTTCTGGTTTACACCTACAATATAACCATCTCTTTCAAAAAACTTTACCTTATTATTAATATGTTGACAAATATCATCAAATATTCTTGTTTTTTTGTTATAAATAATTTTATTGTCTTTGCCGGCTTCTAAAAACATTCTCTCGGCACAATCTTTAATTTTCAAGTTATAATTTACAATAGCCTCTTTCCTAGTATCTCCCATTGCAGCAATGTCAAATATTGGAACATGCGTATAACATAAATGGGGAGCATTTTTGTCTACAAACGGCACCATACCTTTAGGACTCAAAAAATAAGTCTTTATATCTAGACTTTCGGCAAAAAAATCTAAAGGATATTCAGTTAAAACACCAAATGAAAAAAGGTGTCTCCTGAAAATGGTCGATGCATTAACATAAGATATTTGATTGGTTTCTAGAAAAGTAGGACAAGTTACCGCAACGACAGAACAGACTTTTAAAAAATCTCTTCTACTCAAATTCGACTGTAATTTCATGTAAATATCCATGATATTTTAAATAAAAATTAGTTTCTATTAAACTACTATTTGGGATTGATATGTTAACAGCTTGAATTGTACATGGTGTTTCTATTTTCTGTTCACAACCTTGCTCATATCCATAACCTAATACTCTTGCCCAAACTTCGTCACATTTCTCATATTCCACAAAACGATCTTTTGGAAATATCCAACGTTTCTCATTTGTTATTACAGTTAATTTTGCAAAAGAACCAACCATAATTAATAACCAATAATATTATAACATAAAAAACTACTAATGTATATACCAAAATATATTTTTTAAAACATTAATTTCCTTTAACCAACCGAATTGAATCTTCTTCAAAGTGTTGTGTAGAAACTTCTATAAATAAACAATCCGTCATTCCTGTCATTCTATGACGTAAACCACGAGGAATATGAAATACGTCTCCTGGTTCTACGATAGACCAACTCATTAACTGAAAATTTAACCTATCATCTGGTTCTTTAACTATCATATTATTAATGATTTCGTTGGAATACAAGCAGTCTTCCATACTGTAATCTATTAATAGTCTACCCATTAAAATACGAAACGTTTCATCTTTTTTCTCATGGTAGTGCCAACTACATTTCTTGCCATGAAAAAAGAACAATTCCTTACAGCAGTAGTCTTCATTGTTCCATAAAACGCGCTCCCAACCCCAACCCTTCGGTACGATTTCTAGTTCTTCTGATTGTAACACACCAATTCTGTTTGGATCGGACATTCTTGCTCCTTATTATATTCTAGTATAATAGAACCAATATTTATTCAGATTTTATGTCAAACGCTCCCTTAAACTTAATATTATAATTTTCCTGCAAATTACGTTTTAACAAAATAAATTTCTTCAAAATTGCAGCTGTGTCCCTAACGTCTCTTACAGCATGATGAGCGTCAATAACTTCACCAACCAAAGCATCTTTATCTTTTGGCATACCTAAATATGTTCTCATATTATCCAAGCTATATGACTTAATATCTGGATTACTTTCAAACCACCACTTGAATTGGTTCATAGCATCGTAAATATCTGTCATATGAAACAGATTTGATCTACCTTCTTTATTTACATTGCCATAACGAGTGCAAAGCCTATCTAAAATTGGCTTATCAAAATTAATAATATTATAACCAGCTAATACTGGATAATCCCACTGAGTATTACCCTTTGTGAATTTTTTCACAAAGTTAACAAATGTTTTCCACACTTGTTCTTCAGATGGCGCAGCTTCAACCTCTTCTCTAGTTATTTTATTAACCTTTAAAGCTTGTTCCTGAATTTTTACCATATCCTCGTTTGGCGGTTTGCTTAAAGAATAAAATTCTTCCAAAACTTCGCCATTTTTAATTGGGTCTAATGTTCTTGGGTGTAAAACTAAAGCTCCAATAGACAATACAGCACAATCTTTTGAAATGCTGCCAGTTTCCAAATCGACAACAATTATATAGTTTTTATTCATTTTCAATTTCCTCTAACCACATTTTTATATCGCCGTTTTCCATATACTCAACTTTTGGCAACATGTTACTTTGAAGAAACGCCTGAATAATTTCATTTTGTATAGTTAATTCGCCATTATACGCATAAATTAAAACTCCAAGAACAGTAATAAATTCTGCTTTAATTTCATTTAATTGATCCGATTCTGTATTTGATCCTCTCCACCAATTCAATAGTTTTTTGAACAATTTCTTGTCCTCCGATATAAATTTTATTTAAGCCATACCAAGGAATAATCACAGTATTATTATAACCCTTTTCTTGACCAACAACATCGTGTAATTTTTTACAACCTGTTAATATATTTGTTGGTAATAAGCCAAGACAGAGTATAATATGAGGATTTACTTCCTGTATTTCTTTGTTCAGCCAAAACTTACACGTCTCCCTGTGAATTTTTTTATGTTCGCCAAAACACTTAACCGTATATGTAAAATAAGTGTTATGAAAATTAATACCCTGTTTAAAAAAAATATTCTTTACATAAAAACCTTCTCTAGACAATAAGTGTTCACCAATTAAATCTTCGTCAATAGTTGGTGATTCGCCAACGATCATTAACTTCGCTGGTTTACTACCACGACCAACTATAACTCTACTACAATTTTTCCTAAGACCACATAATGTGCAATCTTCATTTTTCATTTCTTCTTCTTTTTCTCAGGTATAGATGGAGATAAATTTACCAACTCTAGCCACCTTTGAACAGCTTCAGTTGGGTTGTCAAATTTTTCTTCTGGAACTTTACCTAGTTCGCCATCTTCCTTAAATTTTAATATTAAATATTCTTTATCTGCAATTTTATATAGATAATATCTACGCTTCTTGTGACAAAACTCAATATCTTGTTCTAGCAAATTTTTAATTTCATTAATCATCAATTTCTCCTGTGCGTAATAATTGAGAAACTCCAAAAATTTTATCTAAACACGACAAACCAAGGAAATCATATTTAGGTAGACCAGCCGCTTCCGCATCATTTAATTCATAACCAACAATCTGTGATTTCGTACTCTTATCATAAATCATTGGACAGAAATTTGCAAGAGTAGTTGAAGTAATAACAATAGCTGATGCATGTTTTCCTTGCGTGATCTTTACTCCCTCTAGTTGAATAGCTTGTTTAAAGTAAAATGCGTAGTCTCCAACCAATTCGTTTTTTTCAATTTTACACCATTCATGTAGTTTTTTTTCATTTTCTAAAGCCCATTGTATAATAGAGCTACTACCATGTTCTTCACGCATTTCTTGTAAATCATCAGCAATAGACGCTTCATCTGGTATAAACTTTGTAATAATATTTCGTTCTTCAAATGGCTTACCATAAGCTCTGAGAACTTCACCAAGAGATTTGCGACCCTGCATACGTCCGAATGTTGCTAACTGGGCAACTTTATCATTACCATACTTATTTTTAATATGATCTATAATTTGGTCGCGTTTAGTTTTTTGTATATCAATATCGATATCTGGTAGGGCAATTCGTCCAGGTTGATTTCTACCAGCGTTATAAAAACGTTCAAAAGATAAATCTGCTTTAATTGGGTCTACATTAGTAATACCTAACAAGTAAGCGGTTAAACAACCTGCGGCACTACCTCTTCCAGGGCCTACTACCCACCCATTAGACTTAATCCATTCAACAATTTCCCAATCTAATAAAAAATAACTATTTAATGATACTTGTCCGTTGGATAGTTTTTCTACCTCGTTAAATGTATTTAACTCTCTAGCTAGTCGTTGACGATATTGGTCATGATTAACAAGAACTCTATTAGGAAAGTTTTTTTCACAAATATTTTTGAGATAGCTCTCTGAAGTCTCACCTTCTGGACAGGAAAAAATCGGCATTTGTGGCTGATTGGTAATCTTGTAATCATCACACATGTCTGCAATTTTCATACTAACTTTTAACTCTTCTGGATCATTAATTTCAGCCATTTCCTCCGGCGATAACATATAATATTTATTAGACTTAAAAAATGATCCAAGTGTTACATCTTCTTGATCTTCAATTTTCTGGTTTACTTCTCCAATGGTTGTTTTTAAAAAATTACACAATAAAATACGTTGATTTTGAGCATCTTCTTTGTTAATATAATGCGCGTCATTGGTAGCTACACATTCAATATCTAATTTTTTTCCCATATACCGCCAGGCTTTAGCCAACACCTGAGACGCTGGCATATTTTCCTGATCCATTAACTGAACTTCTAAAAAGAAATTTTCTTTACCAAACAAGTCCTGATAATGACCTATTAATTTTTTCATCTCCACAAAATTATTATCAATTACAAAACTTTTAGCACAATCATAAGTTTGTGA
>ERZ1292632.3493-Hain-H43-01um-R2-3493-length-12000-cov-4_pt1 | contig 12000 bp, 21 predicted proteins | sample MGYA00564407_ERZ1292632 | MGnify/ENA primary metagenome ERZ1292632 (study PRJEB36523, sample SAMEA6512637) | groundwater metagenome | collected 2019-01-08 | study: AquaDiva: Metagenomics assemblies of 32 groundwater samples
TTTCATTATTACGTTCCTGTCCTTGTTCCCACATGACGGTGGGAGGCCACACAAATCGCATATGGATTGGCTGAACCAAAAGGTACACCATGAAAGTTCTGATTTCTTGGAAGCAAAATTATAAAAACATTGAGAGGAGCATTATGAAAAATAAACAAGACGTCTATACCTACACTGATCCAGTAACTCGTCCCTGTCCCTTTGACCTGGTTATCTCTATGGAGGCATACAGCAAAATCATGGGGTACACACGAGTAGCACAAACAGAGATCACGGGGTTTGCCGATGTCACACTAGAGGCAGAACACAAACGAGTTGTTGTGGGAGAGGTGTACCTACTCGAACAAGAAGCCACAGGTGCACACGTACAGATGGATGAAGAGGCAGTATCTGACTTCAATCTTCAGATGATCAAGAAGGGTGTGACCCAGCTCCCACGACTTTGGTGGCACTCACACGTCAACATGGAGGCGTTCTTTAGCGGTACGGATGTAGCAACCTATACAGAGACACTTCAGAATGATTCATGGGCTATTGCACTGGTCGTCAACAAACGACGAGATATGAAAGCGGTCTTCCAGTTGTATACACCGTTTCCCATGACCTTTGATATGGATGTGTTTGTAGACTACGACAGCGTACCTGTACCGAAATCCATAGAAGCGGAGGTAGCAAAGAAGCTCAAGGAAAAGAAGTTTCCCGCCTATCAGCTTCCTCAAGGAAAAGCATGGAAAGGAAAGGGAACGTGGAAAAAAAAGGGCGGCATACTCGTTCAGGAAGACCTCAATGATGAACATGCAAGCCTCTTGTTTGTCGCTGGTGTTCAGTATGAACGTGTCTACTTCCTTCCTAAAGATCCAGGCTTGGCGGAAGAAAAAGTAACCAAGATGGGCCTCGTCAGACGATGGAGTGCACAGAGAAATGCCTTTGTCTACTGTGATGAGATATTGGGAAACATATGGGAAGATTATTGGAACGTATTACAGTCCGTCCCATTTGAAGGACCGTTAAAGAACTAATATGCATGAACCATATCAATGTGAAACATTAGGAAAAGCATGTAATTTTTGTAAAAAAAATTACAAAAAATATCCTAAAAAATTAAAATGCCGAATCTGCAACAAATTTGTAAAACTTGATACACATTGGTATGTGGAAATTATAAATCACAATCCAGGAATACAGGGAGGTAGCCCCCCACCAAAAGATAAAGAAGTCCTTGCAACTTGGCATTGGAATTGTTTTAGAAAAAAAATATGATCAACGAAAATCATTTCATGCGACAATGGGGGATCATTCACCCAGATAAACTCACGATGCCTATTCTCATGGTGGGAGCAGGGAATATCGGATCATGGACGGCATTGGCACTCATGAAACTAGGGTGTACCAATGTTACGGTTATCGACTTTGATAGTGTCGAAGAACACAACGTCGGCAGTCAATTGTATACATCCTTGGATATTGGTGAAACCAAGGTAGATGCCATGAACAAACGTCTTGGGTTTCTGACAGAGAACCTACCGCATACAGAAGTACGCAAATTTGACCCCACATTACCCCTAGATGCCTTCGATATTGTTATTTCGGCAGTAGACAGCATAGCGGTACGAAAAGACCTCTTTACGGCACTAAAGGGGACGACAAAGTTACTTGTTGACGGGCGCATGGGAGGGAACAGTATTTCTATCTATACAATCCCTATGGGAGATGCAGAGAAAGTAGCGCTCTATGAAGACACACTCTTTGATGCCGCAGATGCGCTTCCTATTCCCTGTAGCGAACGGAGTGTGGTATATAACTGCTTTATCATGGCGGGGTACATTACCGATGTGGTCGCCCACATAGCCAACGAACAGCCTATACCACCAGAGATAGAGTTAGATCTAATAAACTTTACGCTATTTACCTAGTATGAAAGAACGACCCTTTGAAGACATCGGTATTGTAGATGCTCGACTGACGTGTATTATCTGTCATGAAGTATTTACTGACATATGGGATCACCTACTCGAACACAAAAAGCATGATCCTGATCATATAGCATACATGAAGGAGATTGATAAGCATGAAGCAGATGAGTTGGGTGTATTCAAGCTCCCGTGCTTCTGTGGCGGTGTCATTCGCATGAATGGGACAGGTCAAGATAGTTGGGAAACCACATGTCAAACATGTGACTTTCTTTGGGATGAAGATTAGATCACTTCTTCCTCTGTCCTACTCCTTTATGGAAGTAGGTTCCTCTCCACCAGCCTGTGAAGATATCAAGGTTTCTTTGGTGTCGTTCTTTTTTTTCCCTGATTCCACTCCTTGAACGGATTGCGGATCGTCAGCTTGGATTTCACTTTCTCTTTCCGCCATTTGAATTCGGTACCGACTATCTTGGGTACTGGTCGCCCTCTGTTCTTTTTGTCTCCGAACTCCAAAGTCCTTGGCGGTAACTCCTGTAATGGTTTCATACGGTAATGACTTTAAATACTCGTCCGTTGATACTTTAAATAACTCTTTCATTTGTGTGTTTTCTGCCAAGACCACGTTCTAATAGATTGTGTTCTTCTGAGTAATGCGGCGGAGTGATTACTGCCTCGTTTTATCTCATCTTGGATATGACAAGCAGTACACAATATACGGCCATTACTAGGATTATCGTAGCGGATATGAAAAGAGGGTTTGAAGTTACGAAAACACCGACTACACGAAGCGGCAATAAATTCATTACCTTTAAACGATGTTGTTACAATTTCCTGAATCGTCATAAGGGAAACTACTCCCCTCATACATCATATGAGTCTTTCCAAAAACTTTTGCAATACCCCAAATTCTTCGTCGTAATTTACGACTTGTTCCCATCGCTTCCGAGCATTCTCCCCCATTTTCTCCACATAGTTTTCATCAAAGAATTTTCGTATCATGTCGGCATTCTCCTGTACTGTTTTAGCTTCCAGGTTGATCCCTGTTACCCCGTCTTCAAACAACTCTCCCCCCAACTTGTCCACATAATCAGAGAAGTTGGTTATCACAGGTCTACCGACCATGAATGCACTATGCCATATCCACCCAAATCCATCTCCTCTGGGTTTTACGTTATACACCATATCGCTATCCTTCATGTTCTGATATATATCCTCTAGCTTGTGGATCAATCCATTGGGACATCCTGCACCATACGCCCTCCAGTTATACTGAGGTAGTACCCTGCTGTATTCCTCATACAGTCCTGGGAGAGGGAGAAGATGTGTATAGCTACTTATGTTTCCCGTCTTCTTGATTGGCTCGTAGGGAATCACAGGTTGCTCTTGATGATAGAAGACATTGTGTATTCCTTTAGGAAGATCAAATCGCTTCGTAGATGCCATCAGATTTTTTACCGTCCCATTTCGTATCAGTTCTTCATTCTCCCAGAATATGTTTCCAGACTGGCAGATCACTTTTGCCTTTGGCTTGTACATATCCCGTAGCTTGGTGTATGTCACCCAGTGGTCGGGAATGGAGGCGATAATGATATCTATATCCGTATCCAAAAACTGCTGAAATGTCATTGCCTTTTGCTTGTAGTTGTGTGCAATCTCCTGTATGACGTAGTAATCAGGCTTTCGATCTACGATACTATTGAGCACTGGGGAACCGTCTATAGGAGCGTAGAATGGCTCAGAATCCCGTATCTCCAGGTATTGCTTTGCTGTTGACTCATTCTGACCATAGGGCTTTGCTATATCCCACCAATCGGGAAACCACTCCATACCAATAGGCCTAAATAACTCCCAGCCCAATCGCTCCTCAAAAAGGAGATGGAGACTGAAATAGAGTCCACTGTGATGGTAGTCACTGAATACCTTCATGACACTTTCTTTGGTTTACCCCGCAATTTACTTATAGGATAAATAGACTCCTTGACAGGCTCTGGTTCTGGCTCAGGCTTCGGAAGTGGCAGCACTTCTTGTTGCTTGAGTTTTTTGTTGCAAGCGATGCAAAATGCCACGACGACCCATTCCTCATCCAAGTCTACCTCTATGGTCTTCACTTCTGTGTTACACGCAGGACATGATCCATCCCATTTATAGGTCAATACCAAGGGCTTCACAACTAGCAGTGGTCCCTGATACTCAGCCACTTCCCCTTTTGGTGCTTCCTTTTCTGTTGCTGATGGCGCAGCAGGGGGAGAAGGTGGCAACTTCTTTTCTGGTCTACTCTTGTGTCCTCCTGCCTCATGTTCCTTCAAGTCTTTCAGACTGGGGAACGATACTTCATCTTCCTCTGTGCTACAACGAACGCATAAAATGTTCATAACTTAATCACCTCCTCAGAGAAAAAGTTTTTTATATATCCCTTTGTATCTCCCGATCCATATTCCTTCTCTATATACTGACATAGTTCCAGAAACGAAGGGTCTTGTACCACAGGTACTTTTTGTACATAGTGATTATAGGCAAGAAATTCTTCTGGTCTATAAAGTGGCTGCCCCTCTTTTATGCAATTATAGTTCTGCGTGAATCCCGCCATATGATGATAGTCTTCAAAATCATGCAGTCCTATATTTTCTATGTTTACTCCATTGGCAAGTTCTCCCACCTCCCGAAAGAATAGACCGAAATGATCGTACAGCGGTGGTCTAGCAGAAAAGTCTTTGGAGGTTTTATCTATGACCTCTCTCGGAACCAGGGCAAAAGCAGGATGGATACGCTCTCCCTCTTGATAGTACATGAAGTTATACTGAAACTCAGTAAACACTACTTCAAAAAATCGTCTATCTCGTATGAGAAAGTCTTGCTCCAGGAACAATACATGAGATGCCTTGCTATAATTTTTTAAAATAAAGTTTACGGATACATCCCGCCAATCTCCAGGGGCATCGAGGGGAGTTATAAACTGTATTTCTGGCACGTTCTTGATTAGAAATCTATTGTAGTGCGGATCAGGCATTGTGTTCTGGGTAAACGTCACGTAGATGTTTCCGAAATACTTCTTAAACCGCTGCATGTTATAGCGGAATAGTGGGTAATCCATGTGATGCGGCCACGACACAATGACATCTGGTTTAATCATATTATTGAAAGAATGCTTTCCACTCACTTGTCTTTGGGTCTATCTCTGGTTGTGTTACCTGGAACGATGCATCGACATTACGACACAGCGTCAGAAACTCATCAGACTGGGGAACAGTTGCCCATATACTCCAGTAGTTATAGACACTGAATATCTCTGGTCGATGAAACACATAACCAGGTGTTCCAAACTGGAGATAGTTTTGGTTTACTCCCCCCAGGTGAAATGCATCTTTGAAATCTTCAAATCCCATATCCTGTGTACTGATTATCTTTCCTCCGTTTGCCAGATGGTCCTGTGTTATCCATCCAAAGTGATCAAACCCATCATGGGCAGCAAAGTCTTTCCGTGTCTTCTCTAGTGCTTCCCGCTTCATAAACCAAAATGCAGGATGGACGTATTTTCCGTTTGGTTGCCACCATCCCAATAGATCTGCTTTTGAGCTATTCACCACTACCTCAGTCAAAAGTTTTTCCCAGTCCTTCACAAACCAGTCCTGTTCTACACTACACACCCACTCACTTGTGGACTGTTGGAGCATGTAGTTGGTTGCTATATTTCTCCAATCTTCTACGCCATACTTGTATTCTATATTGGGAAGAAATTGGCACTCTATTCCATAGTCTACTAATGCTTTCTGAATAAACGCATCATAGTACATATGACGAAAATGCTCTGACCAGTAAATGATCACCTTGCCAAAGAAATCCCTATGTCGTTTGAGGAACAACCGAAATATCGGATAATCACAATGCTTGATCCACGTTATGAGCAAATCGGGTTTATTCATATAATCCTGTCGTGTTCTTTTATACCTAGTGCATCTTGATTTTCTCTTGCCCATTTCCACACTTTTTCCAAAAGCTCTGGATGCTTCGATTGCCCATAGGTATCTGCCCCCACTTCACAAACAAGAACTTTTTCTCTGTACTCTGTAGGGATCTGCTCTACAAATGGTTCTGTCATCACTACTATCTTCTCTGCCCATTCATACAGCATATATTTGGTTCCCTTACCATTAAAGTTTATGCCAACGGGAATCACATCTGTTGGTTCAAAGTGAATCTTTAGAACATCAGCAAGAGCCACACTTCTTACCAGTCCACCCGCACACACTGTTAATATTTTCATAACTGTATCAGTGAATTATAGATATTCATCTTCTTCTCTATCCGTGATCGTTCGAGCTTTGCCCCCTCTATGAGGTTGTTTATTCCCGACTGATAGGTGTCTCGGAATCCCTCATATCCCGTTGTGTTATTGAGTGCTATCTGCCACCATGCAGCCCGTGACTCCATTTCTGTCTTGGCAGATAAGGTGTCTGTCGGTGGTATATTCCCTGATAGATACCCATTGAGTCCTGCTGACAATGATCCTCCATGCATCCAGAAGGGTTTCCCATCCCTCCAATTTGCCTCTTTCTTTTCATAGTCTTCTATCTCACTGGGCATGGCATGATACTGAGGAACGTGTCCAAATCGCACACCGTTATACCGCATTTGTATATCTGCCCATACGAACGTATCTCCAAAATTATTCTCTACAAACGTATGGTCCAGTTCTTTAAAATATTCCCCCTGATTAAATGCCTTGCTCGCAAAATTCATATCTGTTTTGAGTAGGTCTTCCCGTTTACAGAAAAAGAAGTTGGGCCAATAATTTGGTCCCACATCTCCATAGCCACTATAGTCCAGGTTGTATTTCTTTTGCATAGCATTTTCTACTTCTTTTCCACATGATCCACGGGGAGAACCAATAGCGTCCACATGACCATGTTCTATCTGAACAAATGCGCCATCTACTTTCCCTGGAGTAAATATAAAACCATCATCCTCCAAAAGCATGACATGGCTCCGCCTCGATATTTGTGTCATTTCTGTTATGGGTATCCCATTGCCTATACCATGCGGGTGATAGATTATCGAGACTTTTTTATCAAATATCGTGCGTGATAAAAACTCAGATGCGACGTTTTGAGGAACTTGGGCATTGTTGTTATAGCAAATAAGAAATTCATCCACTTCATCATGCCAATACTTCTGCCATAGTTTTATAGCTAATGAAGTAATAAATGGATCACCACAAGCCGACATGAATACACTCCTAGACATGTATCCCCCTATTCCAAGGAATATGACCCTTTTTAAATTCTTTTCCTCTATGTAAACCCTTCATGCCTTTACTCATTTTTCTTCTATGATCCAATGTTTTAGGAACACCTAATTTATGATTTCTAATATGAATACCAACGGGCAACAATTCTAGGTTTTCAATTCTATTATCTGTTTTTATTTCATTTTTATGATGAACCACCTCTCCCCTTTTTAAAAGTCTTCCCAAAGAAATCATCATTACTAAGCGGTGTTCAAATATATATCCATTTTTCTGGGCAAGTGGGTGGTCTGGTTGCCAGACAAGATAATATCCTTCATGTATCTTTCTACCACCCTTCCAGGTAGCTGCTCTTTTTCCATACATGGGATTATTTTTACCAGACTTTGCTAGTGATTGTTTTTTACTCATGTATATATTATAGCACAGATGCTCTACTCATACTTTTACCTCCTGGTGTTGATCAAAATATTCATTTATAGCATTCTTGAGCCGTGAACGGTAGAGATTCAGCTCTTCCGTCTTTTTTGCCTCTTCCTTTGTGTGAGCATTTGCCCGTATCTTGTCCACAAGCATGAAAATCTTTATGTTTGTTACGGACAGCTCATCAATAAGTTCTGCGATTGTTTTTTTCATACTAGTCCGTGATACACAACAAATTTACCTTGATAATCCATCCATTTTCGTTCATCAATACCTAGATCGTCTAATAAAGTTATTATTTGTGGAAATCCAAATCTCCCATCACACATATACCAGTACCATGCAAACTGCCGAAGATACTCACTCTTGGGCTGATTTTTCAAATAGTCGTCATACGTTTTCTTATTGCCATATTTCCTCTCTGCCAGAAGATATGCTGGGGTACTTCCAGCTCTGACGTGATAGTATCCCAAGTCCTTTGACTTCTCCCCATCCATTGTACTCTCAAACAAGAAATTGCTTTTATCCTCTTCCATTTCATAGAAACTCCGTCCATTTTCTATCAACGCTTTTGTCAGTGCCCCCAATGTTTCATGGACTGGCATGTTCGGACCCCATTCTACGCCTGTGTATTGACGTAGGAGATCTGTCTTTATCCCAAAGAGGTAGGGACATACCTTGCTCTTTCCACCAAGCTTAGAAAAGTGCCATTCTCCTATAGTGTCATAGATAGAAACTACATCAGCGTGCAAACATCTTTCTTGTTTATAATCTACAGAAAGATTTTCAATGTCTAAATGGGCAAATACTTTTTTTATTATCCCAGGTTTATAAACAATAGTATCATTGTCCATAAACAACACGAGATCTTCTTTTATCTGGGGCAACACTTCTTTGTAGGCGTCATAGTAGCGTAGATGAGGATTCACTCGAAGAATTGTCATTTTATCTGTGAGCTTGTCTGGGCTTATATTCCAGTTGGAGTCTACCAAATATACATGGTCATACTCATCCTGATATTTTTTCATGGTCTGCAAGAAAAAGTCTAGGATTGGCTCGTAGAATATTTCTCCGTACGGTTGATATTTGTGAAAAGCAGTGACGATAGCTCTTGCCATATTATTTTTGGCCTTCCATGTCTTTTTCCATGACATCTCAGGCATAAAGTAATCAAATTTTCCAAACGATTATCTTTTGTTTTTATATAATCCACTAAATGATGTGCTGATAACAAAGACTTACTTCTTACGATTCCGCAGTCTTGACAAGTATATTTATCTCTTTTATAACAAAGTTTTCTTTGTGTATCCCAATCCTCTCCTCTATAATATGTAATCCCACCTTTCCAATTCCACCCACCTGGTCCCCTCTTTTCTATAGATAATCTTTTTTTATATTCATCGGAATGGGTTTTCCCATACATTCCATTATTCTTCCCCTTCTGTCTTTCTGAAATCTCAATTCTCTTTTTAAGTAACGTCTGTCTTATTTTTTCTTTTGTTGTATCAGAGTGACCAACTTGCTCATGCCATCTTTTTACAGACTTACTCAATTTTTCTTTTACTTGCTGCGTCCTTGGTACGCCCTTCAAAGCATTATGACCTTTTATAAATCGTATCTCTACAACAGAATATCTTCCAATACTAGGCGACCAATAAAACTTATATTTATAAATTTCCTTATTACAACCACAAGCACAATATGCCTTTACATTCTTTCTATCATCAGTTTCAAACCTTGCTGTGGAGATACTTGTGGTTCCCATCCTAAATCTTCCTTAATTTTTGAAATATCAGAAATCCATATATCCTGATCACCATGTCGTTTAGGTAAAAATGTAAGTTCTGCTTTATTTCCTGATTCATCTTCAATATATTTAATTGCTTCTAATAGAGACATTGTATTATTTATGCCTCCACCGATATTATAAACCTTTCCAACCACCCTGTCAATATTCTCTATTTCGTCTACATACAAATCAGCACAATCTGCTCCCCACAACATATCCCTTACTTGCTTTCCTGTACCAAAAATATTTATTTTTCTATCCCCTGTTATTATTTGTCTTGCCATCCAGTCTGCCCAACCCTGATCTTCTATTCCCTTCTGATAGTAACCATAAATACAGCTCATTCTATTAACAACCGTTGGTACATCAAATGCCTGATAATATTCTTGCATATATAAATCACCTGATACCTTTGATGTACCATAAAGAGATCGTGCATATTTTCCGAACGCATCTAAGGGAACATTTTCACTTAGTGATTTTCTATCTTCGGTCCACACATATCGAGTTTTTTCTTCTCGTATTGGGTATTCGTTTGTTAAATTTGTATATGCTTTATTAGAAGATGCAAAGGCAATAGGAATTTTCCCATGTAATCGAGAATATTCCAATACATTTATTGTGCCAAGTGCATTTACTTCAAAATCATACCGTGGAGAAATCTGTGCATATGGGATACCACACTGACCTGCAAGATGTATGATTCCATCAGGAATCCAAGGCAATTTATCAAAATCAGTTTCATTTCGTACATCCCCTCGAATGATTTTTATTTCCATTTCCATAAGCACGCTTATATTTTCTTCCGTCAAGGGACGTACAAAATTATCAAAAGCTATTACCTCATGACCACGACTTCGTGCCTCAAGACATGTGTTGGTTCCTATAAACCCAGCACCCCCCGTTACAACTATTTTCATTTATTCTCCTTTACTTTTAAGTTTGCGTATCTCTCTCCATAAATAAACCAGTCATCAGGAGCAAGATCACTAATCCATCTTTCGTAATCATCTGGCATATAATCATCCAAAACGCCATGGGCTTGCTCTGCGTGCTTCGTTTGCATGTAGTCTTCAAAGTCTTTGTATGTCATAGAGATTTTTTGTTATATTCTTTTTTTGCACGTTGATACGTGGCTCTTGGTAGACCATTCTTTTTCATGTATCGTCGTAGTTCTTTTACTTTTTTCCCTCTCATAAATTTACTTTTTCTATTTTTTTTATAAAATGCGCTGGAACACCGCCCCAAACTTCATAATCTGGTACATCTTTAGTGACCACTGCACCTGCGGCTATCACAGAAAACTTTCCCACTGTTACTCCTGGCAAGATGATACATCGACTACAAAGCCATGCTCCTTGCTTTATTGTTACTGGCAGAATATGTGAATACAATTTTCTCTCATCACCAAATTTTGTATAGTCATGCTGGCCCGTCAGAATCATGATATCATGTCCACTGAACGCATCTTTTTCTATAGTCACTTTCCCTTGACAATCAATCAATCCGCTAATGCCCACTCCAGGGGCAATATCTGGCTTCAATCCATGCTCGTAGTTTATGAAGTGAGCGCCACAGGGTTCACTAAGTTTTATTTCACCGATTGTTGATGTCATAATCATCTTTATGCCGTTTATACCATCCCACCATTCCTCTAGGATTGGGGAAATGCATTCGCACTAATTCTCCAGATTTCTCCCATTGTTTTATTTCTTCTGGAAGATCACCAAACGGCCACGATGCTATTTCTGGATGATCGGGATTTATGTTTCCCTGCGTCATACTTCGTGGGAGATCATGGATAAAGACATATCCACCTTCTTTTAGCTTTGGATAAAATTTCACTAATTCTTTAAATCGTAGATTTGGCTCACTATCAAGAAAGAACATGTCATAGGTAGTTTTTGGATCAAATTCAAGAGAAGACACAAGCCAACAATAAACATATGATTCAATGTATAGCTTCTTCCATAAATTTTCTGCTCTATTTTTATGATAATTATCTATTTCTACTGTTTCCAACAGTCCATAACCATTTTCTTTCATTGCCATACCCATATACGAAGCAGATACACCTGTATATGTTCCCGTTTCTAATATAGCTTTTGGCTTTAACAGACGGACTATTCCATATAAAAATTCTCCTACTTCTGCCTCTACACCACCATCATCGAACATGTGGTATCCTTTTCCTTCATCACGAATTTCTGACAACACTGGTAGTATATCTTCTATTGGAAATTTCATAATCTTCGTAAAAAATCCGCCCATTCCCTCATACGCTGCTTCTTTCCGAATAATTCTATTGCTGTCTTTCTTCCTGCGACACTTATACGATTTGCAAGCACGTCGTCTGTCATGAGAAGATTTATATAATCCTTTAGCTCTTGTACGGTATCTGCGATAAATCCATTGACCCCATTGGATATGATATCTGGCACTTCATAGTTTTTCCAATTGTATGCGGCTATTGTTGAGCGAAGCACTGATCCCACCGCCACGACAGGGATTCCTGTCATCATAGCTTCTATAAATGACAGCGTGTAGGGAGCGGGTTGCGTGCCAAAGTAGAAATAAGCTCGTGCTTCCCGCAGATCCCGAAGCATCTCGTTATAGCTTCGTAGACCACCGCT
>ERZ1292632.3004-Hain-H43-01um-R2-3004-length-13418-cov-12_pt1 | contig 11998 bp, 15 predicted proteins | sample MGYA00564407_ERZ1292632 | MGnify/ENA primary metagenome ERZ1292632 (study PRJEB36523, sample SAMEA6512637) | groundwater metagenome | collected 2019-01-08 | study: AquaDiva: Metagenomics assemblies of 32 groundwater samples
ATGAAAAACGTGGTATTAAAAATTATTACAAAAATACAGAAATTTCTACTTAAATCTCAGAGAAAAACTGCTATAAATTTATATTATTATCTTGCAAAGCTTCATTTTAAGATTCACTTTGATAGAGACCTTGAAGGAGAAATTTTAAACAATTCCGCAATAGGATATATGGCAGTAAAGCGCCACAGTAGACTCGTTTTGAAAGTGATGTATAAAGATTCTCCTTATATGGCGAAAAAAATCGCTAGATATGGATCTAGAAGTAGCTTTATTAAAAACATTCTTTTAGAAACTAAATTATGACAGAAAATAGTTTGAATTTTTTAAATCTTTTATTCAATCCAGGAGAAACGATTTGTGTATCTCCGAATAAATTTGGTTATCATAGTGTTGAACAATCGGCACTAGAGGGAGAAATTCAACTTATATCACCAAATGAAAAATACAAACCAATAACTATTCTAGAAGAAGATATTACATTGGTTTCAATTAATCCAATCAATGGCTTTAGGCGTGATGAAAACGTCACTGCTTTTAGAACTTTCTTGATCGAAATGGACACGGGATCGTTAGAAGAACAAAAGAAATATATTGAAAATTCACACATACCCGTTTCTTGTTGTATTTTTTCTGGAAATAAATCTCTACACTATGCAATTGTTCTTGATACAGATCTTCCAGACATATCTGTTTGGAGATTTTACAATAATTGGATTTTGAATATTTTATCAAGGGCCGATCAACAAGTAAAGAATCCTTCTAGAAGCATTCGTTTCCCAGGAAATAGAAGAAAAGATGGCAAACAACTCATCCAAGCTATTGTCGAAATAAAAGGGCGCGTAAAAAATGAAAATTTTTTTAAATGGGTTTATTCACACCCAGACAAAAAGCCACAAAAAGAGAAGAAGTTAAATTTATCAAGTTGCTATCAAGGAACTCCAGATTTTTCAAAAATACCTAAAGACATCATAAAACAACTTCACGAAGGTATTTCTGAAGATAGAAATAAGACGTGGTTCCACATTGCCTGTAGAATCGCTGAATTAGGCTTTGAAATGGGCGGAATTGTTAATTATTTAGAAAGATACTTTCAAGAAGATCATGATTTTAAACGAAAAGAATGGGAGTCGTGTGTAAAAAGTGCTTTTAAGCGAGTAAGAAACCTTGACCTCCAAGGAGATTAAATGGGCATTCGGGATGAAGAGATAAAAAGATTAATTCACTATGCCAAGGGACTTGGTGTGAAGGTTATTATTTACAACAAAATAAATAAGGATAACGATGCTGAATGGACAACAGATGGATCTTTAATTCAACTTTATTGCAATAGTAAAACTTCCAAGATCGATACTATACTGTCATTAGTGCACGAGCTAGGTCATCATACATGGTTTATCCACGAAAAAGATAGGCAGCCAGATCTTAAATTTGATGAGGCTATTGTAAGACAAAATCTATTTGAAACGGATGATGTTAAAAATCCAGTTCCAAAACACCTTAGAAAGAAAATCCTAGCCGTTGAAATAGCTGGAACTGGGTGGTGGGAATCAATTTATAAAGATACCAATTTAAAAATACCTAAGTGGAAACTCCATGCTGCAATGGAATTTGATATATGGATGTATGAGATTTATTGTGAGTCTGGACATTTTCCCAAGGGTGTGGTAAAAAAGAATAAACATAAAGAAATTCAAAATAAATGGAGAAAATCATGAATGAATTATCTATGTTCACTGTTATTTTATTACTCGGATTAGCCATAGGAATGGCAACAACAGCATTAATTCATGGTGTCCGATACAATATAAGTAAAATCAAGATAATCCTTGAGAGCAACAAGCTCTTTGCTAAAAAAATCGCTGAGATGAAAGAAATGAAAGCAAGAGGTGAGCTTCATGAGTGGACTGAGGTGCAAACACAAAATGGTGAAATGATTGTGTGTAAAAAAACAGGTTGGTGTCCTGATGTGAAAGGATTCGTCCCTCTCAATTTGATACACTCCTACCTTGAAAGAATTCAAATGGAAAAAGAATATAAAGAATATCGTAATTTAAGGATTGCAAAGCTTGCAAAAGAGCTTGACTTTGATCTAAAAAAGATGGAAGATGTAGTTGAGAAGGTTTTTTCTATCAAAAAAGACTTTCACGTTAATAAAGCAGCAAAGCTGGTGGATGAACTTAAACAAAGAGTAGAAGATGTTAAAGAATAAAATTAAGTTCGATATGGCTTGGGGAAATCCTTACTTTCTCCTAGACATCTTAAAATATGTCAGATCTCACATGTTTCTCCATAGTATTGACGATATGAACTATGGACCGTATGACGGCAACCCTCGTCTTATCCAACAAACTCACGAAGTGATTGCAAAAACTACTGGTCAGAAATACAACCATATAATCATTACAAATGGTGCAAGCGGTGCCATTAATTTGATTCTTCGTAGATTTAAAGCTAAGGGTGGGCATAGAGTTTACACAACCCAATATGGATATCCATCTTACGATAGCTTCATTAGTCGTGCAGGACTTGAGCGTGTGCGCAGTTTACTCTTTCCCTTTTCTATAGATGTTGGACTTCCTCTTTACATGCGCCTTATAGATTCACCTGAAAATCCTTTAGGTACCCAATATACTCTAGGTAGTAAGGAAACAGATATTTGGGATGGTGCTTACCATAATCAAATCTACACTAATAGAAAAAACACCATACCAGAACACAAATTCTTCGTCGGCTCCTACAGCAAACTTTTAGGTGTGGCTGGATGTAGAATCGGCTTCATTGCAACAAATGACTCACTTGCCTATGAAGATCTAAAGATTGAATGTAAAGCCGAATACACGGGCGTTTCAAAGCCTAGTCAGGATATGATTTCACAAATCTTAAATAGTTTGGTTTTAGATGATTTTATGGAGATGGGACATAGGGATTTGTGTTATAATAAAGAAGAAATGGCTAAGATTGAATATCTTTTTGATGGACAAGGGGTGAATGAAACAGGTATGTTTTATGCTGTAAAGGCAGATCCAAAAGCCACTCAGTTGCTAGATCGAGTTGGTGTTGGATATGTAATTTTAGATAAAGATACAATTAGATTAAGTATGGGGCAACATTTAAAAACAAACAAAGAAGCTATTAAAGCTATTTTAAAAGGAGATGGAAAATGAAATTGAAAAAAAATGAAGAAATGGGAACGGATTTAGAACAAATGATTGCGATGTTAGAAGGTGCTGAAGTTGATCATGATAAAGTTTTTTTTGAAGATGAAGACGATGAAGACGACGAAGACGACCAGACAATAACTTTAGAAATTAATGGTAAGGTTTTTATGGTTTTTGATCCAGATGGCTCATTACTAGACGTTTATTCTAATGAAATGTGATTTGTAAAAGCGAGGGCTGTTTCTAAAATAAAATATAGGAAGGCTATATTATGCCAATCATTAATAATGATATTTTAATTAAAAATCAAATGAAAGGTTATTTAGATTCTCTAAATATAGACTATAATATAAATGTTAATATTTTAGATAATCCAAACTATGAACCTCTCGATTTTTATTTCCCAGAACAAAAAATTGCAATAGATACAGCTTCTATGTGGGCCGATAACCATTCCTTCCCTGGTGAAAATCCTAATTTAAAAGTCCAAAGTCGTTATTTTATAAAAAAAATCATGGCTTATCAAAATATAGGCATTAAGCTCATGGTGTTTTGGGAGCATTGGATGGCAAACACTATCCAATGGGAAACTATTAAAGATATCATTGGACATACATTTGGAAATAGTAATATTAAAGTCTTTGCTAGAAAGTGCGATATTGTGGAATTATACACTAGTGAAGAAAGGCTTAAATCATTTTATAATGAAAATGCACTGTTTAAAAATCGCGGAGGGACTTTTGCGCATGGGCTGATTTATCAAAATGAATTGATAATGGCTATGACTTGTAGAGAAAAGTTGGACTCAGAGGGTCAAACAGTATTATTGATTGAGAGGGCGGCTTGTAAACACAGATATAATATACCAGGAGGAGTAAGTCGTCTGATTAAAAATCTCAATAATTTTGATTATGATTATTTACAATTTATGACTGTAACGGACTATGCTTTAGGAGGAGGGCTTGTGGCAAGTGGATTTGAAGGAGGCAAAATGCAACCAACGCTTTGGCAGCTTCAATGCCATAAAATAGACCCTAAGGCAGATTTATATAAAAGCACCCTATTAGAATCTCGTGGCCGTGGAAGTTATCAAGAATATAAACAAGATATTGTCGATGAAATCCAGGGAAGGGTCTACACTGCTGGAACTAAGGAGTATAGACTTTATAAAAATAAAGACGCCACGAAGCCAAAGACCCCTCTGGTTTCTCTGGAGAATCACATAAATGAACCAGTATAATAACTAGTTAACGATATGTTAGATGGAACATTATTAGATATAACCATAATTCCAAATTGAGGATAAAATGATTGAAGCAAAAATTGTAGCAGATTCTACCGCTCCTTCTGGTGTAAGACTTACCACATTCGTGTTGACCTATCCTAGATTTATTCATGCCGAATTTATGACCCACAGGGTGTTCTCTAGAAATGCATCCTCAAGTCGTGCCACCCCTGTTAAAAAACAAATTCAAATGATAATCGATAATCCAGCCATTCCTATGGCATTTACTAAAAATAAAGCAGGTATGCAGGGTGGTGAGGCATTGTCTGGAGAAGATCATAAAGCGGCTGTAGAGGCATGGCTAGAAGCTAGAGATGAAGCGGTAAAATGGGCCAATGCTCTTGCATCATTGGAGGTTCACAAACAATATGCTAATAGACTTCTTGAGCCGTTTGCACATATTACTGTTGTTTGTACTGCAACTGATTATACAAATTTCTTTGCACTTCGCAATCATGAAGCTGCTCAGCCTGAGATTCACGAGCTTGCTCGTCAAATGTATGAGTGTTATGATTCAAACCATCCAGAGCCAAAAGGAATGGGTCAGATGCACCTGCCCTTTGTTACAGAATCTGAGAGACAAAATGCTACCGGATATCAAGAATTGATTAAAATGTCAGTGGCAAGATGTGCTAGGGTTTCATATTTAACACATGAGGGAAAACAACCTTCTTTAGAAGAAGATGTTAAGTTATATGATCGTCTGGTTGGCTCTGCACCAATTCATGCAAGTCCAGCAGAGCATCAAGGAATAGCTTCTTTTGATCCTCACTTAAAATCAGGTAATTTTAGAGGTTGGGTTCAATATAGACAAACCTTAAAAGATCAGAATATTACCAAATATCCTTAAATCTCTAATATGTTAGTTTATTTTTCTAGAAACTCTTTGGCCTCTTCTTGGTCTATCATGATGGCGGCAGCTAGCCATCCAAGTCCTGATTTAGTCAATTGATCATTTCCTCTAGCCTGGTGTACTTCATCAGGCCAGAATTCACCCTGATTCATGTCATTGAATTTGATTGGGTAAACACCTTGATCAATCCAAGGATTCCAATAAATGCTTTTTGCATAAGTATTGGGAACTTCTTCATATAGATAATCCTTACATTTTTGGACATATTTCTTAGTAAATATAGGGCAGACATCCATAATTATACCCGTAAAATACCCATTAAGCCATTTATAGCTAAGACTCCAGCAATAAAGCATGATCATAGTCCAATAAAGTTTAGACATGCCCGTTGACAATTTGGCTAGGATGTAAGCAGAAATTATACAATTATGGTCATTAGAATAATTTCTATTTTTAATACTAAACGTGGTGGGAATTAATGATAAAAGCCCATATCCATACATATAAAGTAGCTTATTATAGGCTTTTTTAGCCTTTGCAGAGCCAAATTTAGATGCCATCTTAAGTATTGAAAGAATGGTAAGGGCTTGGGCACCTACTGTTTCTAATCCTGGTTGCCACATAGCTACATGACTTTTAGTTAATTGATCTACACTTTTTGATGCCCAATCATTATCAACAATCTGTTCAACGGTATTGATAAAGTCAATCCTTAACTTTTCTGAAACATCATCAAGCATAGCTAAAGTAAGACCAATAAGCTGATCACCTGATACATTATAAGGATTATATGTTTTAATTGTAGTGGTTGGATCAACCTTGAATCCCCTATAAGCTTGCATCTGAAAGAAGTGACGTCTTAATGCAGTATCTGCCTTAATATCTCTTAAATAAAGTCTAGATAGTAGGAAGGCATATGTTCCATGTCTAGCAGCCTGATGATCATCATTATGATTATCACCTGTGATTTGTGCATCATTAGGAACACGATTGACATAAAGCTTTAATTCATCATTTTCAAAGATAGGTAGGGAATTATAAACCTTTAGAAAGGCTTGTTTTCTCTCTTCTTTAGTCATTGATGAAGAAATTGACCTCTTTTTCCACTTTAACATATAGAGATGCATACAAATGGACCACAATCCCATTAGAATTAGTTTTAATGGAAGTGTAAACCAATGAAGGAAAAACCTAATAAAGATCCAGGTTTTAGTTGGCCTTAAGTTGGTTATGTATTTCGTGTAGTTGGCTATTAGTTGGTCAAGCATTTATGTAGTTATGCAGGCTTTGTAGGCCAAGTTGGACTAGCAGGATTACCCGTATTAGCAGGCAGGTCTCTAAGTAATGTTCTATAAGCAATATATTCATCTTTTTTAGCTTGGGTAGTTACAGCATCAGGAATCTGAGTATAATCACATTCTGAAAGACGTTTATTTCTTTCCGCCCTTAATTGATCCCATTGACCAGCTAGTTTATTAGCTGCCAAAGTTGAATCAGCAGTAACAGTATTTACACCATTAATCAACTCAACTTTTACACAATCTGTATCTAATTCGTTAGGAATTTGAATATGTAGGAATTGATTTGGATCAGACCAAGGTCCGCCATAAGAACCTTGACTTGGTGCTCCCTCATATTTGCTAGCAATTGATAAATCTTCTAGTTTTACAATTAATGATTTCATATTTTCTCCTTGGGTTACTTACCTGTTCCTACTAACTTTGTAGGGGTTATTGTTCCTTATAGTTCTGCATCTGCGGTGTAATGGATGCCAACGTGTTGTCCCAATGTATCTCCAGTAGAATCGACAACCTTTCCCACACCTCTTTGTGAAGAAACACCAAACGGATCAGATGTTATAGCTCTGTCAGCAGACAGAGCAAAATTTCTTGCATTAGCATTTGCTGCTGAGGGATTATAAGTAACTATTGTAGGACTTCCCCTCATTATTACAGGAAAGTTCCATAATAGGAAATTACCAAATCCTCCTGCGCCAACAGAGGCTATAGTTACGGCTCCAGCAGCGCCAGCACTTTGAGCAGGTGTAGTGGCTAATGGGAATGTTTTTTGATAATATTTTTGACACATTGACAATTCTTCTTCAATGTTAGCTCCTGCTGTTTGAAATGGAGCAGCTACAGAACCTTCGTTGAGCATGACTTGCTCTAATTGAAACCAATCATTAGCTCCAGCTGTACCAGATCCGCCATATGAAAACAGAATAGCTATTTCTTTAGTTCCAGAGGGAATTGTAACTGTATATGAATACCTAACCGCAGATATAGTAATGGTTTTGGTTGTATTTAAAGATGCAGAATACCCGCTCCAGGTCCCACTTATAGAACCCTGCGATCCCTGATCGGTTCCAGTACTCGTAATCATAAAAAGAGTTAGCCCAGATCCAGATGAAGAGAAGTTAGCTCCGGCTTTAGCATAAAAAGATAATGTTATAGTTTTCCCTGCCAATTTAACAGCCTCTGCAGTTTCTATAACTTGACCAGCGTACATGGTAGTTGTACTGGTATCTGCCGCAGTTCTTTGAAATCTAGCGGCATAAGTAGAAAAATCTCCAGTTTGTTGTGACATAGTAAAAGCAGTGCTACTAGTTCTATAGGTGTAAAATCGATCACAAGCTTTATACTGAGCTGTATCCGTAGAGGTTAAGATACCGCTAGTCCCTCTCTGCCAAATATCAAAGTTACCATTAATTATATAATTTTTAACATGTTCTGGTTTAGGAGAATTCACCCCCAATATTTTTGACATATTACACTCCTACATAAATAGATTCGATGCCCTGTGCATCTACTTCGTATTTTTCAAAAGTCCAAGTAGAATCCCAATAAGGTCTAGTTTGTTCTTCGGTTAACCATATATTTAAAGACTCTATTGAATTAAAATGCTCAACCCAATAAATGGAATTATCTTGTCTTTTTATTTTTAGCTTAAATCTTTCCATTAGTAATACTCCTCAACAATAATTATACCAGATCCGCCAGATCCACCAGCAAAGCCACTAGTGCCTGCTGCGCCTCCGGTTCCGCCAGCTCCTACTGCATATGAATAAGAGGACGATGGTGAATTAATAATAGCATCAAGATATGCACCCGCTCCCCCTCCACCAGATGTAATGGCAGCAGTATTGCTACCGGCTCCAGATGAACCGCCACCAGTATTGGCATAACCAGCTTGTCCAGCAGCACTAGCACCAAATCTACCCATTGCCATTGCGCCTAATGAGTTTACTCCGCCAGGTCCGCCCGTTATGGATGCTGCGGCTGTATTATTGCCATGTATTCCGCCAGACCCTCCAGGTAAGCCCAGCCCAACTGCTGGAGAATTTATTGTTGCGGCTCCTCCTGCTCCTCCACCCTCAGAGCCAGCCCCTCCAGCAGAAAGACCGCCGCCAGTACAGGTTAGTAATGAAGTGCCGAATGTAGTAGTGCCGCCATTCGTACCAGACCCATTGCCACTCGTGCCAGAACCGCCCGATCCGCCGCCGCCACCTGCCATTCTTACTCTAATGTATCTAACATTAGCAGGAGTCGTATAAGTTCCTGATCCCGAAGTAAATTTTTGAATTGTGGGATTTTTTTTAATACTATCGACTAGCCAATTAGCCCCATCAGAAATAACAACAATATTCTCATTTTTATTACTAAGAATCAACCCTGCTGCGCTTCCCCCTATAGTTTGACCACTAGTAGTAGCAAGCGTTACATTGTAACCACCTAAAGTATTATAAATGTAAAAAGATTTACCTATAATACCTATTGCTGTAGGAAGTGTTGCTGTAGCTGTAGCTGTAAAATCTATAAAATCATCTATTGCTGAATCAAGAGTATAGGACGAAGCCTTATCAGCATATCTAAGATTAAGTGAGCTAGCAGCTAATTTATTTCGTGTTACTGCGGAATCTTGTATTTTACTAGAAGACACTGATCCATCAGGAATAAAAGATCTATCCCCATTTTGAGTGGGAGATTGAAATACAGAACCAGTTCTTATATTTGTTGTTTTAGACATAAATTATTCCTTATACTAATTCTGCATCGGCTGTTATGTATGCGGTAGTATGACTTGCGTTATAAAAACCAAAACCAGCAACCGCAGTGGTAGTGGCACCTATTATGGTTCCGTCATGAGACGATGCCGATGCTGTGGGTTGATTGCAATTTATTACACTCCAGGTACCCACAACAGTTACCGTAGGTATTGTTCTTTTTTTAGCTCCAAATAATACTTGTAATGTTACGGAAACCGACACGCCACCATATCCAAAACATTGTATTGAGCTTGCGGCCTTATCTCCAATTCTTTCATAGTATCTCAGACACGTATCTAATTCTGCTGCAATATTTGCACCAGCCGTTTGGAATGGAGCGGCTACAGAACCTTCATTGAGCATAACTTTACCAAAATGTATCTCGGCATTATTTACAGTATTGGATTCATTTTGCATCCTAATCTGCAAAGATAATGCGGCAGAAGGAACCACAAAGGTCACTTGTGCTGTTGTCCAAGATGCTGAGTTTGTTAAGCTAACAGAGGCTAGAGCAGTTCCGGGATCTTTTTGGTTTTCTGTTGTTGAGTATTGGATAGCCATAGCCCATGGAGCCGAAGCATTAAGAATATTTTTATATCTTACAGAAAGAGTGACAGTTTTTCCCTGAAGAGCCCTAACAGTATTCCCATCTAATGGTGTTGGAAAATAATGAGTAGATGAAGAGGCTGAGGTAAATTTTAAGGAGCAGGCATATTGCATACCAAGATCTAAACTTGTAGTTACTTGAGCAATTGTAGTATTTGTAGATGCACCGTGAAACCACCATCTATCTGCTGTATAGGGAGATCCAGCAGCAGAAGAAAAACTAGTCCCTCTTTGCCAAAAATCAAAGTTACCATTAATTATATAATTTTTCAATACTTGATTAGTTTTAATTAAACCCATAATTACTCCTGAATCACAGATAAGTCGCTAGAAGTATTTGACACATCATTACTAAAAGTTTGACCATTAGCCTGCCACAATCGGCCAAAACAATAGTCAGCTCCAGCCTGGAATGTAACTGATGAACTAAATCTCAACATATCAAGACTGCTCTTGGCCCCAGCACTCGTCACAGTTAAACTTCCAGTAATACTTGATCCATTTCCCTTACCATAAACATGTAGTTTTTTATTCAAAGTCACGCTATCTGTAATAGTTACATTATTCAATACTAAAATACTTTGTCCGCTAACTGCTGCTGTTATAGCATCTGTTAAAGTAGCATGAGTAGCTGTTCCATTAGCAACTTGAGCAGCACTGCCCACTACAAAATCAACTAATTGGTTTACTCTATTAACTGTAGGAACTGCTACATCTACGTTTACGCCAAGTCTTTTAATAACTTTAATTTCTAATGGAGTAGAACTTAGATCTACAGTAAAGCGTATCTTTCTATAAATTCCCAACCCGTCAGTTTGTTCAGTAAAGTAAGTATCAGCGGTTGGAGTTTTTAAAGTGCTTATAAATTTACTTATTTTCTTACCATCAACATAAACTTCTACTTGACTTTCCCCATTCCTGATATTAGGAACAAAACTCCAATCTAAAGTTACCTCCGTTAAGCTACTTACTGTTGCTACTGTACAATTATGTGGAGATGTGCTATTGTCACTAAAACAAATAGAATCTTCCAACACTCCTGAATTAACCGTTGATTCATCACCAAAAAAATTAGCTTCATAATCTAGTAAATTAGCTAGCGAAACAACGTCAGGATTGTGTGGATCTGCAAAGAATACTAAAAACAGTCTCTCCTGAACAGTATTAGTCAATAAAGTATAGTCGTTAATTGCATTAGCACCCAATGGTCTGCTAAATAATGAGCCAAAAGTATTAGAAGTTGGATTACTTACATCAGAGACAAATCCTGAATTTGATGCAGACATTGATATTCTATTTAAAAATACCCTATCTGAAACATCATCCGAAGCTGTTAAACTATCTTGATAATCAACAAAAATATTAGTAATCTTGCCGCTAAAATAATCTCTAGCTCTAGTTCTTTCTGTACTTGAACCCAAATTAACTAAATCTTTAGTCCACACTGCCTGCGAAATCATTACCCTATCGCCTGTACTAGCGTCGCCACCAGTAAAAGCCGCATCTAAAGTAAAACTAGTTTGTGAACCTACGACAGATATGCGTCTGAATTGTCCAGCTCCTGCTGATGTTTCTACTTGGAGTAATGTATTTATTGCTGGAACTACGTAGGGCATTGGAGAAGAAGCAAAAGCACGTGGAGCTAATGGATATGGCGATGTAAAAGTGGCTCCATCGTCATTCGAATAATATACTCCACCCGAAGCTCCCAATAACCATTTATTCCCGTTGTTAAAGATAGCGTAACTAGCAGTAACCCCGGTAGCTATGCTAGTCCAGTTAATCCCGTCCTCAGAAACTCCTATAGTTGCATTGGAGTCATTGACCGCAAAAATCTTTCGTCCATCATGGTTTAAAGCCTTATATGCAACACCAGACAATATCGCCGTTCCAAGTCCAGTCCAAGTGATGCCGTCTGCGGAATAAGCAAAATTGTTTGTGCCGCTACCTACCGCTACAAACAAACTACCATTCCAAATGACATCTACTCCACTTGTTGAAAATATCGTTGTTCCAAGTCCAGTCCAAGTGATGCCATCAGAAGAATAGGC
>ERZ1292632.2634-Hain-H43-01um-R2-2634-length-14712-cov-5_pt1 | contig 11996 bp, 17 predicted proteins | sample MGYA00564407_ERZ1292632 | MGnify/ENA primary metagenome ERZ1292632 (study PRJEB36523, sample SAMEA6512637) | groundwater metagenome | collected 2019-01-08 | study: AquaDiva: Metagenomics assemblies of 32 groundwater samples
AGAAAGCCGCAGAACTGCGGTATCGTCTTGGGCGCGATCATCGCCACGGTTGTCGCCGTCGACACCGAAGGCGTCGTGACGTACTGTCCCGACGATCCGCTCGGCGCCGCCCCGGGAATCGGTGCGGCTAGTATCATTGCCGATCCGCTCGGTGCCGATGCCGTTCCGCTCGATCCCGGCACACCGATCGGCAAGAAGCCTGTCACCTGCGCCATGCCACTTGGCGTCGAAGACGCCTCGATTGGCTTCTGCAGACCCATCGGAGCGCCCGCGCCGAAACCGCTCACGCCGTCCGACCTCGTATCCCTGATGTAACCCATCGTACTCTCTCTCTCTCTCCCTTTTACAGGAGCTTTGCTAGAAGCAGCGCAGCAATCGCTGCACCGCCTGCAATCAGCGCCGTCTTCGCGGTACTTCCGCTAGACGTCGCAGGCGTTGCCGCAGTCGTTGTCGGCCATGTCGTTTCCGTCGTCGACGGCGCCTTCGTGTAGTTGCCGCTGCTTCCGCTAGGCAGCGTGGCCGGCGGTGTGTCCGACGACGAATCGCCACCACCACCGCTACTTCCCGTCTTCAACGGAACACCAGGGAGCGTTGGTGTCAGGTTCAAGGTGACGTCGGTCGACTTGGCGACCGTCGTGATCGGCAAGATACCGGTTACCTGCGCAAGCGTTCCGATCGGCAAGGCGCTAACCATCTGTACCACGCTGGTGGGGGCGACGTAGGCTGGTGGAGCCGAGACGCGCACCGATACTGATCCCGGCGCCATTCCAGGCGTCAGAGTCCCGGCGCCAAAGCCTCGAAAATCTCGAATGTAACCCATGAAGGTTTCCTTTCTAGCCTTTCAGCAGCTTCGAGAGCAGCAATGCGCCGACGGCGACACCTGCAACTACGACGACGGTTTTACCGACCGTGGCTGCGTCGGCAGCCGCTATCGCTTTCTTGGCCGTATCCACAGCCGTCTTGGAATCGGTGTGCCGGGATCGAGTGGCTTTTTCATACTCTGCTATGGTACGCAAGCGCAGCGTTGCCATCGGTGCTGTAGCGACTGAACCGTAATAGCCCTTGCCAAGCTCAGTGACGGTGGCGGCAGCAGCTTCGGCGGCGGCCTTGGTAGCGGCTGCTGCAGCGGCGGCGGCTTCAGCGGCTGTCTCCGTAGCACCAAAGCCGGTTAGTGCCGTCTTAGTTAGACCCGCCGCAGTCAAACCCCTGACCATTCCAGCGGTTGTGATAACTGGAGCGGTCGTGCTGATCGTGACGTCCTTCGCTGCCGCTTTGGTGATCGTGTATTTTCCGCTCGATAGAACATTGATGCGTCCCGATGCAAGCGCCGCATCCGTCAGCTCACGCTGTACAGTTGCGCTTATGTAGCTATCCTTCGACGTACAAGCGCCTTGGCAGATAGTCATGCCGCCTTTGCCATCGTCGCACATTGCCAAGTTGCCGTTGTAGTACAAGCTTGGACAGCATACGAGCTTGTCGAGCTTCGTAGCACCAGGAACGCCGACGAAAGACGTACCGGCCTTAGTCTTGCTCGACGCCGCGCGGCAGTCTTTCGCGAACTTTTTGGCGTAACCGGCAGCCGTGACGATGCCCGCGGCGACTCTTGGGTTCTTCGTTACGAGCGCATTCGCAAGCTCGGCTGGCAGCTTCTGCTTCAATAGAACGGTGATTATGTTTCGGTCGGCAGCCGCCGCTTGGCTAGCCGCGAGCAGAATTGTCTTGACTGTCTTCTCACGCGCCTTAGCTTGGCTCCATAGCGCAGTCGCGGAAGGCGACACCCACACGTTGTTAACAACCGTGGACCGCGGATTCACTGGATCACGCAGCCAGCCTGCCTTCGAGGTCGTGGCGCTCGGCAACTTGGCGATAGGATCTACTCGCCCAGACGGATCCTTGTCGGCTTTGTCTCTCCAGCCCCAATGGTAGATCATGTGCATGTAGCTCAGGGCCGCAAGGATCCTTATGTACGCCACTTGACGTGCTGCATCGACGCCGTAGCCTTTCAGCGGTGTTGCTAGGTCCTTAACCGTCTTACCCTGCCACGCGCCAATGGTCTGCCAGTAGTCAGAGCCGCCGTGTACCGAAGACAGCGTCGGGTCAGTACCACGACCCATGCCATCGCCACTGTAAAGACGAACGGGCGATCCTGACTGCAAGAAGTTGTAGATGTCTTCCCACGCAGTCTCTACTTCGCTAAGTGTAATAGCGGCAAAGAAGTTCAAAAGCTCGGAGGCTTTCATGCAGGCTTCAAGAGGATAATAGCCAACGTTAACTGTCTCACGGCTTAGCTCAGCGATGCCAGCCTTCCACACCGTCATGCTAGTGGCTTTGTAGTAGCCGCTAGCGGTTAGCAATGCAGACCCGAGCTTGCGTGCCAGCGCCGCGCCTTGCTCGATTGCCTCGGGCGGTAGATCTCCCGTGAAAACGCGGGCTACAACGTTCGCGAGTGCGCCATCGCTGACGGATCCCTCATACGTGCTTATCGCCCACAGCCCTAAATTCGAGAGGGTGCGCGCGTAGTTTAACGCTGGGTAGGACTTAGATGTGATTTCGTTCTGGTCTGAATAACTACCAGCCCCGTAGATATCCTTCGAAGTTTTCGCGCCAGTGTGCCCAAGCGCCAAGACCAGTGCCGTTCCTGTCCAGGCTGGAAGATACGAACTCGAATCGCTTTTTGCCGGATAGATGTTAGGGGCCACAAGCTGCTTTGCGGTCGACAGCTCTACGTACGTAGTGCTAGCCGACACCATCTCTAAAGGTGTCCGTGATACTGTATTACGGAAGTAGCCGCTGTTGACCTCAAGTGTAGCTAGAAGCTGCTTGTAGCTCGCGATGCCGTAGTGTGTGCGTAGTACCATCGCCAAGCGTTGTGCGTCTGCCGCGATCATCGCCCACTGGCCCGGATCGTACGCGCCGCTCGCATTTTGCGTTGCTGCGCCAGGCGAGAAGAACGCCGGCTGCTCAATCACTTTCGTCGATCCGCCGTAGGACAGAGCCTTGGCCAAAACCGCGATGCCACAAGCAACCGCGCCGCCTATCGCACCCCATCCACCTACCGCGGCGCCTGCCGCCACCGCGGTTACGCAGGTCGCACCGATGCCGACCCAGTCGATTACCTGCTGGATAGCATTGGCCTCCTTACTACCAGCACCAAACCGGACCGCAATCTGCTTGGCAAGCTTCAAACCCTCTGCCGCCAAGCCAAGACCATCTGCCACACCGCTGGCGTCGATCGTTCCTTTGTTCAACTTAGTGTTCGAGTATTTCTCGACCTTCGTAATCCACTCGTCTGTACTGCGTACGGTGCCGACCATCGCCTTGAGCGTCGGTTGTGTCGTCAGATAGTCCTCGACAGCATCGAACCTACTACGAAGCTGTGAGTAGCCCAGACGGAAAAGATCTTCGGCCTTGTTCTTGCCGAGAGCCGTGATCGCAGCCGCGACGTCCGTTCCGTACGCTGTGGCGTTAGTCGACAGAGAAGCGGCAAGCGTTTTGGCCCGGTCAGCTACAGCCTGCGGGGAGGTCGATCCACGCAGTGCTTCCGCCAAGATCGGTCCTACGCTAGAAACGTCTTTCAGCTTGTCGATAGCTTTGCTAGCAGCAGCCTGCTGTTTCTTGATGGCGAGCTTGGCCTCGATCAGTGCTGCTTGAGCGGACGCAGACAGAGTGCTAGCCGCAGCCGATCCACTATCGACTAGATCGGTCAGATCATCTGTCGTAGCGCCAAGACCTTCGCCGTCAAACTCGCGGCCGTTTTTGATGTAGCTCATTAGATGCTTGCCTGTGGTACAGCCTGCTGTCGCTTCAGCTCGTCGACTTTACTTTGTAGCCAGTTACCGAGCACCTGGCCAAGAAGCGTGAAGCCACCGATCACAATCGCAGTCTTGACCGCCTTCGGCTTCTCGACCGCTGCCGAGCGCGCAACGCCGTAGACAAGTGCGGTCATGACCAAGCCCGAGACAATCGGCGAGACCACCTTCATGTAGTCGAAGCTGGTAGCATCGGTCGGCTTTGCGACCGACGCTCCAGGTTGGACTGTTGGAAGCGTAGGTGTCGACGGCACCGACGGCGTCGCGAAAGCGCGATCGACATCGGTGGTCGGCAGCGTCGGCCCTTCGGACGCTGTCGATGGCGTAGCCGTCGTCGACGGGTCGTCGGCAAGAAGCGCCTCGTAGATCTCGAAGTTTTCAGGCATGTACGCTACTCCGTGTATCCACGACGGCCGCCGAGGATTCCAGGTGCGCGTTGGTACGCGCGTGTAGCACTTCGCGCACTACCGTCGTCACGCATGCCATAGCGCCAGAAAAGCCAGATAGCCGCGCCGGCCGTCGCCACGATCAACAGCGTCTTGACGGTGCTCGTAGCGGCGGTCGCTCCGCCAACACCGCCGTCCGCTCCTACAGCTTGTCGTCGGCCGCTCGCGGCCGGCGCCAAGGGCACTGGTAGTGGTGTTTGCCATAGATCGCCGTCGAGAGTCAGACCCTTGTCGTACATATGGCTGCGTAGGAACTCAACGCCACGAAGCCAAGGAGCGCTGCCGATCGGTTGCTCATTGACCTTGCGCGCGAGGCTAGTAACGCCACCGTCGGGTACACTAAGTGCGTAGGCCAGGATTTGCTTCCCGCGAGCGACAGGACCTTTATGAACACCATTTTTCATCGGATTTACCTTACTGCACGTCGTACCTCTTGCCGTACCGCTCGATCCAGTCGCCCCAGCTACCGATCTGAAATCGGCCGCTGTTGACGCTGTAATAGATCGTGGCTACGTATGGATCGCCCATGTTGACGTAGACTAACACCGCATCCATCCAAAAAGACGGGTCTCGGCTTCTAGAGCCTCGTATGCTCTCAACGCCATACCCGTCGATCAGCTCGTCTGCTAGCGCAAGCGTGTCTTCCACTGCCGCGTCGCCGTCTATTTCAGCGTCGACGATAGCTGCGTGAAGTGCTTTGGCAGCTTCTGGTCCAACGGATGGAAAGGCTCGTTGGATAGCTTTTGTACTGATCGCCACGGCTGTCTCACTTTCGGAGCGCTAGGTAAAGTCCAATGCCCGCCAGTCCCAATAGCACAAGCGCGCTCCAGCCCGACGACTTCTTGGTGCCAACAACCGCGATCGAGCCCGAGCCCGTCCAGTTGGTACAAGCGTTGATGCTCCAGATCGTACCGGTCGGGCTAATCCAGACGACGTCCGAAAGCGACTGACCGTCGCCGCTCTTTTTGCTGGCGAGGGCCGCCCGCCAGCCAACCGGCGGCGCGTACATGGCCATGCCCTGTACATCGCCGGTCTGCTTGACCGCCGTCTTTTGCAAGGCGCAGGACGGCGCCAGCGGCGATTCCCAGCTTCCCTGATTCTTGGTCGTGATCAGCTCAGGGCCGTAGTCGATAGCCCAGCCAGTACCAAGAACCTTGGAAACGTCGATCGCAGTTGTCGAGGCCACTAGGCTACCCGTCCTCGTGCATCGGCACGAATCACGATGCGCTCATGTACCGACGCTTCGGGATCCTCATCGTAGACTGCAACGGCGTCGTCGCCACCGAGCCAGCGTGCGCCAGCTCGACCGTACACCAGTACGTCGAGGTTCCACGCCTGACCTCGACTGGCTGCGAGCGAGACAGCGAACCCGGCCGCCTCGTCGAACGTCTTGAAGATCCGCTCGCGACCCGAAGCATCATCTACCGCGAAATCGACCTGCGGGTGTGTTCTTTTTCTTGACATTGGACTCTCCGTTAGCGCAGCAGCCGCCAGAGAAGCAGTCCCGCCGCTCCGACCACAGCCATGCCCATGTACGTTTTCAACGGCGTCGGCTTCGACACCTCCTCAAACGGAGTCGGGGCTGTTGGCGCGACTGCCGTACTGGCAGTTGCGTCAACAGCACCGAGTGCCGATTGTGGACGCGGAGAGGTCGGGGCGGTGAACTCGGGAGCGCCCGGCTGCTTGTGGATCGTCTTGACTTCTGTCGCCCACGCGTTCCAGAGCGGCTTGGCGCGCTGAATTGCTATCAGGTGGTTGTACAGCGCTTCAGGCAAGCCCTCGACATCGTTGATGCTATCGGTATGGTAGTAGCCCGCGCCAAGGTACGAGTCGATGAAGGACAGCCCGGACACGATATGGAAGCGAATGTCTAGGAGCGCTTGACGCAGAAACGCGGGGTAGCCAACGGCCGTGCCGAGGATCCCCGATAGAATAAGGAGCGTAGCCTTGAGCGCCTCGCGCGCCTCACGGACCGATAGCGTCGGGTTGGTAATCCCGCTGATTGGCAGTAGATAGAGCGACGGCGCTGTCGACGTCGTAGTCTTCTTGGCAGCACTCATGCGCACTAGCCTCTCACGAAGCGGCCGTGCCGATCGCGACGACGACTCGTTGCGTATCGACTCAGCCGGCGATTTCGTCCGGGGTTGCTCTGCGGCGCGGCCGGCAAAACGTCTGCCGGTGTCGGAGCGTTGCGTCGCGTTTTAGACTGCGACGCACCGATAAGGTAGCCGATAAGCCCGGCCGCACCGAGCAGCAGAAGCAGGCCAAGTCCCGAGAGAACGATCTTCTCGGCTGTGTTAGTACACGGACTTGCTAGCACCGTTGCTGCGACTGGCGTCGATGCACCGGAGTCCGCTAGATAGTTTCCCATCAGACTCGGCGGCAGCGTCGGGGCTTGTCCGCGTACCAACCACGGCACCGCGGGCTGCTGGTAGCGATACTCCTCGGGTGTGTAAGAGACGTGTGGGCTGGTGTAATTGCCCCATCGTGTGGACAGGTCAGGACCGAGCCGGTTGTAGCGTACGATTTTCATCTGGGTTAACGCCTCTGGCCACCAGCATAGCGCGGTGTCTCGCCCGAGGACAGGGGTCGACTGCTAGCGTAGAGCCGCCAGCCTAGATAGGCACCAACAAGCACCACTCCGAGAGTAGCTACAGTGCCAAGAATGCTACTTGGCGTGCTTGGTTCACCCGGCAGTGCAAGGCCCTTGTCCTGCGTGATCGTTTCAAAGCTCTTGCGCAGAATCTCGTATTGCTTCTTGAGATCCTGCACAATGACTTGGTACTGCAAGGCCGCCTCGACCTGCGCGAAGCGATTGAGGCTGTCGAAGTTCTGTCCGATCGAGAGGACGCGGCCTTCGAAAATGTTGAAGTTGTTTGCCCACGTTGTCAGGGTTGAGCTGCAGCTTTCAAGCTTACCACCGGCCTGCTTCGACTCCGCCGAGAACTTGCAGCCCTGCTTGATTGCCCGCTGGCGCAGATCATAGGACGCCAGCGTCAGTGCGTGTCCTTGTACGCTGACGTACTTCTGCGCCTCAAGCTTGTCGTCAGCAAAGAAGACGCTACCTAGCCCCGTTCCGTACAACGGATAGAGAAAGGGTGTGTCGGACGTTTTCGTCGCAGTGGTTGTCTTGTAGGCCATCGCGAAGATGCCTTAGCCCTTGCGCAGAAGAAGCCAGAGCAACGCGCCACCGCCAACCGCACCGACGATCCAAGGCCACTTCGACGGCGTTGTTACAGCGGGTGTCGACACGAGCGTCGCTGGCGTCGCGGGCAGCGTCAGAGCGACAGGCGTTGGCAGCGGCGTCATTTTTTCCTGGCCGGTAGTCTTGGGGACGCTAGGCGTGGCAGGCGTCGACGCGATGTACGTCGGCGGCATGGCCGCTGGCGTCGTTGCCGCAGGCGCACTCGACTTCGTCTCTTCCTGTGTCAGCGTCGGAATCGTTACAGGCGTCGACGTGGGAACACGCCGGGTCGACTCCAAGGCCGCCGCCTGGCTCTCACGGCGCTCTTGCATCTCTGTATCAAGTGAGGCCTGCGCTGTCTCGACCTCCGTCAGCATCTCTTGCGCCGGGATCCGCACCGAGTTGCTCGTCGCGCGTGTGACTGGCGTCGTCGTTGTTGGTGTCGCTTCCGTCAGCGCGACAATACCCAGACCCTCGTAGTTCCCATAGCCTTGAAGTGCCATTGGCGTTTAGCCTTTCAGCAGCTTGGCAAGAAGTAGAGCAGCACCAGCAAGACCGGCGACCTTGAGCGCCGTCGTCGCTACGCTACTCTTGGTCGTCGTCGCTACGCTACTCTCGGTCGTCGCCGCGGTCGCTGATGTCGATGCCGTCGACGTCGTCGTGTCGGCTTTCTTGGTCAGCGTAAGGCGCGAGAGCGTTCCGCCTGACACGATGCCGCTCGTGCGCGCGACGGGGGCAGACGTAGAGATCGTGGTCTGATTCACGAGCGGGAGGATGCCGGTCGCTACATAGATCTGTCCGGTTTTTGGAGTTGCGCCCGTAGCCGCGTCGTAGGCAGCCTGTGCCGTAGCCGCCGCAGCGTTGTAGGCCGCCTGCGCAACATCGGAGGCTACGCTCTTGAGCGGATCGAGAAGGCTTGCTTCGCCGAACCCGTCGACGCCAGCATCCCCGCGAGCGTAGCTCGGCGTGGCGTAGGGATCCTGCTCGTCAAAGACCCCGCGTGTGTAGTTTCCGATGGCGCCGACCGGAAGCTGCGTCGGCATGTCGCGCAGCCGTCGGTTGGCGAAGTCGGGCTGCGGCCAGGTGAACGGATAGCCACTCAGACAGTTGCAGGCCATCTTCTTTTTCGCTTTCCTTTCGTCCTAGTCCACGACGGGCATGGCCACGGCATGGATCAGACGCTTGACCATTGATGCGACGTTTCGGCCGGGGACCGGATCGAGAATGGCCCACGCACGTGAAGCAGGGTCGTACACCTCAGCCCAGACGTGAGACAGAGCCGGCGTACCGCTTGGATGTCGTTGAAAGGCACCGGCCACGAAGCGCACGCGAGCGCCGATACCGCCCGCCAGAGTCGCGACCAGTACAGTCATGTCATCGCAATCGCCGTTGCCGGTCTCAACGACGGCTCGAGGCGTCTTGATCTGCTCGATCGTCCGTGGGTCGCGCAAATAGCGGATATTCATGCGGGTCCAGTTCAGGATCGCCGCGTATTCACTCAGGTAATCGTGCGGAAAGACGTTTTGCACAAGACGCTCGGTCAGCGCTCTTAGCTCAGGATCGAGCTGTCCTTGATGTACCGCTTGCGCCATGCGCCGCATAGTCTCGTACGGCGAAGGCGCTGGCAGCATCACGCTCGGACGATATAGACCAGCGAGAGAGGGCACTGCTACGCACGACTCCGTACGCAGCGCGTGGGATGGACGCTACTAGCGTATTAAGGTGAGCCTCGCAAGTCAAGCGATGGACACACCAAGGGCGAAGCGCTCCTTGGTGTTGGGTGGTGCGGAGGGAAGGTGGTAGCGGCGGGTGAGGATGGGTGTTGCGTGTCCCTTCTCGATCAAAGTAGTAACTAGACTGTGCGCCGTCAAGCTTTTCTTTTTACAGGTGCTTGGCGCGGGTGATCGGGCTCTACCGAAGCTTGGCGTAGCGCTGCACGACCAAGGTTTCCGTGAGCTGCGGCTGCATACCGACCCGCACAAACTTCGGCCGCCAGCTCACGAGCGTATACAGCAGCGTACCGTACACTAGCATGTTCGGGGCGTACCGCCCCGCGCTATAGCCCCTCGTCGCGAAGTAGTCGCTGTCGTCGCCGTTGAAGAACGCGGCCAGTGCGGCAGCCACGCCAGCGCTGCGGCTGATCCCTGCCTCGCAGTGTGCGATCACGCCCTCTGGACGTGTATCGAGCACTGCTTGGCAAATCGCTTCGGCGTCAGACGCTGCAAAGAGCTGCGCTTCCCGGCCAAGGTAAGCGATCGTCGAGGGGCGCGGGGGCTTGTCTAGGTCGTCGAAGGCGCGAAACAAGACAGCCTTGGTCAAGGCTGTCTGCTTCGGGTTTGCGGGCGTGGCGTCAGGATCTCGAATCGAAACGATCAGGTGTGGTACCTGTAGGTCGTTTACACGCTCGGCCTCGCTGCGGCTCTTGACGTCGAGGATCACGGCGGCACCTCGAGAAGTGCTGAAAAAGTGCGGCGTTCTGGCGGTGCGCGCTGACAGACAACCACGAGGGGGAGAAATCGTGGGGTCAGCTTATCGCCATGGCCAGCTTACGCTTCCCTGGCGCCAATCCCGCACAACGGCCTAGCCGCTGTCACAGAGGCTCAAACAGGGACACGCCGGAACGCCGCAGAAGCCAACATAGCTTAGACGTCGCGGCTTGTCTAGACGAAAATGTGCCTCGGTCTCGCCGGTTCTCTACACGTAGAAGACCTGCGGTTGACAGCGAAGGGGATCCATGCACAACGCACCATTGCGTCGGACAGGACGGGGGTCTCTTTGTGTCGGCGAGACCGAGGCGCAAGAGGAGACTAGACTGGTGCGTGGGACTTGTCCAACAATTGTTGGTGGCGTCGTTGCTACGGCACCAGCTCGACCGTCCAGTAGGCCCGCCACTCCTCCGGCACCTTGTAGACGCTCTGCAGAGCCATGTTGAACGACGGCATCCAGGTCGGTCGTACTGGCTTGTTGCGAAGCTGCATGCCGGCCTCTTCAGGCGTCCGGTCGGCCTTCTTGGCGTTACAAATTGCGCAGGCCGATACGATGTTCTCCCACTCGGTGCGACCGCCGCGCGAGCGTGGAACGACGTGGTCGAAGGTCAAGGTCACACCGCGACCGCCCGCGCCGCAGAAGCAACATTTGAAGCGATCACGCGCCAGCACGTTCTGCCGCGAAAACTTGATCAGCTTCTTGTACGTCCCGATGCTGTGGCGTAGCCGTACGACTGCCGGCATGCCCATGTTGAAGTGGACCTCGCGGTCGTACTCCTCGAGAATGTCCGCACGCTCGCGCACGACGTACGAGATCGCGCGGGTCCACGGCACGGTGTTGATCGGCTGGTAGCTACGATCGAGCACGAGAGTTTGTGGTGGCATGGACGTTAGTCTTTCTGAGTAGGCGGTCGATGGTCGATTGTAGCACTTCGTGAAGAGCCCAGGGCGGGACTCGAACCCGCATGTGCGTACGCACCCCCGGCTTTAGGGCGGGTGTGTCTGCCAATTCCACCACCCGGGCGGTGGGCTGGGAGGGACTCGAACCCTCACACCTTTCGGCACGGTTGTTTGAGAACCGCATGTCTACCGTAATTCCATCACCAGCCCGTATGCTCGCAAGCGTGCTTTGCTCATAGCTGTTCTCCCTTACAAAAAATGCCGGGATTCCGCTGGTGCTCGCGTTGTCAGCGCCAGCCCAGGGTTTGTCGAGCATTGTCCTCACCCGGCGTTAAGACTGCGTCCAGCTCGACCAGGACCGCCGTGGTACCCTGTAATTCCCGACGGCCCTCAAGCCAGGGCGTCTACCAATTTCGCCACCCGTGCATAGTGCCGGCCCCCGGTGTCGAACCGAGAGATGTCTGGGTATGGGCCAGACAAGGAGTGCCGCTTCTTCCGACCGGCAATGCGAGGCGCGGGACTCGAACCCGCACGTCCGAAGACACCAGATCCTAAGTCTGGCGGGTCTACCAAATTCCCCCAGCCTCGCGTGGTTGTGGCGCCCCTATCCCGACTCGAACGGAAAATTGCGGTTCCGTAGACCGCCGTGATGTCCTTTTCACTATAGGGGCTTGTGTGTTCGAGTCCAGCTTTGGTGCTCTTTCTCGGTGGGCGATGAGGGATTTGAACCCCCGTTGTTCCTGGGTGTAAGCCAGGTGCCATCCCAAACTAGGCGAACCGCCCTCGAAACGCGGCTGGCAGGAATCGAACCTGCGTTATGCTGGCTTCGGACGCCAGTGCGTTGTCCACTACGCTACAGCCGCAAAAGCAGAGGCGCCGAGGCGGATCGAACGCCTCTTACATGGGTTGCAACCATGTTTGTTCCCAGAACGCGGCGCCGTGGCGGGCCAGTGAGGAGTTGAACCCCAGCCTTTCGATTTGGAGTCGAATTGGTCACCGTGACCTCTGACCCGTGAAAAGAGCCCGTGGCCGAAGTCGAATCGGCTGCCTCTCGCGTACCAAGCGAGTGCTCGACCGTTTGAGCTTCACGGGCAAAAGGTGGAGGATAGGGGACTCGAACCCCTAAGACCGCCGTGCAAGGGCGGGATGATCCCAATTTCATCAATCCCCC
>ERZ1292632.570-Hain-H43-01um-R2-570-length-40727-cov-10_pt2 | contig 11988 bp, 12 predicted proteins | sample MGYA00564407_ERZ1292632 | MGnify/ENA primary metagenome ERZ1292632 (study PRJEB36523, sample SAMEA6512637) | groundwater metagenome | collected 2019-01-08 | study: AquaDiva: Metagenomics assemblies of 32 groundwater samples
TCGCGGAATCGAGGGCCTTTAGAAACGAGTCGATGTCGCGCCCGCTGCCCTTGCAGGCCAGCGCGCGCCGCCCGCCCACAAGGGACGGGCGGCGCGATTGCGGCTAAGTTATAGCCTCAGTCGTAGTGTGGGCCATCCACGTGCGTGCCGCTGAAATCCACGCCGCGCCGGGTCGCCACGAGGTCGAACCGCTTGAAGAAGGCGAGGGCTTCTCCTGGCGTAACGCGCACCTCGACGGCGCGCACCGCTGCCGGAGCAGGCTCAAATTCAGCAGATCGAAGGAGGTATGCCACCAGCGACACGTCAGTCACAGGGGTGCCCCGGTTCTCTCCGGAAGCGATCCTGAATCCTACGACACGCTCGTCACTTTCGGCCTTCCCCAAGGACACCAGATAATCGGCAAGCGCCACGTTGTCGGAAATGTCCGCCGCAACAGTCCCCTTGAAATCGTTATATTGGACGCCAGCGTTGAAGGTATCCATTCCATTTCCCCGTTCTGCTATTTCGCGCGAGCCGATCTCGCTGCGCTCCTACCCAATGCTGCGCGCCGTCATTTGTCGCTTGAAACAGCCGCGAGCATATAAGTCCGCGTTTAGCGCTGCCGGGAGCCGCAAAAGCAAAGGGCGGAAGATCGCTCTCCCGCCCCCTACTGGTGACGCTGGCGCAACTGCGCCGATGGTGCGGGGCCGGCCACACCAGCAGACCAGCCAACGATCAGTGCCCAGACGGTCTCGAAAGAAACAGAACAGAGCTTCATCACGTTAGTCACTGGGTTCAGGTTGGTGTTCTTGACCTTGTGCGCCTTGCGAGCGCGAGATTTTGAACGTGTAATCATAGGCAATCCCTCCATGAAGATGACGCTCGCATAGCGAAGCGCCAGGGCCAAAAAGAGGACACCGATAATCAGCCAGCCTGCGGGAATTGAACCCCCCAGCACCCCGAAGCCACGAAGGCCAGCGCCTAAGTAGGTTCGTGGGTTCGCATGTTCAATGTTCGCATAGGTGTGCCACGTGGCACACCCTCGTTCGCCATGATCGAGCGCGCTTCGAACCACGCGAACAGGTCCGCCACAGCGCGCCGGCGATAGGCATTGAGCCATCGACGACGCCGATGCTCGTCAGCATCGTGGATCATGTGGCACCGCTGGCAGAGCGCAGCCAGGTTGCGCGGGGCGTTGTCGGTCGGATCATGGTTGAGGTGGGCGCAGGCGATATAGACCCGCGTGACACGGACGATCGCCGCGAGGTCTATCGCCCCGACCCTGACCCGCCTTCCGCGCCCGTCTCGCCATTGCCGACGATCCATGTCCCACCACCGTCCGTCGCCCAAGTGGAATACGCGCTGACCATGCGGGCGATGGCAATGCTCGCACCGCCCATTGGCGCGGCCGAAGCGAATGGCTCTCGACAGCTCGGGCCAGTCGATCGGGTAAAGCCAGCGATGTTCGGCCATGATCGGCATGACGATTCTATGAGTCAGCGGGAACGAGAACGAAAGCAGAAAATCGCCTGATCGACCGCCCTGGTCGGCGGGCGCTGTTTGGTAGGGCTGTCCGTCAGTCTCCTCCCATCGTGAGGGACGCGGCCCGCCGCCTCAAGGATCAGCGGTCCCCCCAATTCACTGCGTAAATCGGCTCCCCCGCTGTCCGGCAAGCCGGCCGCTTCGCGGTCCTGTGACCCGGCGTTCCGCGCCCCTCCCGCTGTCGTCGCCAATCACGGCAACACGGAGGTCTTCCATGTCCCATCATCGCCTGTTTGCGCAGCTCGCCTTCGAGCGTGCGCTTGGGATGGCCGCGCTGAATGCGCTGGCCCAGGCTGTCGCCGAGAGCGACCAGTTCCGCGCCGAGGGCCGCGATCGTGATCCGCTGCACTTCTGGGTTCTCGCCGGCGAACTAGAGGAGGTCGTGCAGGACCGCATCCGCGACGTCCTCGATGGTCCCGGTCTCGCCGTCGTCGAGCGTGGCGAGCTGTTTCATCAGCCGCGCATCGTCGAGCTGGTGCTCGCCGCTCGCGACGCACGTAACGCGCCCTCCTGACGGGGGCGCGCTTGCACGCGTCACGGCGCGGGAGATCGGCAAGACATTGTTGAGGATATTGCCGCTTTTGCTTGGCCTTTCAGGTGACCACATCCTCCCGCGCCTTGGCGATGCCGGGTCGATTGGCGAGCGAACAACCGACGCTCGCCGCTATCATCATCGCGATCGCGATCCATTGGACAAGCGACAGTCGCTCACCGAGCAACACGAAGCCAACCACGGCCGCGATCGCGGGTGCGCTGCTTGTCACGACGCCGAAAACGCGGCTGCTCAGCCGCTCAAGCGCCTTCATCTCCAATACGAACGGAAGCGCGCTCGACAACGCCGCGACGAGAAGGCCGAACGCAAAGACCCGAGGCTGCAAAAGACCGCTTCCCGCCGTCGCGATGCCGAGCGGCACCGTCACCAGACACGCCGCCGTCATCCCAATCGCGACCGCAACCTTGCCCTCGACTGCGGCTGCTCGCTTTCCGACCAAAATGTAGATCATCCAACACGCCGCTGCCCCGCTCGCGAACGCCAAGCCGATGGGATCGAGGCGAACTTGGGCGCCGGGCCACGGCAGCAGCAACAACAATCCGATGACAGCCAGCCCGAACCAAAGAAGATCGCGCAGCGACCGCGATGTCATCAGGACAACCGCGAGTGGGCCGCAAATCTCGATTGCCACCGCGATGCCGATCGGGATGCGTGCGATCGCCCAATAGATCAGCAAGCTCATGCCGCCGAGGCTGAGGCCGTATAGCCCGAGCCATCCCCATTGTGCCGGCTCGCTCGCAGTCCGCCACGGTCGTGCGATCGCAATAAGGATCAGGGCCGAGAGGCCGGTGCGGAGCGCGGCGACGCCTTCTGGCCCTACCAAGGGGAACAAGCCCTTGCCCAACGCCGCGCCGGCGTTGATCGAAATTTGGGCGGCAACAATGCTCAAAGCCGCAGTGGCAGGACGTATCGGCGACATTCTGCAGGTATATCGCGATGCTCCACACGACCAAGCCGGAAGCCATCCCCGGAGGGGATTTGCGGCCCCGTCGTAGTCTCGATCCGATTATCTCGCCGACATCAACTTGCCGGAATGTGGACTACGCCCGCATTGCCGGTCTTGATATTGACCGCGTAGATCGTCAGCCGGAGCTTGCCTGCGGTCGATGCGGGGATGGTGCTGGCATAGGTGCCCGGAGATGTTCGGAACGTAAGCGGCGTCGTCGAGATCCGCTTCTTTCCCGACCACAGCACTGCCTTGACCTGATAGTCGGCCGCATCCCACCGGCCCCCAGGCGTGATGGGACATCCACATAGCAGCTCGACCTTTGCTTCGATCGACAAGGCATCCCCTTCACGAACGCTGCGCGGGGTAATCGCAAGACCTGGCAGCTCAACGAGCCAACCATTGCCGGCGTCGATGGCTTCACCCGGAATGATCCAGCGTTGCGATCGCACGCGAACCACCGAATTGGGTCGACCCAGCGGCCCCTCCACCTCCAGATCGACCAGTGTCGGTTCCGAAACATCGACGATCGCATTGAACGATGCGGCATCGGCTGTCTGAACGAGCGGCGATCGGCCGCTCGCCTCCATGATGCGCTCCGTATTGCCGGTGCCGCCCTTGGTGATACCGTGCGCCAGCACTTTCCCGCTCGCGGCCTCCCGGATCGTGACACGCGCGCCCCCGGTCCCATCGCCGATGAACTTCGCATCTTGGCTCAGGACACGAACGACGACTTTGGTAGGTTCGGCCGCAGCCGGAGAAGCGAGCACCAGCCCAGCGATGCACATGATGGTCCGGATTATCATCGCCATAGCCTATTGCTGGCGCGTCCTGGTGTCATGTGGCGTGCCACGTCGATCATCAAAATGGAAAGAAAGCGCGAATTGCCACGATCGCGACCGCAAAGGTGAGAAGGTTGAGCGGCAAGCCGACGCGCACGAAGTCCATATAGCGATACCCTCCCATCTGATAAACGATCACGTTCGTCTGATAGCCGAAGGGCGTGGCGAAGGCCGCGCTCCCAGCCATCATCACCGCGACAAGGAACGGGCGTGCGCTGACCCCCAGGCTTTCGGCCAGCGCGACCGCGACCGGCGTTACCAGCACGGCCACCGTCGCGTTGGACAGCAGTTCGGTCAGCACCATCGTCAGCAGGTAGAGGATGATGAGCGCGACGAGCGGCGTGAACCCGTAGAGGGAACCGACGAGCGCCTTGGTCGCCGCCGCCAATCCGCTTTCTTCCATCGCAATGCCGATCACGACCATGCCCGCGATCAGGATCAGTATCTGCGGCCGCAGGCCGCCATACGCCTCGTCCGCCGTGATGACGCGCAGCAGAATGAGCAGCACAGCGCCGGCAAAGGCCGATGCGGCGATCGGGACGACGTTGAACGCCGCGAGCGCGATCGCGCCGGCAAACACCGCCGCCGCCAAGGCTGCCTTGCCGGGCTGGAAAGGACGTGGCTCCGCGAACAGGCGTGCGTCGCCCACCTGCCCGTTCACGATCTGCGCAGTATCCTCGACCCGCTCGACCACTGGACCATCGACGGCGCGCCCCATCAGCTTGCCGCTGAAGAGAAAGAGATAGAGACCGCCGGCCAGCGCCAAGGGCAACCCGACCGGCGTGATTTCGAAGATCCCGAAGCGCGGCTGCCCAGCCACGCGCGCCATGTCGTCGACGAGCAGGTTCGTCGACGTCCCGATAAGCGTGCAGCACCCCGTCAGCACCGTGATGTAGGATAAAGGCATCAGGTAGCGCCGGGGCGGCAGTTTAAGCGTGGTGGCAACGTCGCGCACGACCGGCGCGCCGAGCACCACGATCGGAGTGCTGTTGAGGAAGCACGACAGGCATCCGATCCCTGCCAACAAGAGCCAGATCCCGGCCGCCCCCAAACGGCGACACATTCGGACAGCCCCGGCAATGGCCAGATCAAGCAGGCCCGACAGTTCAAGCGCGTAGGCGATCACAAACAGCGAGGCGAGCGCGATGATCGCTGGACTGGCAAATGCGCCCTGCACTTCGACGGGCCGCACGACACCGGTCATCAGCAGCACCGCAGCGCCGGTCAGGGCGACGACATCAGAGCGAACCTTGTCCCAGATCAGCGCTGCGACAACCGCCACCAGCACCAGCAACGTGAGGATTTGAGCGAGGTTCACGCGATAGCGGCCTCTCGCGATCGTGAACATTCGCGAGACCTGGCGGCATTGGGAAGAGGAAATGGGCGCTTCATGATGGAGGTCATGCCGGGTTTCGCTATGCTGTGTCCATGAATGAGCCAAACCCCCGCTCCAGTCGACTTGTTCTCGCCGCCGGCTTGGTCGCTGCAATAGTCGTCGGTGGCAGCGGCTTTTTCCTGGGTCAGCGTTCGGCCGCGCCTTCCTCGCCCCCGCCGCTTCCTGCCCCTGCTCCTTCCGCGCCCGCTACTCCGTCGCCGGCACCCCCGATCGAACCGCAGACGCTCGACCGTGCCGAGCTGATCGCGCTTGCGGGTTCTGCCGCCGATGCCACCGCACGCGGCGATACTCCCCCGACCAGCGTCACCGATGCGGTCGGCCGCCGCTTTTCGATCGCCCTGCCCTTCGGCTGCGCCGGCCCCGCGCCCGAAGACAGCAACGCGGACATGCGCTGGCGCTACGACGAGGAGGCGCAAGCGCTTCGTCTTCATGTGACGCCGGCAAGCTGGACGGTGACGGACTGGTGGCAACGCACGCCCCCGGCCGACATCGAAGGCGTCGAAGGTTTCTGGATTGCTCGCCCGTGGATTCAGGCCGATGCTTGTCCGCGTGACGCATCGCCCGCCGTCGTGAGCGGGGCGGAGCCGGTCACGCTTACCGGCCAGACCCTCGCGATCGGACAACTTCTAGGCGCGCAAGATGCCCGGCAGGGTCGTCGCGACGGCAAGCCCTATACCGCCGTCATCAAGATGGCGCCCGACGCCATCGACGCGCGCCACGGGTTTCGTCTGAAGCTGGAGGGTCAGCTTATAGCTGTCGAGAACAGGGCTTCGGTTCGGTGCCGGCAACCGGGCGGCGCCGAGCAGCAACCGGTTTGCCTGATCGGGGCGCGGATCGATGAGGTGGTGATAGAAAACGGCGCCAGCGGCGCCGAGCTGGCGCGGTGGTCCGTTGCCACTCGCGCCGATTGATCCGGCTAGACCGATACGGCCGGCTTCATGGTTAGCTGCGGCATGACGCGGATGAAGATCAGTTCGGCCACCAATTCCACCAGCGTCTGCGTGACGATGATCGCGGGCAGTAACGGCACGGCATCGGGGACCGCGAGCGCGAGCGGCAGAACGACCAGCGAGTTGCGCGTTGCCGCGCTGAACGCCATTGCCCGCCCCGCTTCCGCGTCCAGTTTCGCCGCCCGCGCCGCGAACCACCCGAGCAGCGGCGCGATGACGGCGAACGCTACATAGACCGGCACGATGCGTAGCGCCGCATCGACCGCTTGCCCGAGCTGGGGCACGACGGCGGCGATCACGATCAGCAGAACCAGCGCCGTTGCCGGCACCGGCAGCAAACCAAGCGCGGCGGACGCGCGCTCGCCCGTTGTGGTTCGGCTCGCCCAAAGTTGGACGAGAACCGCGAGCGCGAGCGGGATCGCGATCAGCCACACGAAGGCGTGCAGAAAGGGGCCAGCCTGCACGAGATCGGATGCGGCAGAGCCGAGGAACAGCCGGAGATATATCGGCAAGAGCAGCATTTGCACGATCAGCAGTGCCGGCGTCGAAGCCAGCAGCAGCTTGGCGTCGGCACGACCGAGATGGGCGAACGTCACCACATAGTCGATGCAAGGGCAGAGCAGCACGAGCAGCACGCCAAGGCGGATCATCGGATCATTCGGCACAAACTGGATGAGGACCACCACCAGCAGCGGCACGGCGATGAAATTGACCGCGAGCAGCGCACCGAGGAAGCGGAGTCGACCAAAGGCGCGACCCAGTTCCGCGAGCGGCACTTGCAGGAAGGTGACGAAGAGCATCAGGGCGAGCGCCGGATTGATCGCCCCTTCCCATCCGGCCGTGCCGGGGATCGCGAACGCGATCAGGGCGCCCGCCGCTACGGCTGCGAAATAGATCGCGACCTGGCTCCCTTCGAGCCGATCGCGCAGCGTGGCGATCGTCATGCCGCTGCCCTCCCAGCTCGGATGGCGCTGCGCCGGTTCCACAGGAAGCCGGCGACCAGCAGCACGACCATGACGAGCTGCGCCCCGATCGTCTCGTGCGTCGGGTAGATCCCCAGCAGCTCGCTTCGGGGAAGCCCCGGCCACGGAGTGACGGGGAGATAGCCCGCTTCTTGCAGCGCGGCGCTGCCCTTCCCGATCAGAACGACGGCGAGGATGGCGATCAGCGCCGAGCTGTAGGCGAAGAACGTGCCGATCGGGAGCGTGCGGCTGTAACGCATCATCACGACTGCGATCACGGCCAGCAGCGCAACCGCCGCGAGGGCGCCAGCGATGACCGCGCCGCCGTTCCCCTGCCCCCAAATCGCGGCATAGAAGAGGATCGTTTCGAACACCTCGCGGTAGACGACGACGAAGGCGAGCAGGAACAGGAACCACGCCGATCGGCGGTTGAGCGCCTTGCTCAGCTTGTCGCGGATATAGCGTTGCCAGGCATCGGCGTTGCTCTTTCCGTGCATCCAGATACCGACCCACAGCAACACGATTGCGGCGAACACGCCGCCAAACCCTTCGGTCAGTTCGCGGCTCGCGCCGCTGATGGCGATCAGCCATGTCGCCGCCGCCCAGGTGGCGGCACCGGCGACAAGCGCCGCGATCCAGCCCCCGTGCACGTAGGGCAGCATGTCACGCCGATCGGCTTTGCTCAGGAAGGCGATCATGGCGACCACGATCAGCAGGGCTTCCAGCCCTTCGCGCGCCAGAATTGTGAAAGCGGCCACAAAGCTCGATGTGGCCGACGCCTCGCTTGGCGCGAGCGCCGTTTCCGCGTCCGCAAACAAGCCGTCCAGCGTAGCGACGCGCTCCTTGACCGTCTCGACCGGCTCACTCTTGGCGATCCCGGCTCGAAGATCGGCCATCGCACCCTCGATGCGAACCATGAGCGTATTGTCTCGCGCCGACAGCACCGCTTCGACCGGCTCGAACCCATCGAGATAGGCCGAAAGCGCCAGATCGGTCGCCGTCTTGCGTTCGCCCCGGCCATAAGCGGCGAGGGCAGCGTCGAGGCGCGCCCGCGCCAGCGTCAACGTGCCCGCCGCCTCCGCCGCGACCGTCGCTTCGGGATGACGGCGTAGATAGGCCGTGAGCTGGCGCGCTTTGTCCTCACCGACTTGCGCCGCCAGCGCGGCGGGCGTCGTGCCCACCAGCTTTTCCAGATCGAGGCGCTGGCGAAGATCGGCGTCACCGTCCCACAGCGTCTTCCCGGCCTTCGCTTCACTCTCGGGATAGGCAAACGAACCGGCATAGAAGGCGAGCGCCCAGCGATCTTGCGGTGGCAGTTCGGCGAAGCTCGCCATGCTCGTTCCGTCGAGCCCCTGTTCAAGCACCTGATAGAGCGCAAACACGCTGCGCTCGCGCGCCCGCGCCTCATCGGCGAATGCGATCGGCGCGGGATCGAGGCCGCGCGCCTGCGGGCCGTCGCCCTTGCCACTCGCACCGTGACAGCTCGCGCATTGTTGCGCGTAGAGCGTTTTTCCGCGTGCGACGTCAGGCGCAATCGTCGGCGCCAGCGGAACCGGATAGGCTTTGATAAGATCGGCAGCCAGGCCGCGCGCAGCCGTCGCAATGGCGGGAGCCGATGCCTTCGCCGCGATGATCCTTTGCAGGTCGCCGGCTTGGCGTTCGAGGCCGGTGCGCGCCGACGATGCCGGCAGCTCTCCGATCAGCTTGGCGGCCGTCGCGGAGAACTCCTGCATCTCGGCATATTCGCCAGCGTTGGTGATTTTACCGTCCGCGACCGCTTCGGGATAGTCGACGGCGATATAGTCGAGCAGACGCCAAGCGGTTTGCGCAGGTGCCGTTTGGGCCAAGGCCGGCCCGGCAAGCCCGAGGGCAACGCCACCCACTAAAGCGGTCAGCATAATCGACTTAGCAGCGCGAGTGCGCCTCATTAGCAGATTTACGACCGATAAAATCAACATGATCCACGCAATCACAGCCTTGGTTGGCCCGTGCATGGCGATCCGGTAGAGATACATCCGAACGCCTCGTCTGCGCCGCCTACCAGCGACGGTTATATTTCAAGTAAGTTTGAACTATTGAGCGAGGCATGGACGAAAATCAAGCGCTCGGAGCGTTCGCCGCCATCTCCAACGAAACCCGCCTTCGGATCGTGCGAATGCTGGTGGTCGCCGGCGCCGATGGCCGCTCCGCCGGCATGATCGGTGAGGCGCTAGGTGGTGTGCCGCCGTCGCGCCTGTCATTCCATCTAAGTCAGCTCGAGCAGGCAGGGCTGGTGGTTCGCCGGCGGGAAGGCCGTTCGATCATCTACAGCGCTATCTTTCCCGCGCTATCTGACTTGGTGGCGTTCCTCATGCACGATTGCTGTGAGGGGCACTGCCGCGTCTGCGACCAGGCTATCGCCCTGTTCGCTAAATGCACCGGCCGACCGACGCCGGCTCATGCCTAGCTCGCTTTAATCACGCGATCGCGACGCCCGGCGACAAGCGTGAGCTGGAAGTCGCGCGCGTTGCGCATTGATGTGAGCTGGCGGCTCAATGCTCGCTGGCGAGCTATCGCCGCCCCGGGGAACGCCAAGGGTGCTGCCCTTTCGTTCCCGAACGACAATCGACCGCCCGTGTAATCCGCCAACCGCGGCACCCGTCGCTTCGGAGAACGACGGCCGCGCTAGGCGGCTCGCCCGCGCCAGCGGCAGATTCTCGCTCCCCCTCCCCATCCCGTCCTCGCCGGACAGGCAGGGCCGTGAGGCCGAGCGGCCTTGCGGCCCATGCAGCAGGAGGATCAGTTATGCGCAGCCCCGAACAACTCGACACCATCCGTCGCCTGAACGATGCGGCCCGGAGCAATCCCGGCACGGCTTCCATTGCCAACGTCACGCTAGGGTTTCAGTCCCTTCCCGATGCCGACCGCTTTGCGGCACTGGCGGCGATCGTGGGATTTTCCCGGTTCGACGGAGACAATGACCCCTATGGGGAACATGATTTCGGCGCGGTCTATCGCCTCGCGACGGGAGGGTGGACGCAGGAGCGGCCCAAAGACGAGAAGACGATTACCGAGACAGTGTTCTGGAAAGTGGATTACTATGACAATACGCTCACCTATGGCAGCGAAGTGCCGTGGGATGAGCACCAGACCAAGCGTGTGCTGACCATCATGTTAGCCAACGAATACTAATAGTTGCGGCGATCATCCCGCGCCCGAACGGGCGCGGGACATGGTGAATCGAGTGACTGTCGCGTCGAGTGATTTGTTGAGGAATCGCGCCGGGGAGAGTAAGGTTAAGATAGAAAGGATGACGCGATGGCCCAGATCGATATTGAAGCGCTGCGCGAGCGCATCCGCCAGATGGATTTCGAACGCGGCACTCCCGAACAGATCGCGCTCTGGCGCGAGGATGTCGCGGAGTCCCGCGCCAATCTCGTGATTGAAGACATGACGCCGACCATCGATGAAGACGCGATGTTCGCGATGATGCTCGACGAGGGTGTGCCTCCCGCACTCATGCCCTCGATCATCCTTAGTCTCTATCCGCCCGGAACCCGCCAGATCGCTGCCTGACATTGGCAAGCGATCCTTACACGTATCCTGGCACCGAGACGCTTCGAAACCGGCTCGGCCTCACCGATGAAAAGACGCTCATCGAAGCTGAGCGGCGCCTAACGCAGGCGCGCGGCGCAGAGGCCGCGCGCCTGACTTTTCCAGCGACGGCCGACGGCTATCGCGCGCTTCACAAGCATCTGTTTCAAGACCTCTATGATTGGGCGGGGCAGGACCGGACCGTCAACATCGCCAAGGGTGGTTCGAGCTTCGCAGCCGTGCCCTATGTCGCGCGTGAACTCGACAAGCGGTTTGCCGACATGGGCGCACAAAGCGGCTTTCGCGGACTTCCTCGAGACGAGTTTTTCGACCGGCTCGGCGATCACATCAACGAGATCAATGCCATCCATCCTTTCCGCGAAGGTAATGGGCGCACCATGCGCCACCACGCGGCGCAGCTCGCGCGCGAGGCCGGACACCCGATCCGCATCGCCGCGATCGACAAAGACAAGTGGATGGAGGCATCCCGGCACGGCTTTCTAACGGGGGATCATCGCGGCATGGCCGCGGTTCTTTCCGCAGCAGCAGTCAAGCGCGACCTCGCGCCCGAGGCGCGCATCGGTCCCGCCGGGATTGCCATGCTTCCGAACCGCGCGCCACCCGAGGGGCAACGCTATCGCGTCACTCTCGCTAAGGCGCGCGAAGAACTGGAACGCTACCTGCCCGCCGCCCGACAGCAGGCGGCCGAACGATTGCGCGAATTGATCGGAGAAAGCGCACCATCTACTGCCATCGCGAATGCACGAACCGAGCTTGCCTATGTCCGGCACGCCAAGGGTCCGATCTACCAGTCCCACCTTTTAACATATCTCGGCGTGCGGCAGGTCGATGCTGTCGTTACCGCCCAACAAACGCCCCTTGAGCGTGTGCGTGAGATCGGGGCCGCCCTGGGCGTTCAGATCAACGGTCAGCAATCGGCGCAGCTTCAACGCGCCGTGCGGGCGCTGGAGCGGCCGATCCTCCCCCCCGGCCATTCACCCGGGCAGGAGCGGCTTGCCGAGCTTTTCATCAAGAACACGCCCGAAATGAACCATGCCGATCCACGCCTTTCGCCCGCGCAAGCGATTGTCGATGCCGCCATGAAGACGGCGGCCGACCGGGGCGAAAGCGCTCGCATGGTCGCGACGATCAGGGAGTCGACGCGCCAGCTCGTCGCCGATCGGATCAAGGCTGGCGGTGCACTGGACGGCGAGATCGGCCGCGGGGGGGGGGGGGGGGGGGGGG
>ERZ1292632.536-Hain-H43-01um-R2-536-length-41581-cov-41_pt1 | contig 11984 bp, 9 predicted proteins | sample MGYA00564407_ERZ1292632 | MGnify/ENA primary metagenome ERZ1292632 (study PRJEB36523, sample SAMEA6512637) | groundwater metagenome | collected 2019-01-08 | study: AquaDiva: Metagenomics assemblies of 32 groundwater samples
TAAAATACAACTCGTTGGGGGTAGCAGTCTTAATCCATAACTGACCATAAGCTGCAACGTCTGCCGATGCTGACGCCGCCTCTTTCAGAAATATCGTCCCTTCAAAATCAGTATCGGTTGTTCCAGTACGGACACTGATTACTTCTGCATCGGCATCATTTTTGATGGTAACGTCATTGGTTGTTCCTTGTCCTGTTAAAACAACACCTTCTGCTGCTGTGTAGCCAACCCCTGCGGCCATGCCTGTCGTTGTGTCAGCGGTCGGCCTTAAAACTCCGGTACTTGACAGTATCTCAAAGACGGGAGTTGTTGCTGTGACCTGTAATATTGTTGGTACGCCAGACTGTAGTTCGCCGCCTACGAGCGCACCACCATTTATCTTTACCGCGCCAGCACCAACGCTGTTGATATTCAATGTTACGGCACCTGTGTTATCGGCGGCCGGGATTAACATGAATGTTGCGTCTTGCGTATATGCGGTAATTGTAGGATTTGCAATCGCTGTAATCGTATTTGTTCCGGCTATGGTGTCGAGATCGTTTAGTACCTGTAGCGTCCCTCTTGCCTGATTCGCAGTTGAGTCATCAAGCAGTCCATTAATAAAAGATGAGACTGGCGTAAGGTCTGCCGAAGTCCCTGCTGCTACTGTTGGATCGCCATTACTGTCAAACGCAAAGAATTTACTGGCCCTTGTCGTTTCGTTGTCAATCTCAAGCTGAGAACCGCTGCGAGTATCCGTCTTTGGTACACGGAAGGTACGGTTTAACAAGTCCTGAATCTTCTGATCGCGCTGTGCCGCCAGATCCACTGCATTTTCCACCGCGCTTGCCGGAAACGATCCACCAAGAGGAAAATCGGTAGCCTGTGTATTCGGTGGTTCCAGTGTGATGACCAGCGTTTCAGTAGCGGCTACTGTGGTGATGGTGGTCAGGGTTCCGGTTGCACCTGGATCAGTCAGGGAATAATTGGTATCCAACACCCATGCCGTTTCTGTACCTGTGGCTGACCTGAGCGTGGCTACGACGTGGGACTTGGCCTGATATGCCCAAGTAATAGCAAGGGCCTGGACTGCGCCAGTACCGACATAACTTAATGGGCTTGCTGCTGTTGAGATTGTCATTTAAGATTACCTCTTTTTCTCATTTAACTTCCGCCGAAAATTATTAATATAAGAAACGACCAGAATAACCATTCGTTGCGTTCCTTATCTGAATCTCGATTATCAGTCTTCTTCATATATCCCGCCATATTCAGCCAATACGTTATATGCCCACACATTCAGCCTTCTGTATGCTTTTTGGGTCAATTCCGTACCGCCTTCAGCAAGTGGTTCTTCAAGAAGCTCACGAAATAATGTCTCATCATAAATCGCATCACGGATAAGGCGCGATGCCGGATCTTTTACCCCGGCATTTGCCAAATCAGTAAAGATTTTTGATACTCTGCCGGGGATTTGGACTGTTCCACCACTACCTGCAACACGTCCACCAGCCCTACCAACGGCTGCGCCGACAATAGCAGCTGCACTTTCAATGAATTTACTTGGCCTATCTCCTAACACACCCTCAACAGGAAGATGTACTGTGCGACGTTTTTCAATGCGGACAAGATCGCGGATAATGATTCCAAGACGATTCTGCTCGGCTTCAGAGAATAATCTGGTTGTCATTGATCTTATTGATGGATCATTTAACGCATCCCTAAGCGCATATCCAGAAAGAAATTGTAATCCATTTATGTCCCTGGCTTTACCTTTTGCCCCTGATAACAGGAATTCTACATATGCAGACTTTAACCCTTCCATTGCTTCTCCGGTTCCGTCTTTTGCGGCCCGATTGATAAGTAACTGCATTTCCCTAGCGGACTCATCAGGTTTCAATCTTGCTGCTTGCCTGAAAGTTTCTATCGGCCCCTTCTCAATCAACATTGTGGCTTTAGATACTTTTGGATCATCCAGCAACACCCTTGCTCGCTGGCGTTCAGTTAATGCCAGAGTTTCGCCGGTTTCAATAACCTCATTGATTTGCCTGCGGAGATTAGGAAGCCGTCCTAGAACTTCTTCATTCTTCTTTATAAAAGAACGGGCATTAGTAATATTAAGACCACCATTGTCTACGGCAGAACTAAGAAAACGTCCACGAAAATAGTCCTCAGCAGCATTAATGACAATCGCGTTTCCTGGTGCTTCAGGACTATTAAATACCCTGACGATATTATCCATAGCTTCGCGTGCTTTCGGGCCTGTAACACCAATAGATTCCTCAAGTGTCAATCCAGCCGGAACTCTGGCTTCGCCAGTTACCCTTCTTCCTAGAATCTGTCCTACTGTACCGCGAGTAAACCTTTCGTTAAGATTTCGAGAGAAAGTTACCGCTGTTTTTATAGCATCGGAAACTTCCTGGCCTGCTTTTGCATTGGAAAGATCATCAGCAATGGCGTCTGCAATATCGTCTGCGATCCTGGCTTTGTTAAGGTTCTTTTTGTCGCCCGCCCTTGCGTTTCTTGCAACATCCCTTAGTTTGCTCTGTAACGCCCTTAATTCCTTTATTGTTGTTTCTTCTTTCTTGAAGCCTGGCGGGATATTTTTCCCGAAGAATGATTTTGATTCTTCATTAAGGTATGTACGCGCTTCAACTGGTATATCAACCTGTTGCGCCTTTCCAAGTTGTTTAACAAAACTATTATATGCAGACATAGTAGCAGAATAAGGAACTGCTGTAGTTTCAGGGATAAGATCATAAAATGATCTTTCCTGTGCTCTTGCAGCTTGCAATGCCTTATCAATTTCTTCCCTTGCGATCAGGTTTGATTGCTCACGAGTCATGGAAGGCCCGAAATCAGCAATGCGTTCTTCAGTTCTTTGCGCTGCGATACGTACTCGCGTATCAAGCAGATCATCCATATACTTATGTGCAGAAATGATATTTGTTTCAATTACTGACGGCGGAACTGTACCTAGTTCATTCAAAGAACCTTGAATAACCTTATTGGCATGGGCGATCTGCGCATCAGCAGCCCTTGTTAAATCCTCGCTCGATTCAATTACGGCACGTTCGAGTGATAAAAGACCAATTTCACCAGTTCTTTGCACCGGTGTAAGTACAGGTTCGCCAGTAACCGGATCAACTGTCGTCGGTAAATCAAGATTTTCTACAACCTCAGAGCCTTTCCCTTCAGGAATGGCTCTGGCTATCCTATTCTGTGCTCGTTGACGCCCGCCAACACCGGTAAATGGATGGGCGAGCTTATTATAAAGATTTCTGGCTCCACCTGCTGAACGGATCGCAAGATTGATAGGCATTAATGAAGGCGCAACACCACCAATAATTTCACCTGTGAATTTTGCCGCATCTGAATCAGGAAATATTTGCGATGCAGTATAACCACCAGCACCGGCAAAACCACCAAATCCTGTTTCTATCGCGGTAGTGATTACAGGAGAACGGGTAAAAGTCTGTCCTGCCTCAGAAATTATTCTTTGTGTTCCTTTAGCTAACCTTACTGGAATTTGCGCTGTACGACCAAGCCTTGTAGCAGCGGGAGTAAGTGCCTGTGGTGCCTTAACTAAAGATGCGACACGACCCAATACCGGCCCGGCGGCAGCGGTTTGACCAGCGAAACGAGCGGCAGATCCGAATATACTTGTCGGCTCTCCAGACTGTTCAAAACCGAAAAAATCATCCTTCCCTGATTCTTTCAGGGCAACTGTTTCTTCAGGGCTTAGATATTCAAATCCTTTATTCGTAGAATATCGGACATCGCCGACTGTTCTCTGGATAGGAGAAGCTAATAACTGTGTTATATCACGCAATCCAGATACAAATTGCCTACCTGTTTCTTCAAAAAAACCAGGCTGATCAAGTTTAACAGGTTCATCATCTGGTATTTCACGGATAATTGGTTCTTCAGGAGATAATTCACGGATCACAACATCAGTCATTGACTTTCACCTTGTATTACTTCAAGACGTTTCCCTTCAGGGGTTGTATATACAGGATTGCCATTTCTTGATGTTCCTATTTTTTGCGAACCTTGTGGTATACCTTCAGGCATTTCCTCTGCCTTAATTTCAGGCGATTCCATTAATGAAAGAACCTCGTCAATAGTTGATACCTGATCAGCCAGATCAGATTTACGTTTGGTAGTAATACCTTTTTTATTTAATTCCTTTTCTTTTGCCGTTTTGAATTTTATTAATGAATCTTGGAGAGATCCAAGATTGGAACGTGCCGTATCCGGGTCTTGAAACCATAGATCAGGATCAGGCAGGAATTTCTGTACTGTTTCTTGTTCCGCTATCGGGAATTTATCGTTATTAACGAATGCCCTTTTCACAAGCTGATTAAACGTCCGTATTTGCGTCCTTGCGTCAGTGGTATCTTCAAACACCGTGCCTTCCTGGAATGGGCCATATATATTACTAATACCTGTCTGTATTTTTGCAACTGGCCCCATGCCTTTTTCAACAGCCTCACCAAGAGATGCTTGTCCTGTCTGATCTGGTTGAACTTCCTGTTCTTGGACATTTTCACCTTCAGACCCCTGCAATTCTGTCAGAATAATATCCTTGTCAGCTTCGGATACCGGCCTTGTTTCGTTGGTTACGGCATTAACTGTAAATATATTTCCGAAGTCATCAGGGCCGACAACCTTAATCTGTCCATTTGCTATATCTGCGGCCAGTTCAGGCGAATAACCCCTGTCAATATATCCCTGAATTTCCTTGTCCTTTTCAGTAATCTTTGTTTCAGCCGGAGCTACGCCAAATTTCCTGAGTTTTTCTTCTTCCGATAAAGGGCGTCCCATTACTTCTTCAATCGCACTTATTTCCTGTTTTAGTTCTGCGGCCTTTGATAACTTATCATCCTGTGTTGATATACCGTATGCACTTAATAATTCAGTCTGTGTCAATGGCCTGCCAATACGTGTTTCAAGCTCATTAATTTTAAGTAATGTCTGATCTTTTGAATACCTTGAGGTCTGTATGCGATTACGAACTTCTCTCTGTGTTTCCGGGGATAAATAAACTCCTGTATTTCCCATTAATGCGTCAGCCTGTTCAATACGACCACTTGCTATCAAACTATTCAATGCGCTTAATGTAATATGTTCACGGCCCACATTAATAAAATTTTCTTCTTCTCCAAGTTCAAGCGCAGGCATTAAATCATTAACAACAGTTTCAAGATTCAGGAATTGCTGATCTATGTTTTTCATAGATGGGTCTTGAGATGCCTTATCGCCTAAAGGAGCCAGGGAGTTGTTATACAATGTCTTTATTTTCCCACTGCCTATTTTTGTAGAGACAGCAGCAGCTTTACCTATTAATTCGGCCTCAACTTCGCCAAGTCGTGTAGTAAGTGACGTTATACTGTCTCTTGATCCTCTATGTCCTGAAAGTAATTCATTTCTTTTTGACGCAAGAAATTCACCATATTTTTGTAAAACATCTGGATTAGATAAATCTTCCTCCACATTAAGCCTGCTTAATTCATCACCTGTAATCTTGGCGTAATTATTGATTGCATCAGAACGGGCAACCGTATCTTCACGATTACGCTGTTTTATGGCGACCAATTCAAGATTTTCCAGTCCGGGCACCAACTGACCCGTCTGTGTGCCGATAGATTGAAATGCACCCTCTGGAGCATTAACCATAGGTACATTCACGCCCTGATCTCGCGTGATCCGTGGGTTTACTACACCCACATCAGCGGAACTTGGAAATGACCCCGCGGCCTGTTTTTTTCTGCTTACATCAGATGATCGTGAAACGGGTAATATCGGCATAATTTTTTCCTAGTTATACATTTTCCCAAGTCCGGTAAGAAGCGATGACCCTGCCCGAAAATAACCTCTGGATCGGGCTGAATCCCCTGCGGCTTCATAAAGATTAGCCTGTGTCATACCTGCGTACCTGTCAAGATCGGCCTGCTGTCTTAATCTTTGTGCGACAGTCTGCCCGCCTTTACGTATCCTCATGGCCTGCAATTCTGCCTCATTGAGAAAGTCCTCGGCGGCCAACAGTGGTGAACCCGTGGTAATATCTACCCCAGATCCGCCGCTAGTCGCCCGCATTTGCCCAAATCTCAGGCTTTGCTCTCTCCGGTAATCCCTTTCCTCGGCTCTGGCAATTTCACGTTCCCTGACGGCCTGCTGTTCCGTTATCCTTGCCTGCGCCTCAGTCTGTTGACGCAGGGAAGCCGCCTGATAATCAGCTTGTGCGTTGGAATCAAACCCTTCTGAAAGGTCGCTGATAATGCCTAGAGTCGTTGCCAGTGTTTGAAAGATATTAAGTAGATCCATATTTGTATCTCATTTGATGCAGTGCAGCATTATTTAATAGGATTGACATCAATCTCAGGGGCGATCGCCAGCAACGTGAACGGGACAGGATCATCGGATTCCAGATAAATTCTGGCGTCCCTTGTCCAGTTACCGGGAAACTCCGCATACCATTCGCCGGTATAAAACGGCGTTGCCGTATCCATAGGCATTGTCACCGTCCTGAAGTCTATGGTTTGAAGTTCGCTGCTGTCCCTGCCAAAAGAAAGGGTATGTGCGTTCAGGAGATCGAACACTATCCCGTAAATACGCTTAATCTTGCCCAAAATCGTTCCCAGGGGGTTCCCTGAGCTGATTTTCAGCGTTTCCAGCTTATGTTTATAGGGGAGTCCTATCTGGGCAACGGAAACGGCTTCATCCGCTGTAATTGCGCCACTGGCTATAATTTCATCCGCCAATATACCGCCATCACCCAATATCCTGACGGTTTCACCTTCCAGGTGACCAAGCCCTGAAATGGCCGTGACTTTCTTGTTCACCTTACCGCCGGATATATAAGCGGTATAAGCCGTACCGTTGATGTTGGAACCATCATCAGACGAAGTAAGTTCAAACGTATTTGTGGCCTTGTTTGCCACTGTATAGGTATTTGTATTTAGTTCGTCCATGCCTAGAATATCTGTGATCCTGACCTCATCCCCATTGGAAAAGCCATGCGATGCAGCGGTGAGTACGACCGGGTTAGCAGCCGTAGCCCCCGTGATCGTGATTGGACTATCCAGTGTCAGCATGGAATCCAGATAATAGGCATCTTCCTGTGCGTGGCCGGTTTCAAAGTCCCTTTCAAAGAATTCAATATACCGTTCCGTGGCACTGTTAATCGTCCTTTTGACGATGATCCAGATCTCGTTTCTGTCCGTGGAATCCTGTGTCTGACCAGATCCGTTACTCCCCGGAATAGTGACTACCGATTCAACTACTGCATCCCCGCTCTGAAATGATCCTCCGATAGTATGTTTTGCCCATCCGACGACATCCTCTTCCCTTCGATACGTCATAGACAGTAACTTTCCATCGTTTCTGACTGCCCACACGATAGAATCAGGTTCTTCCGCGTAGTCCATTTCCACGATACCGCCATAGGTAATATGCTGGGCCAACCGTGTCAGATCAGGCGATACGTAACTATCGACCTCGAATGAATATACAAACTCGCGTAACTTGCGCTTGCCTTTTTGTACATAAAGCACGGTGTTATCAACACGGATAGGCTGAACCTGTGCCGTTCCGGATGTCGTCTGCCGCTTAATAGTGATATCTAACGGTGTAATCACAATACCTGACGCCTTCGGCACCCATACACCGCCTTCCGTTCCTATAGCAAGGGTGTCCCCACCTGCTGATAACCAGCGTATTGCGTTTACATCATCGGCTGACAGTGTAAACGTAAGTGCGTCATCTGCCGCAACTGTTCCAGCATCATCATCTGGTTTGTAGTTCTCGAAATCAGCCGTCTGCGTTCCCCACAATGTCTGTGGTTGTTCAGTTGTGGCTGCGGCATAGAGCCTTTGCTCAAAGAATGATCCTGTTTGCGGATAACCTGTCGTCCCAGACCATGCGCCCAGTCTCCATGTCGTTGTCACCGTTGGAATGGCTTCAAAGTCCTTTTTCACATGGGCAACCGCGATAGTCGTTGAGGTAATGGATCGGATGATCGCCCATCCCCAGTTAGTTGTATCTTTGTACCGGACAAGCCTGCCTACGTCTGTAGATAACCATCCACGATCATCATTCACGCCCTTGATAGAGGACAGGGTAAGATTGATGGCAACCCCGGTCGCCGCAGATGGCAATAAAGTGGTTGTCGTGGTATTTTCATCCAGATAAGGGCCATCTTCCCAAGCGACCTGAACTAATGACCAAGTAGTATGTCCGTAGCGTTCCAGCTTATATGTCGGATAACTGGTGTGAAACAAATAAAGTACGTCTGCGCTTTGCGGGCCCTCTATCGTGTATAGATCAGCCTCTGCATAAGGTGTGTCAATCTCAACCGCCGCATTATCAATTATGAATACATCATCAATCGAAATCGTTTTATTTGCATTCGTTCCTAAATTTCTGAATCCTATATAAAATGGACTGGCTGTTGGCGTAAAGGAAACGCAATGATATCCAACGTATTTTTCTACATCAGCCAGAATTTGCTCTCCAAGCGTTGCAGTTCCAACCCGAAATTCAATTTTATCACCGGGATCACCAACCACCCGGAACTTGATAACATGCTCGACATTCGTATTTGTTGTGGTTACGTCTTGTTCTGCCCATCCAATATCTGACGCAGTTGCACCGCCAGGGACAAGATTCATATCAAGATTCGTTGCGTCGTGAGCAATCGAACCGGCACCGGTTGATCTATTATCCCATCCGGTAATATCGGTCGGGAATGTCCCGTTGGAAATAGCAGCGTCCGTATCGGGGATCGTGATCTGACCCTGAGAACGGAAAAACCGCATAGCCTGAGCACACATTTCAACGACGTAGGCTTGCGTGACCGAATACTGGAACCGTTTTAATCGGCCTTTTACGGCACTGCTTTTTAGCTCCGCTACATAACGTGTACCGGAACGGCGCATGGCACCGCCTTCCGGCAACAGAACAAGGTTCTCACAGGTCTTTAATCCACTCTTGTATTTTACGAAATCAAGCCTTGCCGCAAGGCGTGGCGATATTTCACCCGCATTAAAAGAGGGCTGGATATCTGCAACTTTAGGCATTAGTCACTAAAGAACTCATTGTTTCTACCGCCGCCTCTGGAACTGGCCCATGATCCACGCGGGCGAAGCTCAGGGAATGAACCCATTGCATCGGCGGATCTCGACCTTGCTAATGCCAGTCTTACCTCTAACGTAAACTGTTCCCACAGCTTGTTGGATGACGCCAAAGGTATAGCCAAATCTCGTGCCAAAGAAAGTTCAAGTGTGCGCCTGAAATCCGCCGTCATCAGATTAGGATCTGTCACCTGATAGACATAACGCAGGTAGATAGCGTCGGCAGAGGCCACGATACATCTTTGTGTACCCACATATTCCATCCGGTATAACAGCGTCCCATATCCGGCGTCGTTATCATGTACGGATACGGTTCTCAGCCAATCGGCAGGCAGAACATAGGCGTAATCGAACTCAAAAGCTGGATCTGTTGTGGATCGCGCAAGCTGTACCCGCTTGATGGCAAAATCCCACGGATGAGTACGAAGCAGATCATCCCTGACCTCATCATAGATATCATCCAAAGTGTTTGCCGTTGTACTGCCGTCGCCGCGACTGGTGATCGTAGACTGCCCGACCATCCTTAACGCAACATTCATAATATCGGTCTCGCCTGGCATTATGCGGCCTCCTTAAACTTCTCCGCTTCCGTTCTATTAGAGTTTTCATAAACAACCTCATCACCACTCATGACCTGAAATGCCTTTTTCCCCGGATTCCAGCGCACCTTGAGTTCAGGTTTAGTTGGTTGAATATCTTTTGTTTCACTTGTACGAACAGCCTCGCCGGAAATAAACCATGTGCCAATCTGTTCAGCCTTTCTCATAGCAATAGATTTAGTCATGGGTTGATAACCTTCGGGATTACTGGTCTGAAGAGATTCGCATTCCTCGGTAACAACAAATAAACCGGATGAGACCAGTTTAGATTTGTCAAAGTTGGTAAACTGGACGTTAAAGTATGTCCCTACACCCCATCCCTGCGAGTAGAGTATTTTTGGTATTTCAACATCAAGATTCACCTGATCCATCGATTCCCGAAACTTCACAGTCGGGAAGTCTGGTGTTGTATATATTTCTGGGTATATAATCATAAAAACCTCTCTTACTAGATATATATTAAATGAACGAATTAACTCAAGAATACTTAAAAGAACGTATCTACTATAATTCAGAAACAGGAATTTTCATTTGGCTACCAATCCCCATCAGGCCAGAATATAGACGATTTGATCTTGCTTGGAATACTAGGTATTCAGGGAAACAATCTGGATGTGTGAGAAAGTCCAGATGTCAACTAGCTTATATTAAGATTTCTATAAATAAAAAACCTTATCAGGGACACAGACTTGCTTTTCTATACATGACAGGCAAATTCCCGCATGATTTGACAGATCATATAGATGGAAATGGAACAAACAACAAATGGAACAATCTACGTCTTGCAAATAGATTACAAAATCTCGCCAATCGTAAAATTAATACAAATAATACATCTGGTTTTAAAGGAGTTTATTTTGATAAGCGGGATAAACGATATTATGCGCGTATTGGATTTAATGGTGATTTAAATCTTGGCCGTTTCAGTACTCCAGAAGAAGCGCATATTGCCTATTGCAAAGCAGCTAAAGAATATTTTGGTGAATATGCAAGATTTAAATAAATCTTACTTTCTCCTAAAAACTGTATTTATCTTCTCAATTTCACATGCACACTTACTTTTGGAAAATCCAGTAGGTAAGGTTGTCCAGACCTGTAACCGGTTTCCAGAAAAAACCGTAGTCAATCAGATTAAGATCGTAATCCATCCATAGCTTTCCAAAGTCCTGTTTCCAGAGAAGTCCGCTTTGTCCCCTGTAAGGAATTTCAACAAGTTTATCGGCAAAATATTCTATACAGACAATATAACGTGATGAAACCCTGTATATTTCGTCGTAGGCTTTTTTCAAATCCTGCGGTGGAATGTGTATCAATACCCCGCAGGTAAACGCCATTTCAACTGAATTATCAGCAAGCGGAATCGCACCTGCACTTCCATCAACAGACTCAAACTTGATCTCTGATCTTGCCTTTTCGTTAGGCTCAAGCCCGATAAGCTTTGTATCTACAAGTTTGTTGATAATATCAAGGTTAAGACCGATATTCGCGCCTACCTCAAGGATATTTTCAGGGGTCGATGGAAGAACATAGAGTATTCTTTCCCACATCAAGTAACGTGGTGAAATTAACTGGTTTCTGTCCGTATAAGCATCCCCGAAACTACCCTTCCATACGCCTAGCATATTCTTGTTTCAATCCCATGTTTTGCGAGGTAGATTGATGCCCCTTTCGGGGTTGAGTCCGTAAACTGAAAGAATGCACCAGCCGCAACAGCTGATGCGCCTGCATGGATTGCTTCCAGCATGTGTTGATATGAACCACAACCGCAGGAAGCGATAATCGGAATTGATACGATACTGCTGGCATGGTATATCCTGTCCAGATCATATCCTTCCATCATGCCGTCACGTTCCACAGATTGAAGCAGGATTTCACCTGCGCCTAAGTCTTCAAGTTCCCTGGGATCGGTATCATCATCAAGACTGGCACATACTACCTGCGATCCAAAATATTTCGCCGTTTCTTTAATCACCGATTTTGACTTGATGCAAATCTTGTCGGCCCCGGCATTCAACAGATCACGTACATCACTAATACTACATACGCCCCCGCCGACTGTGACAGGGGTAAAGGATTTCATAGTAAGTGATTCAATCATGTCTGTTGCAGGATGGTCTGATCCGATCTCAAGTATCATCAGTTCATCCACGCCCCTTGCTGCGTGAATCAAGGCTGCTTGTAAGGGATGACCGACAACGCGCCAGGAATTGAATTGCTTGCCCTTTACCAGCGATCCATTTCTATGCAGCAGAACGGGTATAATCCTTACAGA
>ERZ1292632.3383-Hain-H43-01um-R2-3383-length-12243-cov-4_pt1 | contig 11980 bp, 16 predicted proteins | sample MGYA00564407_ERZ1292632 | MGnify/ENA primary metagenome ERZ1292632 (study PRJEB36523, sample SAMEA6512637) | groundwater metagenome | collected 2019-01-08 | study: AquaDiva: Metagenomics assemblies of 32 groundwater samples
GTATTTTGCAATCGCACTATTTTTCACGGCAGACAGGAGAAACCGGAGCGTTTCTACCCGGTCTGACTTGCCGGACTTAAGCGACGCCGCGAGATCCTCTTGAAGTTGTATCAGCTTCATAGACGGCTCCTGTGCGGGTGCCGCAGTCTTCGTTCAAGCTCCCGCTTCTTTTCCTTACGCACTTCTGCCGGCTTCTGGTAAAATTCCCGTTTCTTGAGATCCTGCAAAATGCCCTCTGCCAAGACTTTGCGCGTAAATTTTCTGATGAGCGAATCCGATGTATCACCGGGTTGCGCTTTTACAAATACCATAAAAGGTTAAACACCTCCTTACAACTTTCTATATTTATCCACTTTCCCTAAAATATGCATGTGCAAATGATCAATGAGCGCCGCGCCCTTCCCGTTACTTACAATGCGATAGTTGCTAATATGTTCATCTTTGATAATCTTCTTGACCGTCTTAACTATTTTCGCCAGCAATGCGTCATCTGCTTCCGTAAACTCCGATACGTGTTTCTTGGGGATGACCAAAAGATGCACCGACGCCTGCGGATGGATGTCCGGAATGACCATCATATCATCATCCTGATAGACAGACTTCGACGGCAGTTCTCCCGAAATGACCTTACAAAAAATACAATCAGACATTTTTTATCACCTCAATAATCTCCGGTAAACTTTTTTTGGTCGGTTTCATATCCGGATTCTTTGAGGAACCGTTGAGGACCATGTGCCGGCTGGCATGCAGAAACCATGTAGCCGACGGATCCAATGCTTTGAGTCTATTATACACCGGTGTCAGGTCTATTTCTGCCTTGGGGAGTGCCTTAATCCGCAAATATCCTTTCTTCGGATCTTTGCGAACCACCACGACGTACCCCATCTTCTGCCCCAGGTGCACCACTTCATCATTGACCGTCGTCACCCCGATGCCTTTCCCCCACTTGGTGCTAAACTCTATGCTCTTTTCCCGAAGCTCTCTTTCTGCCCACACTTTGTTCTGAAACGTTTTGTAGATGCCGTCGAGTGCCGCCATGCCCAGCTCAACAATCCTGATCGGATTATCCGCATAGAGAAGGCGCCACCCGTCGATTTGTGCCACAAGCCCGATATCCCAAAAGTCAGCGGTCGGGTTGGGAAAAAACGCTTCGCGGAAATGATCCACGTCATTCACGACAGTCACCAACCGCGTGAGCGCCTCGTCCTGCCCGTTCGTTTTTTGTATTTCATCAAGAACTAAGCGGGATGCGCATGTATCTGCGTCGGTCTGGTGGTGGTCAAATTTCCCAAATCCCGTATCAACGTGTAAAATATCCGGATTACCATCCGGCGGCTTGCCTTCAAGTGTTTGTCCTGCCGGCACAAACGCAAAACTCGCTTCTTCCCAGCCGGAAAAGAAGGTTTTGACAAGCCAAATGCCGGTGATCGCATCCAAATCGGGACCAATGTGGGTAACGAGGGTTTTCACCGGTTTAGTATACCCCAATCAGTACGCTTGCGCAAAGAACCAGCGGTGAGTGGCGGGCTTGCCGCAGTGAACACATAAACCTTTCTCTTCTTTCGCATCAAGAGGCAGGCCCTCCTTCGCTAAAGCTTCGAAGGGCAGGCACCGCGTACTTGCTTTCGTTTCCTTTTTGATTGTTGCCTCGCAATCGGCATCCTCGCACCAAAATGCACGGATAAAGCCGCGGGTGGTGCTCATAATGTTCTTGAATTCATCATACGTTGCCGCCTCCCGCGTGTTTTCATCAAGAAATGTTTTGGCACGCTGGTACAGTGCTTTTTGGATTTCCCCAAGCAGCCGCTCGGTTTGGACCAGCATAGTCTCCCGCGTCACCGTTACCTTTTCTCCGGTGTCGCGCCTGGCTATCGTCACCGTACGATCGCCCACCTCTTTTTCTCCCACCTCAAACCGGATCGGTACGCCTTTCACTTCCCACTCGTTGAACCGCCGGCCGACGCTGGGCTCTTCCCTGTCATCCAGCCGGAAGCGGATACCGGCGTTGGCGAGTGTTTCGCATACGTGCTGGCAGTACTCCGCAAGTTTTTTTCCGTCCGATCCGCTTTTCAAAATCGGCATGATGACTACCTCAATAGGGGCAATCTTCGGAGGCAATATGAGCCCGTTATCATCGCCGTGCGTCAAAAACAAGCCACCGAGCGAACGAGTCGAAAGTCCCCACGACGTTTGCCAGACGTGGTCCATTTTTCCTTCCCGATTTTGGAACTGAATCTCAAATACTTTCGAAAAATTCTGGCCCAGATTATGGGAAGTGGCCGCCTGCAGTGCCTTGCCGTCCGGCATCAATGCTTCAATGCCATAGGTTGCCTTTCCTCCGGCAAATTTTTCCGACTCGCTTTTCCTGCCATAGACAACCGGCACTGCAAAGTAGTCTTCATACACTTGCCGATACCAGTCAAGGGCAGCAAGTACCATGTTCATCGCTTCTTTTTCCGTCTCGTGTGCGGTGTGACCTTCTTGCCACAAAAACTCCGTCGTGCGCAAAAACAGATAGGTGCGCTTTTCCCACCGCACCACGTTGTTCCATTGGTTTATAAGGACCGGCAAATCGCGCCAACTGTGTACCCATTTGGCGTACATGGCGTACATAATGGTCTCCGACGTGGGCCGGACAACCAGGGGGTCTTTGAGTTTTTCTCCGCCAGCAATCGTCACCACAGCCAATTCCGGCGAAAATCCGGCGACGTGCTCTTTCTCTTTCTCCAAAAGCGAAAGAGGGATAAAAAGCGGGAAATAGGCGTTTTGCACGTCTTTGGTTTTCATCATCCCATTGAAAATCTCCTGCACCTTTTCCCACAACGCATACCCGTAGGGCCGGATCACCATACACCCCTTGACCGGCGCATAATCAGCTATCTCGGCCTTCAAAATCACATCGGTATACCAGTCGGACAAATTCTCCGACTTTTTTTTGAGTTCCTTCTTTTCAAACGCTTGTTTCATGATTATAGTTTGTCATTGGTTAATAAAGTTTCCCTCCAACTATTGCATCATCTTTATCCGGCACCATTAGTATACACTCATGCTCACCGTCTGGCACGCCGTGATCTGTCAATGTCAACCGCCGCGGGCAAGACGCATGATGTCGTTGAGGGAAATAAGGAGGATAAGGAGCAGCAAAACAATCATGCCGATCTGATGCGTGGATTTTTCAAAGGCTGGTTTCAGTCGTCGGCCCAAAAGCTTTTCCAAAAACACGAACGCGAGCCTGCCGCCGTCCAACGCCGGAATCGGCAGAATATTGAGAACTGCAAGGTTAAGGGACAAAATGCTCATGAATTCCAGTACTGCCTTCCATCCGAACTTCACCGCCTCGCCCGTGACCCGTGCAATACCGATGGGTCCGGCCACTTCGCTGCCCACCGGCTGAAGGGTAATAAGCCGCCACAGCATCCGGCCGATGGAGACCAGCATTTCTTTGCCGCGGACCAGGTTTATGCGCACTGCCGCCACGGGAGCTTCAGAAAACGAATAGGTTTTCCGCTCCAGATCCGAAATCGCCACCCCCATGGGTCCTTCACCGCGGGGATAGTCTTTGCGAGGCACAAGGGCGACCATCAACGGTTTTTCATCCCGAACTACCGTCAAGACAATCCGTTCTCCCGCATGAACTTTCACAAAGCCTATGAGGTCTTGCGGCACGCGTATCGGTTGTGCCGGACGCACGTCGAGTGTTATTTTCGTGATATCAACTGCCGTAATAACATCCTTAGCCTTAAGTCCTGCCTGTTCCGCGGGGCTGCCGACGATCACCCGCTCGATGTGCACGCGGCCGGAGGGCTCGTGCACTCCCTGTGTCAAAAGATAGGAAGTAATCCCAACGGCAACAAGGAAATTCATCGCAACGCCCGCAATCAGAATCGCAGAACGTTCCTTCTTGGATCTAGCCCAGAAGTATTTTTTAAAGGTTAAACCTTGCTTAGCAAGGTTTAACCTTTTTTGACCATGTAGCTCCTCATCTTCATCTTCTCCCGCTAATTTGACAAATCCGCCGATCGGAAGGGCATTTACGGAATACACCGTTCCACCAATCTTTTTCCCCCAAATCCGCGGCGGCAAGCCGAAGCCGAATTCTTCCACCGCCACGCCAATGGCGCGTGCTACCGTAAAGTGTCCCAGTTCATGGACAAAAATGAGGATGGTGAGGATGAGGAAGAAAACCAGGGCAGTGAGTAACATAATTATACTTGCATCAGCTCCGCTTCCTTGCGCTCCCCTAATGCGTCTATTTCCGCAATCATTTCGTCGGTTAGCTCCTGCACCCGTTTTTCGGCGTGCTGACGGTCATCTTGGGAAATACTGTGCTCTTCTTCCAGACGTTTGAGGTCCCGCATCGCCTCTCCGCGGATTTGCCGGATCATAATGCGGCCGGCTTCGAGTTTTGCTTTGGCCAGCTTAAGATAGTCTCTGCGCCGTTCTTCTGATAACGCCGGGATGGTTATGCGGATAATCTCACCGTCCACCACCGGTGTGAGGCCCGTATTTGCTTCAAAAATACCCTTCTCGATATCCGCAATCTGTGAGGGGTCGTAGGGGGAAATCACGATGGTTTTGGCATCCATGGTGGTGATGGTTGCCATTTCCATGAGCCTAAGGCGCTGTGCCCCGCCGTATGCGGGGATGATGATGTTTTCTACTAAGGCTGGGGTTGCGCGGCCGGATCGGATGGAAGATAAATCTTGTTGCGTGACCCCGAGGGCTTTCTTCATGTGGTCACGGGTCTGATTGAGAATTTGATCAAGCATGTTACTCTCCCATTTCCATTCTGGTAAATCGCGCGACGGTGATATTTTCACCTACTTTGGCAATCGTTTGCTTAATAACGACTTCAATGGTTATGCTCGCGTCCCGGATGTAGCTGCCTGCGAGGAGTTCTTTGACGGTTTTCGGTTTCATTGCGGCAATCTGCAGGGCAAGTTCATGGGCAAGCGTCTTAAAATCATCCGTTCTGGCCACAAAATCCGTCTCACACCGGAGCTCCACCAATACCCCGACCGTTCCGGTAGCGTGCACATACGACTCAATGATCCCCTGGGATGCTTCCCGGTCAGCCTTCTTTGCCGCCTTCTCCACGCTCCGCTGGCGAATGAGCTTTTTGGCTTTCTTAAGGTCGCCACCGGCATCCTCCAGCGCCTGTCGGCAGTCCGAAACACCGGCACCGGTTTCCTCGCGGAGTTTCTTTAACTGGTCAAGAGATATATTCATGAAGTCTTTTTCGGTCTTCCGCGCTTGGGTTTTTCTTCCACCGGTTTCTTTTCTTCTATTGTAACTTCTTTTTGTTCTTCTGTCTTGCCTGTGTTGCTCGCGTTGCTGGCCTTGCTTTCTTCTTTTTCCCGCAATTCCTTCCCCTCTTTATATGCCATGGCCATCACGTGGGCAATCAACTGCACAGACCCCACGGCATCATCGTTGGCCGGTATCACGTAGTCAATACCCGCCGGATCTGCGTTGGTATCTACCACGGCCACCACCGGCACGCCACGGCGCTGGGCCTCTGCCACTGCCGAGTATTCCTTTTTCACATCCACCACAAACACCGCCTCGGGGATGTTTTTGAACATGAGCACCCCGCCGTAATAAATCTTGAGCCGGTTCAGGTACCGCGCCAGCTTGACCTGTTCGTGCTTGGGAAACTTTTTCCACGCGCCCGACGCCTGCTCTTCTGTTAAACGGTTGATTTTTTCAATGTTTTTGCGCACCTGGTCCCAGTTGGTCAAAAATCCGCCGATCCAACGCTCCACAAAGTACGGCGCGCCCACTGCCTCCACTTCCTGTTTCACGACCCCGCGCGCCTGGCGCTTGGTAGCGACAAAAAGCACTTCCCCGCCGCGGGCAACCACATCCTTCACAAACGTCGCAGCTGCCTCAAGACCGGCTTTGGTCTTAGCCAGATCAATAATGTGGATGCCGTCTTTTTTCGTGTAGATGAATGAGGCGGCCTTGGGGTGCCACCGCTCGGCCTTATGCCCGAAATGGCACCCGGCCTCGAGGAGTGCTTGTAGAGTAATTTCTTCCATAGATTAATAAATGCTAAATGATGAATGCTAAATGCTAAATAAAAATCAAAAAACGTTTAACTATTCAGCATTGGACATTTAGCATTTGGCATTAAAAACGCGCCGACACGGCGCGCATTTAATGCTGCTAACCGTATCTCTTTCATCCTCCACTCATTGTCCTGCACCGTCTGGTGCGGGAAGAGATACTGTTTGAGTGTGCGTGATGGTATCAGTATACACCATCTTGTTCTGCTCTGCAAGGAATGCGAGTTCATGCTATTGCCTTCTTTTACCATAAAGGGTGACGACATCGGACAGTTCTTCATATTTATGTGCGGTATAAACAACTTCTACTCGATCTATCTGCGCCCCTGCCTTAACAAGAAATTGAACGATCGGAAGCCTTTTTAGTCTTCTCTCGTCAGTGATAATAATTGGCTGATATAGTTGCCTTCTCGCCTGTGCTATATCGTTAGTTAGGCGTGCCAGGGTGTCGCGGTGAAAAACCTCACTCTGAAACGGCTGCTCGCCAGCATACTCTAAAATTGCATGCATAATTTTTGTCCCAATGCCTATGCCCGGAGGATTAGCATCCACGTATCCCAGCCCCCATGGGTTTTTGTCTGTCTCCAACCAACCTCCGCCGTTACCTACTCCCTTGACCTCTAGAGAAAAGTCTATTATTGAAGGATTATCGCAAAAAGGAGCTATCGTAACCGTGGCTTGAGCGATTTCCGGATGCATAAAAACTATTACGGGACAGGAAATTGTTTGCAGAGGATTGCAACGGATTTGGCGATGGAACGCAAGTTTTTGTTGCTGGTAAGCTCTCTTCGGACGTTTGACAGGTGCTTCCCCCGTTCTTCTTTCGCATCGGGTAAGCGGTAATGGGACACTTCGCGAATCACTTCTGCAATCCACCTCCCTATCTGCCGCATTTCTTTCTCCTTCATCCCGCGGGTCGTAATGGCGGGAGTCCCCAGGCGGATACCGCTGGGGTAAAACGGCGGGTTGGGGTCGTGCGGGACGCTGTTTCGGTTCACCACAATGTGGGCCACTTCCAACGCTTCGGCCGCGATATTGCCGATGACGTTTTGAGGTCTTAAATCCACAACCATCAGGTGATTATCCGTGCCGCCGGTGGTAAGCGTATACCCTTCGTCAGTTAAGGTTTTCGCCAAAACTTTGGCGTTCGTCACGATTTGTTTCGCATATTTCCGAAAAGCGGGAGTTGAGGCTTCTTTAAGGGCTACGGCAATGGCTGCGGTCACGTTGTCATGCGGCCCGCCCTGCAGGCCCGGAAACACCGCACGGTCAATTTTTTCTCCCATCTGCGGATCTTTTTTGAGTCCCTGGTGGGTAACTAAAAGCATCGCTCCGCGCGGGCCGCGCAAGGTCTTGTGCGTCGTCGTCATGATGATATCCGCATACGGTACCGGTGACGGGTGCACGCCGCCTACAATCAATCCCACGATATGGGAAATATCAGCCAAGAAAAGCGCTCCCACGCTGTCACAAATTGCCCGCCACGCCTTCCAGTCGTAAATCCTGGGATATGCCGTCGTCCCCACCACAATAATCGCAGGATTTTCCTTTTTGGCAAGACGGGCAACGTATTCCAAATCAATAAGACCATCTTCCGTCACGTCATACTGCACACTGCGAAAGTATTTGCCGGAAAACGTCACGGTCGGGTGCCCGTGCGTCAGGTGCCCGCCTCCGGAAAGCTTCAATCCCATGATCGTATCGCCGGGGTAAAGGAGCGCAAAGTACACCGCGCTGTTGGCAGGAGAGCCGGAATACGGTTGGACGTTGACGAGCGGCACCCCGAAGAGTTTTTTCGCCCGATGAATGGCCAGGTCTTCTACTTCATCGATGAACTGATTGCCCTGATAGTAGCGTTTGTGGGGATATCCTTCCGAATATTTGTTGGTCAAAACCGATCCGATTGCTTCCCGCACCGCAGCCGATGCATAGTTTTCCGACGGGATCATCTCAAGCACGTCTTTCTGCCGCTTGGCTTCCTGGTCGATCAGTTCCGCAATCGCCGGATCGGTAGTTTGCAATTTCATGGCCTGATGATACGCAAAACCAATGCAGGACGCAAGAGCTGGAAACTATATTGTTCGAGCTTGTCGAGAACTTCTTTACGATGCTTCTCGACTCGGTCGCTTCGCTTCCTCGCTCGAAGAATAACAAGATTGTTGCTGATTTTAAAGTTGGTAATTTTTGCCGGCATCGGTGATGGTGATGCTGTGGGGGTGGCTTTCGGCCATACTGGCCGGAGTGATGCGGATGAAGCGGGCTTTTTTCTGAAAATCGGAAATGGTCTTGCCGCCGATATAATAGAAGGAGGACTTGAGGCTTCCGGCGATTTGATCCAGGTAATCGCTTACTGTTCCTTTGTAGGAAACGAAGCCTTCCACGCCTTCGGCAATGAGCTTCCTTCCTTTTGTTTCCCGCGACTGTCCATAGCGTTCGGCACTGCCCTTTTGCATGGCAGCGACTGACCCCATGCCGCGATACTCCTTATATTTCTTACCACCGATGTCAACAATCTTGCCCGGCGACTCATCAAAACCCGCAAGGAGACTTCCCAGCATCACCGCCTGTGCGCCGGCTGCTATGGCCTTTGCCATATCGCCCACCTGCCGGATGCCGCCATCCGCAATTATTGTTATTTGTTTTGCTTTCATTGTCCCGCGAAGCTGGATCCTGCTTTGCAGGACTCTTGCTGCTCGTGTTGCTTCGGCGATAGCCGTTAACTGTGGCACGCCCATACCGGTCACGATCCGCGTCGTACAAATACTCCCCGGCCCCATACCCACACGCAGAATATCCGCGCCGGCTGCAATAAGCGCCTTGGCTCCCTCATACGTCGCCACATTTCCCGCCATCACCACCACTGCCGGATAGTTCTTTTTGATGCGTGTTGTTGCCTCAATCACAAATTTCGTATATCCATGCCCTGAGTCAACGACCAAAACATCAGCTCCCGCCGCAACGAGTGCACGCACGCGTTCCTCCAAATCATTCCCCACGCCCACTGCCGCGCCCACCAACAAACGATCCGCCTTCACCTTCTCAATCATCTCTGCCTGCGTCTCAATGGAAAGATTGCGGTGAATGATCCCCAATCCGCCGGCTACGGCAAGACTGCGGGCCATCGCGCTCTCCGTCACCGTATCCATGGGAGAAGAAATAACCGGAAGCTTGAGAATGACCGCCGGATGAAGCCGAGTCGTTAAATCCGCGTCCTGCCGCTTAAAATCCGTATACCCGGGCAGAAGCAACACGTCGTCAAAGGTAAGTCCTTCTGTCATATTCTCTCTCATTATCGAATAAACGTTGCCTCTTTTGCTACTCGCGTACACGCACTGGCGTCATCATCCGTGAGAATTCCTTTTTCGATCAATGTTTCAAATTCTTCCGCGACCGTGGTTCCCAAAAGCTCCGGGCCATCAGAGTTGATAGTAAACAAGACGCTGTGACGCTTCAATGTATCAATGATCTTCCCCATCTCTTCCCAATTCTTTACGGCACTCGTTTGGATGTTGGACATCGGGCACACTTCAAGGACTATGCGCGCCTTTGCCAAATGATCCAGAAGTTTGGGGTCCCGAACCGACCGGATGCCATGGCCGATGCGATCGGGTGCCAGAAGTTTTACCACTTGCCGGATTTCCTCCGGAGGCGTCACTTCGCCGGTATGGACGGTGATGCCCAAACCGGCTTTCCGGCCGATCCGTACCGGCTCAATAATGTCTTCCACCCGAAAAGTTTTTGTGAGCGGTCCGCCGATATCCAGCCCCACCACGCCTTCAACGGCAAACCGCGCGGCTTTCTTGGCAATAATGAGATTTTTTTCTTTCGGGAACCTGCGATCCATCATAAGGATGAGTCCCGCCCGTACCGGGTATTCCAGACACGCTTTTTTCATGCCCACGATTGCTCCGAAGATAATTTTGTCCAGATCCTGCTCGCCGCCGCGATTGCGCAACATCGGATTAAAACGGACCTCGACCGTTGTGACTTTGCCTTTGCGGTACTGGCGGCTGATGGCTTCATGCGTGGCTTTTTCTATGGCATAGGTGGAAGATTGGATCAGTTCGGTGAGGTCAAAAAATTTGAGGTACTTATCATACGTGGTTTTTTCGCGGATCGTGATGGAGTTGATGAAGGAAAAGTAATCTTTTTCAGCTAAACGGATTCCCTGCTCGTGCGCCAGTTCCCAAAGGAAGTGCGGGGTGGAGGAAGCGCCTAAATGGAGGTGAAGATCAACGAAGCTTGCGACCATATTCTAGTATACTCCGATTGTTGCTTTCTGTCAATGTTTTAAAACGTAAGTTTAGCCACTTCTACAGCTCCAAGCTCATTAAATACCAGCCGAATTCCCTGTGCATTTTCCACCCAGTGTTGCCGGACAATCGGTAGGCGCAATCGCTTACCGGTGTACTTCGTGTGCGTCACCATGATAGGCTCGCCGTGGGTAACCGCCACAATTTCCTGACCGCGGTGCTTTTTTGCAGCTTCCGTAAGAAATGTCCGCATGCGCTTCCAAATGTCGCTTAGCCTCTCCCCGCCGCCCTGGAGGTGTTCGCGGTAGCCATAAAAATTCCAGTGTTTGAGTTCAAGTTCCTCCCAGGATCTCCCTTCCAGCGGTGACCCAACTTCAATGATGCGCTCATCAACGATGGGTGCAAGATGCGAAAAATGACGAACCACATACTCCACGGTTTGACGGGCACGCTCCAAGGGACTGGTGTAGAGGGCGGCAATCGGACGGGTTTTCAAAAACGCCGCAAGCGTTTCCGCTTGGCTTTTTCCTAACTCACTTAATCCGAACCCAGGAAGTCTGCCGTAAAAAATCTTCTCCGGATTATGCACCTCGCCGTGACGGACGAGGTAAATGACAGTCTTCATGTAAGGATATCGGGATAGAGGAATTTTTTCCCTTTCTTTTCTTTTTCTTTATCCCACTTGGCCAGGATGGTGACCGCCAATGATGCCACGGCACCTGCGTTTTTTTCCATTGCATCGGTGATTTGAAATTCATCCGTCACTCGATTGGCAATCACCACGCAGACTGCCCCCGCCCGTTTGCCGAAGATATTGGCGGCAGTCAAAAGTGCGCTGACCTCCATTTCAAAATTGAGGACACCTGCTTTTTGCATGTCTTCCAAGATATGTTCTTTGAAGCTCGGCAAATAGCCGCCGAGTGCCGGTCTCCCTTGCCCCGTATAAAACGTATCCGTTGAGGCGGTGATGCCGACGTGGTAGCGCACCTTAAGTTCTTCCGCTGCTTGGATGAGCGCCATGACCACTTCGTAGTGGGCAACCGCCGGATACTCCGGCATCACTAAATCTTTCGATGCGCCGTCAAGCCGCACCGCACCGGTGGAGATGACCAGATCCCCTAGCTGCATATGTGCGTGGAGCGCTCCGGTTGAGCCCACACGGATAAACGTATCTGCGCCGATCCGCGCCAGTTCATCCACGGCAATCACCGCCGACGGGGAGCCAATGCCGGTACTCGTGCAGGAAATGTCCACTCCTTTGAATTTCCCCGTCATCGTGTGATATTCACGGTGGTGGCTAACTTCGCGGCTAGTGTCCCAACCGGAGGCAATTTTCCCCACGCGTCCCGGGTCTCCGGGCAAAAGCACAACCGAAGCAACATCGCCTGCTTTGCAGGCAATATGATACTGTTTGCCCCCCACCACCGGCGCTTTTGCAGAAATTTTCCCTTTCATCTTATTCTCCTTGCGAAGTTACCGGCCGTTCCTGTGTCTCACCCGGATCGATCTGGTCAGTATCCCCTTCTTTTACCGGGTCCGGAACCCTTGTGGACACGTATGTTCCATACTGACCCTCAATAATAATTCTTCCACCCTCTACCTTTCCTGGGTCCACCATACGACCCTCCTTTCTTTATTTATAAATCTTATGGCACTTTT
>ERZ1292632.3499-Hain-H43-01um-R2-3499-length-11977-cov-4_pt1 | contig 11977 bp, 13 predicted proteins | sample MGYA00564407_ERZ1292632 | MGnify/ENA primary metagenome ERZ1292632 (study PRJEB36523, sample SAMEA6512637) | groundwater metagenome | collected 2019-01-08 | study: AquaDiva: Metagenomics assemblies of 32 groundwater samples
ATTATAATATTTTTAGCGCTGATGGATCGGTCTCAGGCGCTTATATAGAGCAGAAAGAAAGTCATGCGCTTCCTATTCGAACTTATCGAGAATTGGAGATGGATTCTTTCGGATCAATCTTGGGCGGTTTTTCAAGAGTTCGAGAAGTGGGCGAAGGCGCGGCGATTCAGATTTTAGCCAGACCCCAACCGGATAATTTTAAAAGGTGGGTGGCGAGTTATATCGAGAGATTCAAGAAAGGTGAGTCGTGGGATAAGATTTTTGGCCATGGTCTAGGTTTTGCTTTAAGACAAGTAGGGGATGCGTTAAATACTAAGAAACAGGAAGAAGAAAAAGAGAATAAGATGAGCAGAATTATGGACGAAGAAGCGATTAAGGCCCTGGAGGCCAAAATTTCTAAACAGATTTTACAAGTGAATGTAAGAATTTTGACTTCAGCTTTAACTGATTTTCAAGCCAACGATCTTTTGGACGGTTTAACCGCTGGTTTTTCTCAATTTGGAGCGCCGAAGAGGAATAATTTTAAGGTGGTTAAGCCCAAGAATTTAAAAAATTTGATTTACAATTTTAGTTTTCGTGAATTCGATCCGGCTCAGTCAATGACTTTAAATACCGAGGAAATTGCCAGTTTTTATCATTTGCCGATTTCATCAACTGAGACGCCGAAAGTGAAGTGGCTAAAATCAAAGGAGGCGCCGCCGCCCACGAATTTGCCGACCGAAGGAGTGATTTTAGGCCGCAGCAGTTTTCAGGGTGAGTATCGCGCGGCCCAGATTACTTTTGAGGATCGTCTGCGGCACGTTTATATTATTGGTCAGACCGGTACCGGCAAATCGACTTTAATGACTAATATGATTATTCAAGATATTGGAAACGGTAAAGGGGTGGCGATGATTGACCCGCATGGCGATTTAGTGGAAGAGGTTTTAGGGCATATTCCAGCTCATCGAATAGAAGATGTGATTTATTTTGATCCATCGGATTTAGACCAGCCCTTGGGTCTAAACATGTTGGATTATAATTTTAATCGGCCAGAAGAAAAGACGTTTATTGTAAATGAGATGCAGGGAATTTTTAACCGTTTGTTTTCTCAAGAGACGATGGGCCCTATGTTTGAGCAGTATATGCGAAACGCGCTTTTACTTTTGATGGAAGATTTACCGAATGAGCCAGCCACTTTAATTGAAGTGCCGAGGGTTTTTACGGACGTGGAATATCGGCGGAGAAAACTTGAGAGGATTGCCAATCCGGTGGTGGTGGATTTCTGGGAAAAGGAAGCAGTCAAAGCTGGGGGGGAAGCGTCGCTTGCTAATATGACACCTTATATCACTTCCAAATTTAACAATTTTATTTCGAATGATTATATACGGCCGATTATTGGTCAGCCGAAATCGGCTTTTAACTTTCGCGAGGCGATGGATAGTGGGAAAATTTTACTGGTAAATTTATCTAAAGGTAGGATTGGAGATATTAATGCTGGGCTTTTGGGAATGGTGATTACTGGTAAAATTTTGATGGCGGCGCTCTCGAGGGTGGATACGCCTGATATTTCAAAGAGAAAAGATTTTAATTTATACATTGATGAGTTTCAGAATTTTACCACTGATTCGATTGCGACGATTTTGTCTGAAGCCAGAAAATATCGCTTGAGTTTAACGATTGCCCATCAGTTTATCGCGCAACTTACCGAAAAGATAAGAGACGCGGTTTTTGGCAATGTCGGCTCGATGGTGGTTTTTAGAGTGGGAGTGCAGGACGCGGAATTCTTACTTAAACAGTTTGAGCCGATTTTCGATCGCAATGATTTAGTGAATATTGATAACTTTAACGCTTACGCAAAAATTTTGATTAAAGGGGAGACCTCTCGGCCGTTTAATATTAAAACTATGCCGCTTGAGAAAGGCAACGCGGATTTAATTCATCAACTCAAAGAGTATTCTCGGGGGAAATATGGAGTTAGTCGGCAAGAAGTTGAGGCAGAGATTTATCGGAGGTTGAGAGAGTAAGTTGGCCACTAGCCACTAGGACGAGGTGTTAGATGTTTGAATGATATGAATGAATTAGTAGATTGTTTGAGATGATTTAATAATCGTTTTTTTATTTAAATAATTCCTAATTTTAGGTATAATTTTTAGAAGTGATACATTTTTTGAGTAAGGCGGATAAAAAGGATTTAACCGGAACGGCGATTGTGCGGTTGGATTTTAATACCGAGGATGATTGGCGGATGAAGACCGCTTTGCCGACTTTGAAGTTTTTGCTCCGCGCGAACGTGAAGATTTTGGTGGTAAGTCATAAAGGCCGCCCTACGGCAGCAAATCGCTCCGCCAGAGGCGGATCCTCCTTCGGAGGAAAATCGCAAATCGCAAATAAAAATAAATTTAGCTTAAAGAAGGATGCAGGATTTTTGGGGAAACTATTGGGCAAAAAGGTTCATTTTATTCCACATTTTAGGTTTGGCGAGATTAAAAAAATTTTAGATAAATCTCCTACGGGTTCGGTTTTTGTTTTGGAGAATATTCGGTTTTTGAAAGAGGAATATCAGAATAGTCCGGTTTTAGCTAAAAAATTGGCTGGTTTAGGCAATTTTTTTGTGAATGATGGCTTTGCCATTTCTCACCGGAAAGATGCTTCAGTGGCGGCAATTACTCGGTTTTTGCCGAGTTACGCTGGGTTGGGACTTGAGGCAGAAATGAAGAATTTGTCTCATGTGATGAGAAATCCCAAAAAACCTCTAGTTTTGGTAGTGGGTGGAGGAAAACCGAGCGACAAGGTGGAAATTTTGAAAAATTTTCACGGCAAAGCCAATCGGATAATTTTAGGTGGAGCGGTGGCGAACACTATTTTAGCGGCGCGAGGACTCAATATTGGAGAATCGGTGGCAGATTTGAAAAACAAAAATCACTACGCCTCAATCGCGCGTTATAAAAATATAGTTTTACCGGTTGATTTTCGGATAAGGGGTAAGAAAATTTTAGACATTGGGCTAGAAACCGAAAAACTGTTTGCCAAGGAGATTGGGCGAGCGGGAACAGTAATTTGGAACGGGCCGCTCGGTTTAATGGAAGATAAAAATTTTCGGCGGGGAACGCTGGCGGTGGCAAGAGCAGTCGCGAAAAATAAAAAGTGTTTTTCCTTGGTCGGGGGAGGAGAGACAGTAATGTTTTTGAAGAAACACAAATTGGATAAAAAGTTTAGTTTTGTTTCCACCGGCGGGGGAGCAATGCTAGAATTTTTGGCGAATAAAAAACTTCCGGGTATTAAAGCTTTGGATATTGATTAGATTAATTAGGTCAATTAGAATAATTAGATTAATTATTATATGCGTTATGATGTTTATTTTCACAATGATATGGATGGCCGGGTTTCGGCAGCGGTTTTTTTGGATTTTTTAAAAAAACAAGGCGACGATATTGCTAATTTTTACCCAGTAGACCACTGGATGGCAAAAAATTGGGATAAGATGGTTCGAGGTTCAAAAAATCCAACAGCGATTTTTGATTTTTATTTCCACCCTCGGGCCAAATTTTTTTTTGACCATCATTCCACGACTTTTATTAAAGATGAATGGAGAAAAAAATTTAAGCCCACTCAATATTATCACTTAAACTTTAAATTTAAATCCTGCGCGGGTTTGGTTTTAGATGTACTCACAAAGAAATTTGGTTATCGGGCCTCTAAAAAAATTCGGGAGTTGGTTTTTTGGGCAGATGTAGTTGACGCGGCGGAATACGCTTCGGCAAAAGAGACCATTGAGTTAGAAAAACCTGGGCTTAAGCTAGACGTTTTTATTGAACAGGCCTCGGGCGGAGGCGACTCTTTGGAGTGGTTAATTCGAATGATGAGTGAGAAATCAGTCGAGGAGATATTGAAATTAAAGAGAGTTAAGGTGGTTTTGAAAAAAGAGCGGGAAAAGATTCGGAGGGGCGTTTTGTACGCTCAAGAGAATCTTCAGGTATATGACAGGGTGGTTTTTTTGGATTTGACTCAAAGTAAAGTGATTCGGGTTAGGTTCGCGCCCCATTACCTTTATCCTGGCGTTCGCTACGTGATTACGTTTATGGAAGACAAAGGGCATTTCAGGATATCGGTTGGCGGAAATCCTTGGCAAAAAGAATCCTCTAGAATTGATCTTGGCCGTTATTTGAAAAGTAAATATGGTGGCGGCGGACATAGGCGGGCGGCGGGGATTGCGGGAATCAAATCTAGGGAGCAGGGGTTCGTGATTGTGAAAGAATTGATTGAATTTTTGCAAAATAAATGATGGAAAATTTTAATTCTATAATTTTTTCGGGTAAGAAATGGAAATTTTTTTATTTTTGCTACCATTCGTCCCTCCAGCGACGGGACTTATTGGTATTCGGCCTCGCTCTTCCGGCAGAGCCGGAACCCATGCCCGCTCGGCCTCATAGCCGCGCAAAATCAAAAAATTTTCCATTTTCTAATTTTGGTTTAGATGCTTTTTAATCTCAAAAAGTTATCGGTTATAATATAAATATTAATATGGTTAAATCTAATAAATTATTTTCTGATAAAAAACTTGTTATTTATACCGATGGCGGTTCTCGTGGTAATCCCGGCCCTTCAGCAATTGGAGTAGTTGTGGGTGATAAAGAATATTCTGAGTATTTAGGGGAGAGGACTAATAATCAGGCTGAATATATGGCGGTTGTTTTTGCGCTTAAAAAAGTTAAACATTTAATTGGTAAAGCAAAAGCTCGTGAGGCAGAAATTGAGGTGCGGATGGACAGTGAGCTTATAGTGAAACAATTAAACGGTGAATATAAAATTAAAGAGCCGGAACTCCAGCCACTTTTTTTAGAGGCGTGGAATTTGCAGCTGGATTTTAAGAAAGTGGAGTTTAAATATATTCCTCGTGAAGAGAATAAACGGGCGGATTGGTTGGTTAATCAGGCGTTAAATTCTTTGGGATAGGGGAGTGACAAAAATTAAGGTTCCGCGCTTCTTGACGAATACAAAAATATGGAAGTAAAATAGGAGTAATGACTAAAGTAATAATTTATTCAACGTCAACTTGCGTTTACTGCAAAATGGCTAAGGCCTTTTTTAAGGAGAAGGGAGTGGAATATGAAGAGAAAGATGTGGCGCTTGACATGAAAGCGCGAGAAGAAATGGTTCATAAGTCCGGCCAGCTTGGGGTGCCGGTAATTGATATTGGCGGCAAGATTGTGGTGGGTTTTGACAGAGACCGGGTGGCTGATTTTTTGGGAATCAAGTAATTTTTTGGCATCTTATGGAGGATAAAAATAAGGATTGCCACGCGTGCCATTGCGCCTGCGGGATGCACACCGAGCATAATCACCTAACGGACTTAAAAAAATGTTCGCGTTGCGGGCATAAACATGAAAAATCCGATGGTTCTTGCGAGTGTGGGTGTAAATAGTGGAGTTGTTTACAGAATTTTTTAGTAAATTTGACTAATTTTTATTTTAGGATAGAATTATTTTGGTAACTTAGATAATTGCCCTGCTTTGGCGGGGAGGAAAATCCGGACACTCACTTATTGGGAAACCAATATTTAAAAAGGTAGCGGCTAACAGCCGTCGCGCGTAAGCGTAGAGGTGCGAGCAGTGACGTCTTGATTCGAAAGAGTTAAGAAGACCCAATCCTAAGCTAGTTGGTCTAACTCTGTGATAAGGATAAAAAAACAGAGGTGAAACGGCTAAATCCTTACTCGGGTGCAAGGCCGTGCCCCGCCTATGGCGGGGAGTGCCGCATAGAGCCCGCGAGAAATCAAGGGCCCAGATAAATGATTATCAATTCCGTTTTTTAGCGGAATACAGAATCCGGTTTATTAGTTGCTCAAGATGCCCCGGCGAAAGCCGGGGTATTTTGTTATGATAGAGACATGAAAAAAATGTTGGGTAAAAAATTTTTTGAGAGGCCAACAGAGAAAGTTGCCAAAGATTTATTGGGAAAATTTTTAGTTCGGAGAATCAACCAGCGGGAGATTGTTTTAATGATTACTGAAGTTGAGGCGTATGATGGATTTAACGATAAGGCGTCGCATGCGAGTCGAGGCAAAACTAAAAGAAATGAGCCGATGTTTGGTGAGGCGGGGCGTTGGTATGTTTATTTTACCTACGGCATGCACTGGATGTTAAATATCGTCACTCGTGAAAGAGATTATCCGGCGGCGGTACTTATTAGGGCTGTCTCTGCTATTGATAGCTCCGGCGAGCTGAAGGCGGTTTTGAGTGGACCGGCCCGACAAAATTTTTACAAAAGTAAAAACTTAGACGGGCCAGCTAAATTAACCAAATTTTTAAGAATTAATAAAAAATTGAATGGTTTGGTGGCAACTAGAAAATCAGGACTTTGGCTTGAGGATAGAAATAGAATTAAGAATTCCTACTTCATTAAAGCTGCGAAGGGTGTGCATGAATTAAGAATCAAAAGAGGCGCGCGGGTGGGTGTGGGTTACGCGGGTTTGTATTGGGCGAGGAGAAAATGGAGATTTTATATTGCTAAATAGTTTTAAATGTGGGATATTTAAGATAGTAAAGGGGTATTTTGACAATAGAATATTGTGGGAATGAACTTTTTGTTAATTGGAAATTCATAACTAGATTAGAGAGGAGATAGATTTTTTATGAATACGGTAGCAATTCTAGGGAAGAGATCGCTCATTGGAGCTTGGGAGTTAAAAAGCAGTTATCAAAAAAATTTCGCCAGTGCTTTTGGATTGGTGCTTGGCGCGGTCGTTTTGATATTTGTCATCATCCTTATTATCAAGGCGATTTTGGGAGCGGAGGTGGTGAACGTTCCTACTTTGATAATCAGGGATATTTCCGAGCTTGGGGCGCCACCATCGGTAGCTATTAAACCAACGCAGATTAAGGTATCTCGGGATATTGTCCTGCCCAAATTCACTCTTCCTGAGGCAGCGCCAGATAAGGAAGTGGTTGAGGATTTTTTGGTGGTTTCGCAGGAAGATTTTGCTAATATACCTTCTCCTGTTGATATTGGAGAAGGTGACAGCCTGGTTTTTCAAAGTCCGAATACTAAAGAGTTTTTTCCTGACTCGGATGAGTTTGTGGCAGTGGAGGAATTGCCGGTAAATATCAAATTTGTCAAACCAAATTATCCTGAAATCGCGCAGAAAGCAGGTATCGAGGGATCGGTGTGGATAAGAATGTTGGTTGACAAAAATGGGGATGTTAAGGATGCTAAAATTTTAAAGGAATCAGGCGCTAACGCTGGGTTTGAAGAGGCAGCATTAGTTGTGGCTAAGCAGACCAAATGGAAACCGGCAATGCAAAATAAGCAACCGGTTGCGGTTTGGATTTCTTTAGAATACAGGTTTGCCCTTAAGTGATGAAGTGGTATTTCATCAAATAACAGTCGGAGAATATTTTCTCTGGCTGTTTTTTAATTTTGGTCGCTTCCTTTCGCAGTGGGATTCGGAATATATAAATCTAATTTTAGTCGTCGTCTTTGCCGGGGAAGTCCTTGTCAATTTTTTCTGAAATTCTTATTTTGCGCATTAGGTAAAGTAAACCAGATACAAGAATGGCGGAGGCAACTGCGAATTGGATTAAGCCGATGCCAACCAAGACACCAATAGCCGAAGTCATCCAGATATCAGCCGCGGTGGTTAGGCCGTGAACATGGTTTTTGTATTTAATAATAATGCCGGCGCCTAAAAAACCAATGCCAACCACGATATTAGCGATGATGGCTAGAAAGCCGCTGTTTCTGGCGATAACTTCATTTAGATTTTCGGGGGAGTTTTGGGTTAAAAAGTAGGGTAGGGATAAGGCGATCATAGAAAAAATAGCGGCGCCGCCTGAGACAAGCATGGAAGTCCGGATGCCGGCTTCTTTGCCCGCGAATTCCCGTTCAACGCCGATTAAGGCGCCTAAAACCAAAGCGATTATCAAATTAATGAGCATTTGCTCGAAAGTAAGCATTACCATATAATTTTATAGCAGTTTTTCAATATTGAAAAGTGGATATCGTAGTAACTTTATTGTTTTTCTACCGTTTGGCCGCCCAGCGTGCGACTTCACTGGCATAAAACCTTCACTCTCCCGCTAAGGCGGGAACCGTGCCCGTTTCGGTTTTATAGCCGCGGAAAATAATAAAGTTACTTACGATTTTAAAACAAAGCCCGTTTTATTAAAAAGTAAATGCGTACATCAATAAAAGAAATAATAAAAAAAGTTGAGGAGGAGGTTGAGTTGTGTGGCTGGGTGCATTTTAGACGAGATCATGGGAAGTTGGTTTTTATTGATTTGCGAGATAGGAGTGGGATTGTTCAGATAGTATTTGGTCCGGAGGTAAAAGAGGCCGGAGATTTGCGTTTGGAATACGTGGTCAAAGTTTTGGGTAAAGTAGCCAAGCGGCCGGAGAAATTGATAAATGAAAAAATTCCAACCGGCGCTTATGAAATTCAAGCCACGGGTTTGGAGATTTTAAACGAGGCGGTGGAATTACCCATGCCACTTGATACCGATGGCTATGAAATCAATGAGGAGACACGAATGAAATATCGGTACTTGGATTTGCGGCGAGAGCGGCTAAAAAATAATTTAATTTTGCGGCACAAAGTCGTGAAGTATATGCGGGATTTTTTGAGCGAACGAGATTTTGTGGAAATTGAAACGCCAGTTCTAACCAAATCAACGCCGGAGGGAGCGCGGGATTATTTGGTGCCGTCAAGAACAGAGAAAGGAAATTTTTACGCTTTGCCGCAGTCGCCCCAGCAGTATAAACAGCTTTTGATGGTGGCGGGACTCGAGCGATACTTTCAGATTGCGCGGTGTTTTCGAGATGAAGATACGCGAGGGGATAGGCAGCCGGAGTTTACCCAGTTGGATTTAGAGATGAGTTTTGTTTCGCAGGAGGAAATTTTGGCGTTAGTGGAAGAACTTTACATAAAATTAGTTAAAGAAATTTTACCAGAGCATAAAATTACCACTACGCCATTTCCTAGAATTACTTATGATGAGGCGATAAAAAAATACGGCACAGACAAGCCGGATTTGCGAAAAGATAAAAAAGACCTTAAAGAATTAGCTTTTGTGTTTGTGGTGGATTTTCCGATGTTCTAAAAGAGTGTGTCTGGTTCGGCGGGAGATAAAAAATGGACGAGTGCGCATCATCCTTTCACAATGGTGAAAGAAAAAGATTTGGCGTTAATGGAAAAAGGGGAGTACGAAAAGGTGCGGGCGGATTCGTATGATTTTGTTTTGAACGGATATGAAATGGCGAGCGGGAGTATTCGGATTAATAAACCGGAAATTCAAAAGCAAGTTTTTGAGGCGGTAGGTTTGAAAGAAAAAGAAATTAAAGAAAAATTTGGGCATATGATCGAAGCGTTTGGTTATGGGGCGCCGCCACATGGCGGTATTGCGCCGGGGATTGATCGGTTTGTAATGATTGCAACGGGCGAGCCCAATATCCGCGAGGTGATTGCGTTTCCGAAGACCGGTGACGGGCGGGACTTGATGATGGGGGCGCCGGCTAGTGTTAGCGCAGATCAGATAAGTGAATTAGGATTAGAAATTAAGAAGAAAAAGCCCCGTTAGAAATAGCTCGCCCTGAGGCCCCTCCGGGGCGCGCTCGCGCGCGGGCGTGATTTTTAACGGGGTGGATGAACTTGGATTAAAGTTGAAGTGATTGCTTAAGTTTTTGTTTTAGGAACCGGCGTCGATTCAATTCCAGCGATTGAATCGCGCCTGCATCTCCTCGGCCAAACTCCGCTTTAGCGGAGGCCAAGCTTTGGCCTTCGTCCGATAACTTCCTAAAATAAAAACTTAAGCTCTGGGTTGGTGGTAGTCGGGAAGGGTTGGAAGATATAGGTTTTTTGCTCTATTGACTAAAATGAATATTATATGCTATAATGCGTGAGTAATTGAGAGTTCTTTGATAAACACTTCGCAGGCAGGCCTTTGAAAATTGACTGTTTTTAAAGGACTGCCTGTGTAAGTCATAGACAGTCATGTTCACTCAAACCCGGTCAACTCTACATAGTGTAGGGAAGGCGCAGGGCAAGGGGATAGAACATGAAACGTATGTAGGAACCATATGTCAAAATCAGCGCATTTTCTCATTCTAGACAAAGCGCATGGGTCATTTGATCCACAACGTGGCGTCATTTCGATTGAGGAACAGAGAGATGGATTTCAAGGTGTCACCCCAATCTTTTTTGACTGGGAAAATGACACTAGACATTACCATGATGATGGCGAAGGAAAACTCATCGCGATGGGAATGGGTCGACCCATTCCTCCCATGGTGAATGTGCAGGTAAACATTCGCTGGGACGAGCTTGGCAGTTGGTGGCAGCTCTGGAAAAACTGTGTTGCTGGAATTGCTGAAAGTAAAATCCGGCCGGTGAAAATCGCTGATTTCGAAGGTGGCCAATTCCCCTCTCATCAGGGTATTTGGCTCCACGGATGTCGCATTTACGCGATATTTCCTCTGACAGAAGACAATCTGTTTGAGGCAGCACAACTGGCGATCAAAAGCACATTGAATCAGCAAACGTATCAGCTCGCAGTTCAGATGCTTCTGTATTATGCGTCTTTGCCGGATCCAACGAAGCACATTCCTCTTTTCATTCACGATGATCCGAGCCTCATTGCTCAAATCATCAGACTCTTCCAAGGACATCGCAAATTCCGCGAACAAGTCGGGGAGGATCGGCTAGCTGGCTTCGCTCTTCGCGTGAATCAAGCAGTTAACGCAGGTCTCTAGGCCTGTCATCAACCAATAACTCAACTCCGGTCAACCCTGAACCATGTTGGATTTAGGGAAGGCGCAGGAGAAGGGAGAAAACATGTTTAAAGTCATGTTAATCGCGTTAATCGCATCGCTCATTTTCATATGGGCAGTGCCGACGCTACTCATCGTTCTACCACCGTGGAGGGCTAGCAACAGTCTGCCCGATTGGGTGGATACACCGTTCTTCCAGGCAGAGAAGGTGATAGGCTATCCTGCCGCTCTCGCTTGTTTTGAACTCAAGTTCGGATGGGAAATGTATTCCATCAGAGCGGGTTTAGCAGCAGCATACTTGGTACTCTTCGTACCGGTGTGGCCAATGATTTTTCTGGCTCGGAAGCGTAGCCGGACATTGAAGACCGCCATTGTCGCGGTCGTTGCGTTCACTGTTGGGTGGATACTCTTTTTTACCCGGATCATCAGTTATTAACAAACCTCAAACTCAACTCCGGTCAACCCCGACCATACTGGTACGGGGAAGGTGTAGGAGAAGGGAGAAACCATGTTTTCATTAGTCATTCTGATTGGAATACCGGTCGCGATCGGTATTGGCATCGCTCTTATATGGGGCGGATATAAAAACCTGATTAATTTCCAGCAGGTAGTGCGGAATACGTTCGCACAGGTGAGGAATGCGTATCAGCGTCGCTTTGATCTAGTGCCGAATCTAGTCGTAGCGGTTGACAGTTTTATGAGTCGCCAAGAGACGACCTTAGAAAAGGTCATCAATCTGCGGCGACAGGTCGTCCAAGTTAGCGAAGAAGCGTCTAATATGCTTGGTCAGGCTACGGTCAGTGCGCTTGAAAAAGTGGCTAAAGAAGTTGGCAAATCAATCGGGTCATTTGTCAACGCAGTCGCTGAGGCGTATCCCGAAATAAAGGGTGATTCCTTGTTCAGTGACCTAATGGCTCAGTTGAATACCACTGAACAAACCATTTTCGACCAGCGAACTACCTACAACGCTGCGGTCAAGCTGTACAACAACACTCGTAAAGCCACTATTGGTGGTTTGATTGGTGGGAGGTTATTCAACCTTCCATGGGAAGAGGAATTCTTCAAAGGCGAAGAAGGTATCGAACACGCTCCTTCGGTTGCCAGGGTCTTCAAAGGCTGATGCATATATAGATCATTTACCCCCTACCCGATCATCTGATCAGGTAGGGGCTTTTTTATTGATTTTTTTACACTTTTTGTTAAAATAAGGTTATGAATTTTGAGAAAGTTCCAG
>ERZ1292632.3500-Hain-H43-01um-R2-3500-length-11976-cov-5_pt1 | contig 11976 bp, 31 predicted proteins | sample MGYA00564407_ERZ1292632 | MGnify/ENA primary metagenome ERZ1292632 (study PRJEB36523, sample SAMEA6512637) | groundwater metagenome | collected 2019-01-08 | study: AquaDiva: Metagenomics assemblies of 32 groundwater samples
CGGCGCGCATCAACAACTCCTCGGGCTGTTGCTCGGCCAGGTGCTTGAGGAGCGAGATAGAAATTGTAAAGTGACCACGTTCGATCATGACTGTGGGCCCTCCTGTGACCCGCTCCTCGTCCCACAGGGGGCGAGGGGCGCGCCACAGGGCGCGCCGGCGCTCACTTGGTGTAGGCGTTGAGCCCGAGCACCACCTCGGTGCCAGGTACGGTCTTGTTGCCCTCGGTTGACGCGACCCGGATCGTCTTGCCGGAAGCCGACCGCGGCCCACGGTTGGCGAGGTTGATAACCAAGGTGAGGATGTCGCCCTCGATGGCGTACTGCACGTTGTCGCCGAAGTGTTGAAGCGTCACGGTAAGGGCCCTCCTGTGGCCCATTCTCTGCCGCCGTAACCGCCCGTCGCCAGCTTCCGGTAGGGCGATGGCTGGAGAAGCGAGCGACGCCAGGAGTGGCGGCAGAGAATGCGCAACAGGTGGTCATGGTGCAAAGTCTACATTTTCACCCAGCCCGGCGCGGCCTGCTACGCCTGCGCCCGACCTCCACCACATCGGCTGTGGCTAAACCGAGAAAGTGCTTGGCCGACCAGCCAAGCGGCGTCGGTGGTGTAGGCGACGGGGTAGCCGGCGGCGCGTGCCTGCTGGCAGAGGCGCAGGTGGTTGATCGTGGCGCGGGCTGGGGTCATGCGGTTAGCCACGGCGCACCTCCCAGAGGTCCCGAACACAGGCCGGCGCCGAAGTGTCGATAGTCAGCCGCAGGTAGCGCCTTGTGAGGCGGTGCTTGAAGTGGTGGACGCCAAGCGGTTCCTCGTACATCCACATGAACTCGGCACAGACGGCGTGCCACTGTGCAGGGTGGATGCCGGCCAGAGCCACAGCACGCTCCAGCGGCATCCAGTCCGGTGTCGTGTGATTGTAGGGAGTCGGGGTTGTAGCGGTCATGCTGTCTCCTCGACCTCGTAGGCACCGGCAGTGGGGATCGGCGCCAACCCCTTGGCGATGCGGACTGGGTTCGCCTGCTCGACGCACGCGCGGCAGAAGACGGCTTGGTCACCCGTTGGCAACCGGAGCGACGGCACGCGGGCGGGGTTGGCGCTGAATGTGTTGTGGCAGCGGTAGCAGACGGCGATGAGGGTAGCGTAGGCCATCAGACCACCCCCCGTGTAGACTGTACACTCAGGACGGCCGGTTCGCCCCCCGGGCAATGAATCCCGCAAAACTGCAAACACTGGATCGCGGGCTCCCCAGGGCGCGGCGTATGTTGCCAGCAGCGAGCTTGGCGTGTCTTGCGCGAGCAGCGCTTCCCCTCGGTCTTGGTCGGCGCTCCACACGGATGCGCCGGCGGTAGCGTCGCCTCCAACCTCGCGGCCTCGGCCCGTAGCGCCCTGATGCGGGCAATCCCATCGGCTGAAATGTTCATCCTCCACAGCATATCCACCTCCAACCATAACTGTACCACCTCAGCGCTGTGATGTCAAGAGAAATCGTTATTGGCTCCAGCCCAACCCCACGAAAACCCCGGCGCCAGACCCCCAAAACGCCTTCGCAAACCCCCAAAACTCCTTTTCCTGCCGTCCGCGCGTCAGGGGATCGCGCTCGGGGTGCTGGCCGTGTGCCGACTGCGCCCGCCGGGCCGTACGCGTGGCGCCCGCACACGGGGGAGCCTGGCGGCGCAGGGCAGCGGCGCCCGCGACAGCCGGCGCAACCACGGGGACGGCGCCGCCTTCCCCCGGCCAGCGTGAGGAGATCGTGCGCGCGGCGCCGGGTCTGGCGGGAGCGATACTGACATCGGCGCTGCGCCGATGATGGCGGCTGGTGGGTGGATGCCGGCTGGCTCACCTCGGGCGTCAGCCGACGGAGCCGCCGACCGGCGCGGTGGTGCCGGTCGTACCGACGCACACGTGGGCTGGCCAAATGGGGGCAGCTGGCCACCACCCAGGCGCCGGCGCCAGTCCCTCAGCCACCCGAGCGCCAGGCGCCAGACCCGGCGCCAGACATTCCTTGGAAGGAAAAGGGGGGTAAGGTAGGGGTCCCCAGGGGTGATTTGCCTCTGGGAAAATCCTTGAATGTAGTGAAGGGGGATTTATGTCCAGTTTACACAGGATCTACCAGTCGAACAGGGCTAGATTTTGGGTGGCACGTTTCCACTTGACATTTTGGCAACGAGCACTTTACACTAAAATGGTGATATTTGGGGAATTGGTGAGGTTGGGGCGGGAGAAGGCCGGGTGGTCAAGGCGGAAACTTGGGAGGGAGGTAGGTGCGAGTGGGACGGCGATTGGAGAGATTGAGCGTGGGGGGTGGGAGCCGCGGGCGGGGTTATGCGACAGGCTGTGTAAGGTTTTGGGGATTCGGGAGGACCCGTGGGTGGCGGCGGTTATGGAACGGCGGATACCGAGGCGAGTGACTCATGGGGAAGCGGAGGTGATTGTGGCGTTGCTGCGGGAGGAAGGGAAGGGGATTGTAGCGGAGGTGCGGGAATTAAAGGTAGGGGCGCCGGAGTGGGAGGTATGAGAGCGCTGGCCCGGCAACGGATGACAGGGGCACGGGGGCGCCGGTGCGCGGAGTGCAGGAAGCGGGGTAAGGGTCGGGGTCCTCAGAACGATGAGTGCCTATATTTATAACGCCTCCGAATGTCCGGCCTGCCACGAGAAGGCGCTTCCGATCCTGCGATCTGACAGCACGGCTATGGGGGTCTGCTGCCAGAACCCAAGCTGCCTCACGGTGGTCGACCGGGAGGGTCATGTGGTCGGGCTTCATCCCGAGTGGGAACATGTACCGGGAAGCGGAATTCGCCGACGGTTGCGCTTGCCAAATATGGCGAACGGAGGCGAGCGGTGCAGAGCATGAAGGCATGGCTGAAACCAAATTACTACGTCTGGAACCTGCGGAACTTGTGGTTCTGGAACGCGGTGCGCAGGGCGATCGAACGGGACGCGCCGATCCCCACGCTACTAAGTGCCAAAAAAATGTTTCGAATGGCCGTCAGGGAGGCACGCTGGTTCGAACGCGCATCCCCCGAGGTTCGGCTGCGATATACCCGCGCCACCGGCGCTTCGCTCGCTGAAATGCTCGAATGGATCAAACTGCTACACGCCAACATGAAGGCCGCCGCCACCATGACCGCCCAGCGGCGACGCGACTTGCACGACGGTGATTTCGCTCTGCGCCACCCACGCCCCGAAAAGCAACCCTTTAAGGGCCAGCGCCGTCGCTTCGCGCAACGCTTGCCATTGCCAAACAAGGAGGTTTGAAATGCCAGCACCTGGACCTTGCCGAGCTGAAACCGCTGAACGGCCTCAATGTCATGCCATGGAAGACGGCTGGCTCTGTACTCGTGCTGCGGGCCATCCCGGAAAACACCACGCCCACGGTCCACTCGGCGAGTGCTTCTGCACTTGGCCGCAACGTGATCCTGACCGCCCCCTCGTAAGCATCCGCGAATTGGCACTCGCCCTTGTTCTTCGGCTCGAGCGCGACGGCTACCAAGCCGCGGAACTTGATCAGTTGCGTAGAGGCCTCGGCCGGCGGCGCCCATGATGCGCTCCATCCATTTCTGGCCGCATGATTTGCGCCCGGCAACCGACCCTCCGACGGTGCCCTTGTTCGACGACCGTCTGGCACTGGCGCCTGCACCTTCGGTTCCCATTCCGGTTGAGCCGCCTTGTCTTCACCAAGATCGCGTCTCACACGGGTCAACCCGAGTTGGCAACCCACGCTTTCGGTGTAAAATCTGCACGCGATCCTTCGTCGAGAACCCGGGCAACAACCGGCTCAAACCGGCGAAGGCTGAGGCGTTGCGTGCAGCGTTTCTTTCCGGGATTGGGATCCGCGCCGCTGCCAAGCAGGCTCAGGTCGCGAAGCGCACGGCCGCTTATTACCGCGACCTCTGGGCGATCGAAGCGAACTGCGTCTGCGGGCGACCGGCTGGACATCGTGGGTGGTGCAGAGAGCGCCTGCGGAACAGCCCAAAGCGCCAGAAGGTCATTGCCAAGTTGCACGGCGGCGTTTCGGACAAAGACCGCGAATGCTGGCGAGACGTCGCTAAGGTCATCCGTAAATCGGCCCGCGCCTTCGGGGTCACCGATGCTGCCCTCGATGCAGGCTTGCTCATGCTCGCCGGACTCCTGGTTCACTTCGATCTCTGTCGCACGGTCGAGTTGACGGCCTTGGCCTTCGTGGATGTCGAGCGGTTCGCCGCGCGCTTCCGCGAGTTTGGCATCTGGAAAGGACACCGCCTCTGTTACGGGCCCGACGACGGCCCTGGTGGCGATCTACACTTTTGGCTGGACGCTATGGTGGGGGCAGGCGAACTTGAATGTGCCGGCGATAGCAAAGCCGAACGCCTATACGGTTTGCTGGCCTCACCACCCGCCAGCGAAAAAATACTCTTGACAAGTGTACGCGAGTAAGCATACAATCAGCCGAATGATTGGAACCGCCATCCGCGAAGCCAGGCTGAAACTCAAGTTCTCGCTCCAGGATCTCGCGATGCTGGTGGATTGTACCCGGGCGCACCTGTGCGACATCGAACACGGCCGGCGGTTTCCATCCCTCGCACTGCAAGAGCGACTGCGAGTGGCGCTTCGCTTGCCGGAGATGGACGGACCAGATACCATGGTCGCCACCGGCCAACTACCGCGGCTACCGACGCGGGATGAAGCTGTAAAGATTGCACGGGTGCTCAAGGTGCCCTCGAACAGGAAGGCGACTCCATGAAACATAAATCGCTGATCGGCATGGTCTTCCGAGACCCTAGCCTCTATGGCCGTGGAGGAAAGCGCGGGAAACGGGTGCGACTCGTGGGCGTAGTCGCCCAACAGTCCGACCGCCGCGTGATCTGTCAGTCCTGGTGGACAAGGGGGCCTCTCGCGGGCTCGCCTCCGCGACGAGTCAAGATTCTGATTCGAACCTTGCTCAGTTCGAGCCACTACAAACAGTGGGGAGCCCAGTGATGCAGGAGATCCTGACTAAAGGGCTGGACCCACAGACCGGCAAGGTGATCGAGCAACTCATGCCTGCTGAGTGTTTCGGCCTGCTCGGCGTCCATCCCTCCTGGAGTTCCGATTCCTTCACCGTTACCCACGTCCCGACCGGCTGTACGGTCTGCACGCTCGGGGACTACGACGCCGCTGTAGAAATTGCACGATACATGAGCGGCTGCGATTGGGACTTCGAGGACCGACTGCGCGTTCCGGCGCCACTTCGTGTGGAGGTGACGACGTACCTGCGCGAGATGCAACGGAAACACGCGGACCTTAGATCCAACTCGTTCGATATCAAACCGGAGGCGCACCCTAGAGGTCTCTGATGAAAAGCGCGACCGAGGAGTTGCTGAAGTACTTTCGGCGGAAGGAAATAGGTTGCATTGGTGACCCCTACGTCGAGTTCCGCGATGTCGTCGCGGGCCCGGCCGTGATCCACGCCAATTCCTTTTACGGTCTCATGCACCTCGTGCGGATCACCAGCGACGGCGGGCGGTGGTTCGTGCAATGGTGGGTCGGGCGGAATACGGATGCCGGCACGTTGGACCCAGACAGGATCATAGCCGTACTGGAGAAAGTGGTGGCTGAAAACTACAGGCATCCAAGTACATCTGACTTTCGGAGGAAAGCATGAGCGATCCTATGATCGCCCGCCTGTTCGCCTGGCTCCTCGGCTGCCGCCACGCCCACCGTGGCTTCGCCTTCCGGGCGCGCACCGAGGCCCACGTGGCGGAGAGTCTCCAGCTCGGCGTGGACTATCAGCGCTGCATGGACTGCGGCCGAGCCATCCTCGCTGGCGTACAACTCGAGCCCGATCCGCGCTTCCGGTCGCCTGAGCCGCGCCGGGCCACCGACGCCGAGATCACCCTCCACTTGGCGTACTTCTGTAGTTGGTTTCTGCGCGACAACAACTACGGAAGGCCAACTTACTGCCTGCATGAAATCAAAAGTTGGAGAGATCCGGTTTGCGTAGGTCACTGTAGAAAATCGCGAGAGTGGCTGCCGCTCACCGACCCCAGCGACTGCGCGATGGTGATGGAGGCGCTGCGGGAGCAAGGCTACGCATGGGCTATTGGCAGCAACAAGGACGGTACAGATGCCGAGTTGCTCCGAGTGGAGGACGGCTACATGCACACTTGGTCCGTCCATACCGAGCCCACTTGGCTCCGGGCGCTGTGCCTGGCGGCATTCCGGGCGACGGGAGGAGCGGCGTGAAGAGAGACCGGATGCAACCGAAGCATGGCGAGACCCACCTGGAGATCATTCCGGCCCAAACGACCCGCCGGCGCTGGTGCGGTATCTGCAAGTCCTGGACGTGGGAATCGTATGGTGGCATCTTTCGGCACGGGAAGGGCTTGGGCGCTTTTTGTGAAGGCCTACGGATGAAGGCGAAGGCGGCCAAAGCGACCGGAGGTGAGGAGTGAGTTGCCGATACACACCAATTGCAAACGCTTTCAATAGGTTGATACGTATGAGTCAAGCAAGCAAGCAGCACAACCAGCAGGATCAGTTACACGACGAGCTGAAAGCCGAGGCGGAAAAGATTGCTGACGAAATGGGCCGCCAGGCAGAGTCGTTCATTATGTTCCAACTCAACAGCCCAACTCCTGAGTCTATATTCCCGCGCAAGCGCTTCGCTGCTATCCTTCTCGCCTTCGCCCAGCGCCACGGTGCGCAGGAGCGGCTGCGGGGGCGGATCGAAGAAGCAGAGTCAGCAGCGGTGGCAATCGGGCATCTAAAGACTCTCCTCGGTTTTCTGGAAGACGGAACGCTGGTCCGTTCAACAGCCCATGACAGCGCCCCCGGTTCGGCGATGCGACAGCTCCCGCTGGTGAAAGTACTGCGAGATGCTCAGATCGTGGTTGAGGGATGGATCGGAAGAACTGCCGAACTCCGCGCCGAGCTTGAGGCGCTGGGGAAGGGTCAGGACGTGGCGGGGTGAGGACGACCACTAGAATCAGCAATACGCTGCTTCTGAAGTTGGCCAGGCTCGCTGTCCATGCCGAAGAGCTTCTTTCACCCGATGGCTGTGAGGCTGATAAGTCGGCAATCCTTGGACTGCTAGGCGACTCGGAAGTGCGGACTCTGTTGGACGATAAGGCCAATGCGTTCCTGCTGCCGGTAAAGAGGACGATGACCTGACCGCGCATCGGGGCAGCGAGCAGCATGAGGACGCACGGTAGATTCCTCGTCGTCACAGGCTGTATGCTCGCTGCTCCGATGGACGGCCAGAGCCGGACCGGAGCCGGTCAACCCGGCGGGAGGTGAGTAGTGGAAATAAGGAACAACCGTATTCGTATCACAACGGAAGAAGCGTTTGATCCTCGCTGGGTGCTGATGGGCAATCGCTTTGTGCGCAACGCCGAAGATCTCGCCGACCCGTTTCTGTACTTCGTAGCAAATCCAGCGGAGCAGCAGCCGTGGCGCGTGTTTCTCGGGACGTCCATGCCGCGACCCATCGGGCCGCCCGCCGAGTTTCTGGAGATCTTTGGCCTACGACCGATCGGCGATTTAGGACTCATCAACGATTGGGAACTGGTCTTGGGTGCCTGGCAGGGGCCAAAGCAGCCTCCCGACGCCGGCCCTGGTGCCTTGGCCGAAGCGCAATTGCTCTTCGCCGCCTACGGGTTGGGCCGGCCGCGATTCTTCGCTCTCGCTCGTCCACGGGAGGCAGAGGACAGATTGGGGGAGATGGCCTACAAGGTGGCGTTCCCGGACGCCGAGCACCGCGAGGTCTTCAGTTCGTGGTGGCCCAAGATGTTCGCCACAGAGGCCAGGCTGGCGATCTTCTACACGCAGTATGCCATCGCTGACTATCAGACGGCGCTGCGAGGCGATGGTGTAAGCATCGAGCCCGAGCGGCTGGTGCCGTTCCTGGGCGGTCGACGGATCATGTCAGCGGGCCACCTGTAGGGTGAAAGGCAAATGGAAGGAGACCGCCTGATTCGGTGTGCTGTTTGCGGTGGTGAGTTCAGATTCGGTGAGCAACACTACTGCACCGGCACACTGACCCCGGGCCCGTAGGCTGCGTACCGGGCGGCGGGTGGGAAGCGCGGCGGGAGGGCGCAGGTTTATGCAGAAAGAGATCACAATTGGCGAGAAATATAGGCCGGCCATGGAGATCACAGATGCTGCTGAGGCGCAACGCTATTTCGAGGAGTGCGTTGCCCATTGTATGTGTTTCGGCCGGAGTCGAGAGGAGGCGGAACGAATCGAACGGTGCAACCTCGGGTACTAAGCGGGCTACTACGGCGCCGACGTTCGTGCTCGGGTGGAACGCCTGTTCAATTGCCAGCATCCGGTTTTCGGGGCTATCGGCGTCGAGGGCCGTCCTTCGGACGAGCAAGCTCTCGCGGCAGGCTTAAAGGCTGGCCGGGTGACTGGTGGGACACGTGGCGAAAGGAGGTAAACGACGACAGATCCAGAGCCATAGCAGGCCCGGCGGGGCGCGTAGCATCCATCTCGGATAGCGCCCCGCCCCCTGCCGCAGACGTCGGGGACGTTTGCTGAACACCGAAGGGATTGACGGTGTTCAATCAAGCGATCCGGCGTCTGCGGGAGGGAACGATGGAAACTGGAACAGATGCTCAATTGGTTTGGTGGTCAAAGCCTGAGCCTCAGATGACGACAGGAGAACTCGCGCAGTGGAAGCTGTGGAAAGCGCAGCATCCTCTTCCGCCACCTACAGGCTTCATTGATCTTTTCGAGGCGTGCTTCCGGCTCCAGCGGGAGGCCAGCGCGGCGACGGGGCGCCACATCCCGATGGTAGTCGAGAACGTCAAGGGTGCGCAGCCGTGGGTGGGGCGGGCGCGGTGGCACTATGGGTCGTATTTTTTGTGGGGGGATGTGCCGGCGTTGATGCCGCAGGCATTTCGTGCCCGCAAGTTCAACACGCATCGGAAAGACACGGCCTCGAAAAACAACGGCGGAAGCTGGTTCGCGGTCGCGCACAACACCAAGAGCGGGCACAGCAGGAACCCGGTGAACTGCCCAGAGCGCGGGCTGAAGATCGGCGATCAGAATATCTACCGCACGGACAGTGGCCCCAGCCCGCACTTCACCAACCCGACCGAGGGCGTGAAGGTGGCGCTTTCGGGCCGACGGTGGTTCGCCGAGGGGCCGGGGAGCGTCTCCTCGTCTTCCAGCGCCCGCAAGGAAGCCTCCGCCCAGATCGCCATGATACCGTGTCCGCTGGCCCGCTGGATCGGGGAGGTCTACCGGCCATGAAGATCAACATGGACGAGCTTGTGAATGCCTTGCAAGACGCCGCAGAGGCTGAGTTGACCCGGCAGGCTATCGGCTACACCGACGACGGCACGATCAACGACTGGGCGAATCAAGCGGCGCAGGCGTTGCTCGGCTTCCAGGGCATGGAGGCTGACGACGAATGATCCTCCGCGCCGACGCCCGCCGCGAATGGCACGTACTCAACCTGGGTGCAGGTGTACAGTCTACAGAACTCTACCGGCGCTTCATGAATTCCCAGGACGGCCTGCCGCCCTTGGACGCGGTCGAAGTGGATCGAGCCCTGCGAGAACCCGGCCGAATCATACAACGGTCCTTGCGCCAGCCAATCTACCTCCACCGATCCGGTGTGTCTTTGGATCAAGTGATTCTCCAACCCCGGGCCAACAATCAGTTGAGCTTATCGTTCGTGGCAGAATGCGAGGGAGTCTGCGGCGTATGATCGCTCAGGCCGACGCGCCGTGGGCTTGGACCTCTCCTGGCCCTACTGCCGGCTGGCTCGCGCGCGCATCGACCAGGACCGGCCGTTGCTGGTTGAAGTGGCGTCCCCCAAACCCGTTCAGGAGCCCCTCTGGGTGTGAACGCGCTCGGGAAGCGTCTTGCGCCGCGGTACGTTCCACCAAGAAGACTTACAGCCGGGACAAACGCGCGGTCGTATCAGATCTTCCAGCGCCGCAATAACCTTAGTGCGAAAGCGTTCCCGATCGCTGGCGTCATCGAAGGAGATACATTCACCGGTAAAATCGCTCATCAACTCCTCTGCCCACCACTCCCGGAGGACACGGTACCGATTCCCTCGGATGCTCCATTTGTTGCCGCACCGATAGCATTCCAGTTCGTTCGTTTTCTTCAGCATGCGCTCTACTGCGGGTTTCTTGGGCACCGGGTTCGAAGGTTATGAGGTTGGCGGTGCGGGGACCGGCACGGGTGACTCGGCCTCCTGGCGCTCCTCGAAGTCCAGTTCCTCTTGGCACTCATACCGGTCCATCGGTAGAACGCGTACAATCTCCAAGTTGTCCAGCCGGATGACCGTCTTCTTCTTGGACTCGGGATCATTGAACCGCACCTCGCACGGCACGTCCCGCATCTCGTAGCCGGCGGCGACACAGTTCGACAAGCGGTTGCGCTTGGCTTCCTGCTCCGCCACCTGCGACTGGATGTTCTTCTTGACGCTGGCGACTGGGCACCAAGGGCAGTTGCCTTCGAGCCGCTGAATCTCTTGGAGCGAGCGGGCGAGTTCCTGCGCGCGCTCTACCAACTCCATGCGGGTGAAATCGTACCGCAGGTACTCGGTGATCTGCTTGACCTTGCCCTTGACTGGGAGCAAGAATTCACGAAGCAAAGGGTCGAATATCTTATCCACCTTGTCCGGATCGAGACCCCCCGTCATCGGGCCGGTGGTTCGTCCACCGCTGGAAAGCTCCATCGTAACGGGATCGTCCTGCTTGCCCTTCTTCATATGAGTCCCTTGAGTCCCACAGCGGCGTTGGCCCGCATGACCGCCGACCGGATCAGATCGATGGAGGCGGTTTGGTCCTTACAGGGTGGCGTGTTCTCCAGGACGATACTGGCGAACGCTTTCGCGGCGGTCTGGATCTCGGCGTAGCACTTCTGCTGGTTGGGGGTCGGTGCGTGGTAGGTGAAAACTTCACCCAGATCGGCTGGGATATAGGCGCCACGGCGAGCGTCTACGCCACGTTCGAGCTGGGAGGCGGTACGGCTGTCAATCTTGCTGCTTAGTTCCATTCCTGTCTCCTTGTGTAAAGTGTTGAAATTACTTCTGGTTGCTTCCTTCGTTCGTACCGGCGGCAAGCGGAACTGCTGGCAGCCGCACGTGCAAAATCACCAGATTGGTCCAGCCGGATTGGGCAATTTGGCGGGCTTGCTCACTCGCCCCATCCTCTCTGTAGAAGCCGCCGCCCTTCACGCTCCAGTACGGCCCCCTGGGCCACCAGCCAGCGACCAAGTAGAGATCAGCGGGCGGCGGGGCGAAGGTGACGGGTTGGCTGGCTGGAACGAGTTCGATCAATGGGAGTTGCTCAGCCATTCCGGGAGTCCTCTATCACCGGTCAACCTCGGCTACCCGCTTGGGCCGGCAGAGGCCACAAGCGCAAGCCACAAGATGTGCAAAATGTTGTCCTTGACGATGATCGACCACGGGGCCATGGGCGGAGAGGCAAACGCCTCCTGGCCAGTGGCGCGCATCAGCCAGACGACGAAGTTTGTCCGGTCCTGAAGCCAATGCTGGATCGCGATTGTGGCCAACTGCCAAGGCGCAAAGCCGCAAGTCAGGAACGGAACCATGTACGTCAGGACGTGGATGGTGCAGATCCAAGAAGAACGCTTCTTCCCAGCAGCCATCCAGTCGTTCTGAAGCAAGTAGTCCCCAATCAAGTGCGCGTAAATCCAGTGCATAAGGCTCAGTCTGGCAACTTCCGCCCGGGCCACCGTTCCATGGCAGCCGCAACTATCTGGGCCTCTTGCCGTAGAACTCCTGGACCGCCACGCACGAGCAATCGCGCTCCCCAGTTCCGCACCAGTTCTGGCGCCAGCAAGTCCTGGCCGCGAAGCAGGAAGCACGGCTCGTTGCCGTTCACCTCACCCGAAGCGAGTTTCTCGCTCAGCCGTTCGGCCAACTGGGCCAAGTTCTGAGGCCCATCACACAGCGTCCTTCCCATCGGCCTCTCCTTCCAAAACTACCGTGGAAGTGTACTCCAATATGATATTAAGCGCAAGTCCTTTTTTTCTGG
>ERZ1292632.2958-Hain-H43-01um-R2-2958-length-13554-cov-5_pt1 | contig 11974 bp, 10 predicted proteins | sample MGYA00564407_ERZ1292632 | MGnify/ENA primary metagenome ERZ1292632 (study PRJEB36523, sample SAMEA6512637) | groundwater metagenome | collected 2019-01-08 | study: AquaDiva: Metagenomics assemblies of 32 groundwater samples
GGGCGCATCATTTCAGATTTCGCTTCTTGGATTTGTGTATCAGATTTGGCAAAATGATTTCAAAAGTTTGCGAAGGTTTTAATTCGGGAGCCAGAGTCGTGATTTGGGGTGAAAATCCTCAAATCGTGCATATGAATATTTCAAGAAAAAAATTCGTTATTTTCTTTATCATTTCCGGGTTCGCCTTTCTTTTTATCACTACCTCATTTTTGGGATCAACAGGCCCTCGAGGATTTCCTAAACCTCCCGACTCTTTCCTATTAATGGATTCACCAGTGACCTGGAAGAGTACCGTATCTACAATTCTAGCGCCTATCAAAATTGTTTTGATAGGGCCATTGTTGCTGCCTAGTATTAATTTTTTGAAAGACGATCCGCCGCCCCCATTTATTGCCATCTACTTCATTTTCTACTGGACTATACTTGCCTTAGCTATTCATTATCTTATCGGTAAAATAAAACGCTCTTAACTCATCATTGAAGGTCCTTTGGTCTATGCTTTTCTAGAAGTTTCTGCTCGATAATACAAGTTCGAACAGCCAATAAACCTTGGAGTAATAAAAAAAGCAATTCATTAATAAGGCATCACCACTCATAAACAAGGGCGAATGGGTTTGGGTTTATAGTCGACATAGCTGCGGATCAACTACTCCGCGGCAAGCCGCGGGGAAAGCCCTGGCGGGATTCTAATATCCTCTAACGCGCAGAGCCAGTTATTTGTGAAAGAAGTTTTGAAAAAATGAAAATATTATTTTCGATAGTTGCTGGAATAAATTGAAAGTTCTTACAGAAGTGTCGGTAATTGGTTTGTGTTCACTGAACTTATCATTTTTTTGATCTAGTAACTACCGTTGGTTTTTAAAATGTAAACGCTCGACTGTGATAGTCGAGCGTTAGGAATGGAAAATCCGAAGAAACTCTATGGTTTCGCATTGAAATCTCGTGGGTATCCGATGTGTACCCATCTCTCAGATGTAGTAATGGAGTGAACACGCGCACCTTGAGCCATAAGATACGAGATGTATGGAGAAATATTTTCACCATACCGTCTTGGTGCGTCTTTGCGAATTCTGCGCAAAGTTTCACCCGGTAAATATCTAACGCCAACACTTCGTAGGGTACATTTTGCGTCGGCGTCTTTCGGCGCAAGATGACGTATTACTTCATTGCCCACTTCATAAACACGGTAGTGAGTTGGTGCCGGGTCGATGTTTGTCGAACACAGAATTGTTATTCTGTTCTCTCCTTGCTTGAGCTGGTCTATCACTCTAGATACGAAGTGTTCCATTGTGCGCGTCGATATGAGCGAGTCAATTCCCATTACAAACGCGCCAGGATCGCACCGCACAATTGGTATAGTTAACGCTATGCGTTGCAGCATGCCGATTGTTTCGCTCGGTCCTCGCGTAAGTATGATGCGAGAGTTTTGTGCGGGTGGCAGATTCCCGAGAACACACTCGATACTTTTTGACTGATGCCCAGTTACAACGTGAATTTTCTCGATGTCCGATATTCTGCAAAGATTATCGACAATTCGAGCTATCACGGGTATTCCTTGGAACCGGATTGCTCCTTTATTATAGCGACGCGTCAAAGATCCGAGTCGAAAACCACGACCACCCGATATGACAATGGCATCCACTTTTTCACCTCCATTTAAAATGGGATCGAACTGTCGGTACAATAGCAAAAGCCGTTGCTTTAATCAAGCTTATGTTCGAGTTCGAGCAAAGCATCGCGAAAATTACGCATATCGTTTAATGCATCGTGGGCTCGCCGCGATTCTTGTTCGCCGATAAAGGCGGATATGAGCGTGCCGCTTGTATAATGTTTTGTGTCAATTCCAATAGATTTTAAACGCGGAGCGAGTAGGGGTTTTAAGTTCTCCATTTGCGAGAAGAAGCTCGGAATAGCGCAACCTACGAGGCGGCAGTTTTCTTCAAGCACTTCAATGTCTCGTCCCCAGCAGTATGCGGGGAAATCACCGACAAAATCACCGAGCCTTATCAGTGTTTCTTTAAAAGATATACCTCGTGTATCAATATCTGCTTGGGTAATATTTGTTAGGGATGTAATAAAATCGGACAGGAGAGGATTTCTCGTAGGTTTTACATAATCAAGCAAATGTGTTTCTTCTCGCAAATCTTGTCCTGAGACACGTATTGCGCCAATCTGAATAATTTCCCGATGCTCATTTTCTCCTGACCAGTTTCGCTCGTAGCTTTTCTCCCAGGCGGTGTATTCGAGATCGAAGAGAACGAAGGTTTTGGGTAATGAAAGTTTCATAGGTATTTTGTGATCATTTTAGTACTACTTGTTTTAATGGTAGGTTTCACCTCGTTATTGGTCAAGTAAAGCGGCGAAAGCCGTGATTGAGGTGAATTAGGTGGCTAAGACTTGTCCCATTTTGGGAGCAATTTTATGTCTATTAATATTCCTGGTATAGAGTAGGCGCAGGATTTATAATAAAGCTGTGAGAAAATATCCTTTGTGGTTATATGTGGTCGCTGTTGCCATCGTCCTAGCGATTATAAACTATATCATGTGGTCTGTGGGTGGGGCGGCGAAATTAGAGAGCTTTGCATTACATTCTGGCAGTTTTTTGTTAGGAATGTTGGCAATGTACATCGCAGTGCATTTTTATCGGTGGAAATAAAATCTTGCTTTTCGGTAATTTCGGCACGAGTGTGATAAAATAGCGTAATGGAATCATTCATAAAGGCAGACATTTTCTTTTTTATATCTTCACTCGCAACGATCGTGCTGGCGGTTTTGGTTTCTTTTCTTTTGTATTATTTAATCAAAGCCGGGAAAAATCTTTATATGCTCACGGAGATGCTTAAAAGCAATCTTAAAGATTCCGAAGAATTTGTGGCCGAACTCAAAGAGCGTTTGGAAAATAATATATTCTTTAGGCTTTTCTTTCCTCTGCCAAAAAAAAGTCGACGAAAGGGAGAAAAGAGTGGTAATATTAAAAATAGTCGTTAACAATAAATAATTTTTTAGATTATGAAAAAGAAAACATCAAGCGGTTCGCGAGCAGTGAAATTGGCGGTGATTGGAGCGAGTCTTGCCGGATTAGCGGCAACGGCCTATTTCTTTTTTGGACCAAAAGGAAAAAAACATCAAAAGCAGACACGGGCTTGGGCGATAAAAATGAAAGGTGATGTTATTGAAAAATTAGAGACCGCCCGTAATATGAGCGAGTCTGTCTATCACGAAATCATTGATTCCGTCGCCTTAAAGTACGAGAAGGGGAAGAAGGCCAGCCACGAAGAAATAAGAGAGCTGGCGAGGGATTTGAAAAAACACTGGAAAGTGATTAGTGGATCGGCGAGGACCGTGAAACATAGCGCGGTTAAAAGCAAAAAAGGAACTTTAAAAAAGGAGAGGAGATAACTGAGAAATAATAAACTCTAATAATAGATATGGAATAGAATTAAAAAGCCAGTTTTTTCTGGCTTTTTAATTTATTGTGATAGAAAGAGAAATGCCCGGTTCGTGTTCGAACCGGGCATTAGGTCTTATGTTCGAGCGGATTCATGGAGTTGCTCCGACGAGTTCATCCATTAATTCGTTCACAGAGAGAATGCGATCAACGCGCGCTGCGTTGGTCCCTACGGTATAAATAGGAAGATCAGAAGTGTTGTTGACGCCCGCTGCGCTCGCAAGCGCGTTACAAATACAGAAGGCATCATAGCCCTCAAGAGCTAGGCAGGTTTGGCGGCCATCCTTTCCCTTGTGAAGTAAAAGCTGTTTGTCGCAGCGAAGCGGTCTTCCATGCGCAAGCGCTTGAATGTATCCAGGTGAGGTTCTGATAACGCGGAATGGCATACCCGAGGGTGATCCGGGATTTACCGCAACCTCGATGTCTTCTTCCCGGGCGGCTACTATGGCGAGCTTGAACTCTTCCGATGCGCCACTTTCATGTGTTGCGGCAAAACGAGTGCCGATCTGTACGCCATCGGCTCCGGCATTTGTCCACCACACTATGTCTTCGCGTGAATAGATGCCACCTGCCACGATGACTGGGAAGTTACCGTTTTCCTCCGCGACTTTTTTCACTGGTCCAAAGAGATTCTCTAGCCGAAATTCTGGCTTGGGAATATCTTCGGCTCTGAAACCAAGGTGTCCACCTGCAAGCGGTCCCTCCAAAACCACCGCATCCGGCATTCGCCCGTAACGATTCCAGCGTTGGCAGATGATTTTTAATGCTCGAGCGGAAGAAACAATAGGGATAAGCGCCACCTTCGCACTCCCCACTATTTCAGGCAGAGTTAGCGGTAGACCTGCGCCAGCGACGATGGCGTTTACTCCACCTTCAATTGCGCCCTCGATAGAAGGGATATAAGTCTTTTCAATTAAGACCATACAGTTGATGGCGATTGCACCCCTATTTCCTGATAGTCGTCTTGCTTCACCAATTTCAAGTCTAGCTGCTTCATGGTGGCTCACTGTGCGACCAGTTCGGCGTTTAACCACCCAGTCGAGGCCAACGAAGGACACCGTTCCAACGCCGCCTCTACTTGCAACTGCTCCAGCAAGAGGTGAGAGCGATATACACGCACCCATGCCTCCCTGGATAAGGATTACTCCGCTATCCAAGCCACGGATGGCAACTTTCGGTATCTCTATCATAGTTTCCTCTCCCTTATTTGTTTATGTAAAGTTAATTGCTGGTTTAAGATTAACATTAGTTAAAAATATAACGCAATACATATCTAAACGTGTCCAATAAAGGAATCTAATAGGAATATTTTCCTTTGCTAGTATTTTGTGCTACACTCAAAGAACAATTAACCAATTAATAATATATATGGCAAAAAGAAGCACGGGGCTGGGTAAACATAAAAAATCACATTCCCATAAAACGAAGAAGCGATTGGAAATAAAGAGGCTTATGTTGGAAAAAAAGAAGAATAAGAAGCGTAAATAATATCTAGCTATTTTATCATAAGCGTGGTAAGGTGCGGGGAATGGAACTGCAAGAAAAAGTGAAAAGTGACTTAGGCAAAAAATTTCATCGGGTGATAGAGACACCCGCGAGTTTTGATTTTTTTGCGGCGATTCACGATTTTATTAAACATATCGAATTAAATCCATCTCTTTCCAGTGGTCTTTCTTCTCGTATAAAATCTAATCGGGAACTGAAAATTCCCGACAAATACAGTTATTTAAAGCAGATTTATCAAGGGTTAGAAGATGCTGATATTGTATCTAGTGTTGATTTGGGGCATGAAAGATATATGGCGCTTCAAGAATTAAATCGAATTCGAAACGAAGATGTTTCAGAAAGTAATTCATTTTGGAAAAAAAGGGAATTGTTCAGGAAATTAGTAGGTGAGATTTACGAGAGACTAAGTCCGGATGTAGCATAAATTCTCGTGCCAATTAACAATTAGCGTTTTCAGTACACGGTGTCGATGTTTCTTATTTTGGCGCTTGGGTAAATAAAAACCGCCCCCAGAGTGGGGGCGGTTTTCTGGAGTCAGTGTTTTTAGGCGCGTGACACATTGGTAGCGCTCGGGCCTTTCTCTCCATCTACGACTTCAAAGGTGACGGTGTCGCCAACCTTAAGTTCGTCAAATGTCACTCCTTGTAATTCTTTTGAGTGAAAGAAGAGGTCCTTCGCTTCGCCTTCACGGGATATGAATCCAAATCCTCTATCCGTGAGCGTTTTGATAGTTCCTGTCATTTGTTTATTTTTTGCTAGAAACTCGACTACGTCTCTTAGTTTTACCGAGTTTTAATAATAGCAAAGATATAGGATTTGTCAACCCCGTTAGAGATAGCTCGCCCATAAGCCCTTTGGGCGCGCGGCTCCTTACGGAGATGGGCGACTATTATTTGTTTGGCAAAAGATAAAGATTTTTCTAACAAAGTAAGCGCGGGCGTGATCTCTAACGGGGTCAACTCTCCTAAATTAGTTGGTTTTTGGGAGATTTGGTATTGAAAATGTTTTTGGATGTATTAATATGTTGATATGATAAAAATTGAGGGTAATGATTTAATGAGGGCGGGAACTAAAATTGGATGGTTTGAGGGGAACGATATTCTCGATCATGACGGCAAGAAGCTCGGGTATTTTTCGGGAAATAAAGTTTATGATGTAGATGGGAAAGTTCTCGGCTATATCGAGGGGAATTTAATAAAAACTCCGGGGATGAGCGGGAGCGGGATAAGAGTTGATGAAAATCATACGGAAATAAGCGGAGGAGAACTTTCGGATATCGGAAGGGCGGCGGTGCGGTTGCTTTTGGGCGATTAGATTATTTTATCTTAGACGAATTAAAAACTCCCTCTGCCCGTTGGCGGACTGGGAGTTTTTAATCTCTTCTTTTGTGGTTAAGCGTGGACGACGGATTTTTCTGAGGCGATATCTTCAATTTCGCAAACTCCGCCAACACAAGCTAATTCTTTCTTCACGTCCGTCTCATCTTTTTTCTCGTAGGCCATGATTTGAGAGAAGTCTAGACCTAAGAATTTATCGGAGAGTTCGTTGAATTGTTCTTCATTGATCTCTTCATAGGGGGCGAGTTGGTAAACGTGGTTAGAGCGGGGGAGGAACGAGAGACCGCCGATGATTTCCCAATTATTGTAAACCCAGTTGGCGACGGCAATCCATTCGTTATCGCCCACGGAGATGGTGACGGAAGGATTGTGCTCGGTATAATTAACTTTGACGGCTTTCCAGTGTTCGAGAAGTTCGAGGGCGGTTAAGTCGTTTTTCAAAACGGCGCCTTTAGGAGATTTAACCGGGAAGTCGACAACAAAGGTAGTGGCGGAATCCATAGATTGGCCGACTTCGGGGTGATAGGGAATTTTTTGGTCGCGGAGCATTTTAAAGAGGGCGTCGGTGTGGGCGATTCTGACCCGGCGGATATAATATTTTGAGTGGCGAGGATGGAGACCAGAGGCGCAGTCAACGGTTTGAGAAAGATTGCCGGAGGGTTTCACGCAGGTGATGCAGGTGGATTCATCAATTTTGAAGCGCTTAGAATATTCTTTGTTAATACGGATGGCTTCTTCTCTTAATTTATTTAAAATTTCCGGTTGGCGGGTGATAGTAGAATCCCATTGGCCGGTTAGAGAGACGCCTAAAAGCCTTTCTTTCTCGCAGTTTTCGGTCCATTCCTTAGAGAGGTAGGGTAAATTGGTCAAAGTGGCTTGGTAGGTGCCTAAAATGGTCGCCAAGCGGAGTTTACGAAGCAAAGATTCTTCAGTATCGTCAGCTCGGCAGACGACTTCTGAGAGATTACAGAATTGGCGGGATTGGAGAATGATTTCGCCGCAAGGATTCGTGCCTAATTCTCCGATATAACCTTTCAAAACTTTTAATCTCCTTTCCGGAAGAGTTTTGGCTAAGCCGCTGCGATTGAAGATGCCTCGTTCGCCGGAGCCGCTTTTCATTAAAGCAATCCATTCCTCCATAAATTCTTCAGCGGCAGGTTTCTGGGCGTAAACCGCGGAGTTGTTAGCTAAAGATCTTTGGGGTTCACTCACATAGAACTGGCCCTTTTTAGCGTCGCGCATTTCGGTGTCATCGAGATCAGAGAGAGAAATGAGGGCTGAGCGACGTACGCCGCCGGCGACCACGATCTCGCCAATTTTGCAGATGACATCATGAACATCGAGGTTGGAGAGGCGGCGGCCTTGCCTCTTTAAAATTTTAGCTCGGGTGAAATTTAAGAGGGAATGGAGCGGGTCGGGGCCGGAGCTTTTACCACCCATAGTTTTTAATCTCGCGCCAGCGGGGCGAAGAGCTGAATAATCAAATTCGATATCTTTGCCGTCGAACCAAGTTTTAAGGCCAAGAGCTAAAGCGTCGGCCCAGCCTTCTTTAGAGTCATCGATTACGTGGATTGGAAGTTTTTCACCAGTTTGTTTTTTGATTTGGGGAAGTTGTTGGACGTTTTGATTTTCAACCGAGAAGCCGACGCCGGTGCCGCACATAGAGATGTATATAATTTCGGCGAAGTCTTGAATGCGAGAGGGCGCGATAAATGAGCAATTGTAGGCGCAGACGTTAGTGGAGCGGGTGGCGCGGCCGGCGAATTGGAGAAGGCGCATCGATGGCATCGCTTCTTGATTTAAAATACCTTCGCGAACTTCGCTATATTCGGCGTCGCTTAATTTATCTCCCAGATTTTCCTTCATAAAACCGACGTAACGATCAACTGTTTCAATCCAGGTTTCGCGACGACTCTCTTCTTCGATCCACCGCGAGTAGGTGCGGTAGAAAATAAATTCGCCTAAGGGGTTGCGGAAATATTTTTTGCTTTGGGCAGAGAGTTCGCGGACATGTTCGGGGACTTCTCTTTTTTCTTCCCGAATTCTGGATCGTTCATTGCGGTAGAGGATGTAGGACTTGGCGGTTTGAGTGAAACCGGTGGCCATAAGCTGGGTTTCAACCGTATCCTGGATCTGTTCGATGGTTGGGATGCGAGTGGAATCGAATTTATGAGCTAAGGCGTTAACCACTTGATTGGAAACACGTTCGGCGTCAACTTCGGGGTTGCCTTCTTGTGCGGCGAGCATCGCTTTAGTGATGGCTTGAGTGATGCGATCTTGCTCGAAGGACACAATACGACCGTCTCTTTTTCGAACTTCTTTGAAGTGGTTACGCCTGGGGGTCATTTTTTTTGTTTTGTCCTCCAAAGGAGGATCCGCCTTTGGCGGAGAATTTATTTTTTTATTCTACGACGAGTTTTTGTTTTCCACGGGTAAGTTTACCACCAGATTTTTTTAAAAGTCTTGTGGATAAGTCGGCCAATTTGATAGTTTTTCGATTAATCATTATGATAGGTATGAGATTTTTTTCGCGACGAGCCGGACCTATGAAAAACCTCATTCGGCTCGAGCCAAGGCGTGAGATAAGGGGACCTTTTTGGCAAGCGAGGTTCCGGTTTTCCCCTTGACAGGTTTTTGAGAGGGGAGGTGAATCGGAATTTTTTTAATTTTTCTCCAATGGACGAGGAATTTAATTTCGAAAAGAAAAAAATTTGGAAACAGCCGAAGTTTTTTGTTGGATTAGGTTTGGCTGGTTTTTTGGCGACAGTTTTGATTTTTGGCGGAAAAATTTCTGGCGAAAATTCCGTTTTAGGAAATTTTTCGGCGGCAGTTTATAAAACTTTTGAGGATGTTTTGGGTTTCAAGAGCGCGAAACCGATTTACGAACTGGATTTAACGGCAAATAATGGAAATAATTTGGCTCGCGGCGGTGATTTAAGTGGTGGAATTGGAGATTTGGCGCAAAATTTGAATAAGAAAAGTGATTCGGGAAGAGTTGGACAGCAGAATGTTGCGCCGGCGGCGGGTGCGAGTGGAAAAATTTCAGAATTAAAGAAAGATTTAGGTGCGAGTGAAAATAAAAAGCCAACTGCGGTCCAAAAGGCGGTTTCGATAGGCACGGACACGCCATCAGCCAATAAAAGTTCCGAAAATATTTTTAAAGATTGTTCATTTTCTTCAGATGGTTCGCCGGTTGGCGGATTGAGCCGCGCGATTATTTTAATGAGATTGCGTGGATGGGAGGAAAAGATTCTTCGAACGATGAGTGGATGGAAATAAAAAATAATTCTTCTGGCGAAATTAGTTTGGCGGGCTGGCAAATTAAAAACCAGAGCGAGAAGATTAAAATTATTTTTGAAGATGGAGAAAAAATTTCCGCGAGTGGTTCGTCGGCGGGGGAATTTTTATTGCTTGAGCGGACGGACGATAACTCCGTGCCAAATATTTCCGCCAATAAAATTTATTCCGGAGCGCTTTCCAATAATGGAGAGTGGTTGAAACTTTTTGATTCGAATTGCAATTTGGTAGACGAGGTGAACGCTTCTTTCGGATGGGGACGGTTCGGCGGAGAAAATGATCAGAAGAAAACGTTGGAGAGAAATTTGAATGATTTTTATTGGCACACGTCTTCGGTTTTGGGTGGGACGCCTAAAGCAAAAAATTCGGAATTAGTTTTAATTAGCGGGACTTCGAGCGACGACTCTGAATCGAACGGAGGGGGGACGGCCAATCAGCCGAGTACTCAAACGAGCTCGACTACCTCGTCGCAGGCGATATCAACTCCGCCGGTAGAATCTCCGCCCCCTCCGCAAAATCAAAGCCAGCAGAAAATTTTAATAAGCGAGGTGATGGCGGGGTCGAGCAGTTCTTCGGATTATGAGTTTATCGAGATTTATAACGCCGGAGGCGAGGCGGTGGATTTAACGGGGTGGACGATAAAGAAAAAGAATTCTAATGGGGTGGAATCTAATTTCTTTGCGGTAAAGTGGTTAGATGGGAAAATTGTTCAGCGGGGGAAATATTTTTTATTGGCGAATATTGAGGGGTATACTGGAGCGGTAGCTCCTGATGTTCAATGGCCGAAATCTAGCACTTTAGCCTATACGAATAACTCAATTACTATACATAGCGCCTCTGGGGGTGTAATTGATCAGGCCTCTTGGACGGAAATACCTAAAGATAAGAGTTATTCCAGGACGAGCTTGGATATTTCGGCCGGGTTTGCTGTGACGGAAAGCCCGAGTCCGCAGAATTCGCAATAGTGCTACCAGAATACCCCGATACTAGAAATTTGGAAAAGCTAAACTCTTTGGGATATCCAAATTTCAGTACGGGGCGGGCAGATAAGTACGAATATACAAATAAAAATTAAAATCCTTTAGAAGAGATAAGAATACTATGACGCGTCATAGTATCTCATGAGCAATACAATTATGAAAATAGAAACTAGAAATTTGGAGAGCTAAAGCTCTAAGAGATCTAAATTTCAGTACGGGGCGGGCAGACGACTTCGGATATACAGATTATTTGAGTAATCGTAGGAATATTTTTAGCAGTATTTCTACTTGGAATATCTTTCATTTTTGGGTTAGTATATCCACATGGAGAACCCGGAGTTTTTGAAACAGAAATACGACCTCCATAATGCCGAAGAGGTAGAATCGGCTGCGAAAAGAACCGAAAAACGGACGGGCGAAAAGATACCCCAAGATCCAGAAGAGAGGATTCAAAATTACCTTGATCGCCTAGAGCGTTTGGCACTTGATCCCAATAAAGAACAGCAGAGAAAAATGTTCGGCGTAGAATCACGCCCGCGCGCCCTTTCGTTGCTTCGAGAGATGGTGATGGAGAAATACGTGCGGCCGAATAAAGACAAGATGGCTGAAGGAGCGGCGAGAGTGGAAGAACGGGCGGCGCGAGAGATGGGCGTTGAGGCGCATTACGGAGAAGAAGAGCTGGAGCAAAGAGGCGAGATTGCCGTCCAAGATTTGGAAAAATCTTTAGATAACTGGATATCATACCTTTCCGACTTAAACGAACCTTATCCGACTTGGTTTCGCTACTACGCTTTCCGCAATGTGCTTGGGCTTGGCGATTACGATAAAGATAAAGGTGAATTCACTAAACGTTCGCCGGGGAGCACGCGGCTTTTTCCAGATATAGATCGAGGAGCTTTGGCTTATGTTGAACAAATAATCGAAGCCAGTAAGGACCCGGCGATGCTTGAGCGTTTAAGAGCGGCGCAAGGAGAAGCCGGCGCTCCTCTCGACCAGCTTATTACCAAAGAAAAGGCGGCGAACTTCGCCAAACTTTCTTTCGCTAGACAATACGTTGAAGGCATCAGACAAGCCGGAGAGGTTACGCCGGAGATGCGAGAGGAGACGAGAGGCAAGTGGGTGAGGTATGAGAAAGGAACGGACCCGACGGCGCTCTGGGCTTCGCTTCAAAACAAAGGCACGGCTTGGTGCACGAAAGGATTTGCCACTGCCGAGACCCAACTTAACGGCGGAGATTTTTATGTTTATTACACTCTTGACCGGCAAGGCAAGCCGACTATTCCAAGAATTGCAATCCGGATGCAGGGGGAAAATATAGGCGAAGTAAGGGGGGTGGAAGATAATCAGCAAAACCTTGAAGGAAATATGACGGAAATCGCCGAAGCGAAGATGAGGGAGCTCCCGGG
>ERZ1292632.3503-Hain-H43-01um-R2-3503-length-11972-cov-5_pt1 | contig 11972 bp, 10 predicted proteins | sample MGYA00564407_ERZ1292632 | MGnify/ENA primary metagenome ERZ1292632 (study PRJEB36523, sample SAMEA6512637) | groundwater metagenome | collected 2019-01-08 | study: AquaDiva: Metagenomics assemblies of 32 groundwater samples
TCTACATTAGCCGCTGTCAGGTTTCGTATAAGCTCATAGGAGTTCCTAGAGCGGGTAGCTACATCATTCCAGGACTGTATTACTTCATCACTGATGCCAGCTGCTCTCCAGGACTCTTCGCCCTCTGCAAAGAGCTTAGCAATCATGTCCAACTTCTGCAAGCCGTCTTGAGTAGCGGAGAGCAACGGCTTGGCAAGCTTGCTATACTGATAATCTACACACCTGGCTAGAGCTGCTGCATCCATGTAGTTGGCAAAGGCAAAAGGAGCATGAGTTACCCAGGCAGCCTGCTCAGCTATTGGTAGCCTGTGCCCCAGAGTAAATAAGTAAACCATAGCCCGCTCAAAAGCATCTGGTGCTCTTCCACCCCAGAGTATCAGCTCATCTGGCGTCATACGGCGAGTAAGAGCACCACCTACTATAGCCTGAGTAGCAAAGAACTGACCACCAGCTACTCCAGCTTTGGGTAATACATCTACACGCCGCTGGTAACTAGCTATCTTGTTGTCTATGCTGTGGGTGGACTTGCCCTGGCTTAGCAGACTATCACGGGCAGCTTTAGCTTTATCCATTCTTGCAGTAAGAGCTAATCGTGCTTCAGGAGCACTTCTACTGCCAGAACGAAACTCCTGCCCAGCTATAAAGCGTGCTCGCTGAGCCACTGGGATATACTCGTGCTGGGCTATCTCAGTGATAGAACTGTAAGCAGGAAATCTCCTGGTATGAGTAAGAGTGCGGAGATTATCTTCTATGAAGTTCTGGTTCATGTAGAGTGGAGTATGCAAGACTGCTGAACGCCAAAACTCATAAGCGTTATACCAAATGCCTTCCCCCACAGCAAACTTGACACCACTGGCTTCCCTAACAGCTCGGCTTAGATTAGCTACCAGACTTGTAGCAGCTTGCCCTGGATTGTCTTTCGCTATCTTGAGTATGGTTGGAAAGTCCAAACGGCTGGATATATCCACAGCTTCCTTACCAGGAAGGGTGAACTGCTTTGTCTTGAGCCACTGGAGTAGCTGCAACTCCTGGGGGTTGACTATCACACTTCCAATGTCAGCTCTAATCATGCCACTGGCTAAGTCATCCAGGACTAGCGTAGGGTCAAAGCCCTGCTTTGCAAAAGCGTACTGCATATGCTCAAGCAAGTCAGAGCTCCTGGGAGCAGTATTACGAACAACCGACTGCACACTTTCAGCAGTCAGAGCTCTAACATAAGGTATTTTAGCCATAACAGAGCTGGTCATAGCTGCAAGTCTTGTTGCTGGGGCAGATAAGCCTTTCCAGAGAGCAGTTGCCTCTTCAGCCCCAAGAGCAGCCTTACCAGCCACTGAGACACCTTTACCATACCAAGCAATCGGTATCCACCAAAGAGGATTGCTTAATTCAAGGAAGAACTTGCCCCAGCCACTAATTCCAGCATTATCATAGTAGTTCCTCATACCCTGCCAGAGACCTTGCTCCCTGATAGCTCTCTCCATACCCTGCTCACCAGGCTCAAAAGTCTCCTTTGCCAGAATTAGCATTTGAGCCCAAGGCTGGTCAACATTCTTATTGACCCAGATAAAGGGAGCTGAGACTTTCTCTAGCCCAGCGGCTACTGCTCTAGCTGGCTTCCACCGCAGTATCTTATCTAAAAAGGTAGGGTCTTGGCTCTCAGCTGGTAGCTGCTCAGCTATCTCTCTGGGAATACCGTATTGCTTGAACTGACCTATTATCTCTGGGTCAACGCCAGCTTCACTCAACACTCTGTCCATGCCAGGCAGGAGTGGGAGTAGCTCAGCGTCTGGCTGCTCCAGGTATTCCAGAGCTGGGATTTTAGTAGCAGGAACTAGTGGTCTGTATCTTACAGAAGGCACAGCTGGCATTTGTGTTACCCTAGCACCAGCTGGATAGCCAGGTCTCTGCTGAGTTTCCCAGTAGGCTTTTCTAAGTATCCTATCTAGTATATCACCATTAGACAAGTGTTCTTCTCCTTCTTCTTGGCACAAATACTGGAGGTGAGGGCTGCTCTGGCTCTGGTAGTGGTATAGTGGGAGCACGAGGAGCTGCTCCTGCTATAGCCTGCTGAAGAGAAGACATCTCAGAAGAAGTTAAAGCTTGAGCTGGCTTACCATATATGCGTTGAGCCTCCTGCTCCAGTCCACCACCAAGCGGCTTAGCCCAAGTTCCAGCCTCAGTAGCAGCTTCCTGGTAAGTTATACCAGCTTTAATCATCTGGTCTACTGTGAGCCCTAGCTTTAGCCCTGATGCAGATAGAGCTTCCCGCCAAGTGCGTCCAGCTTCTAACTCTTGTAACGCTCCCAGGATTAGCTTCTCCATGCTAACACCAGCAGCAGTAGCAACTGTCTGGAGCTCACGGGCAGCTGGGGTAATCAGCATAAGATACCGCTCTGTCATTACAGTATCTATGTCTAGCTGAGAGTAGCCAGCAGAGTGCAAACTGGCAAGGAGCTTACGAGCAGCTGCAGCACTCATCTGCTTTGGAACTTTAACCTTAGCTCCTTCTCTGCCAGGAACTTCTACATCCTCTGTCTCTAAGCCCTCTGGAGTAGTGGTCAAGACATGGGGCGGAATAGCTAGTGGTAGGGCTTTCACTATGGGCTTACCAGCAGCCCTTGCCTCAGCGAGCTTTGTTGCCTGAGCAGCCTGGATTGCTCTAACCTGTGCTGCTGTCCAATCCTTATATCTTGGGTCATCCACCACTGAGCCGTAGAGCTTTCTAAGCTCAGCTTTAGCTTCTTCCTCAGTGGCAACTGGAGCTCCAGGGAAAGAAGCTGTTACGGCAGGTGGAATGACTATAGGTAAAGTTTCTAGTATTATGTTCTCCCTGGCTGCCTCTGATAGTGTATCTTGCTGCGCTGCCTGAATGTCCCTAACAGCCTGCTCAAGCCAGGCAGCATATCTGGGCTCATTGACATCAGCACCAAGAGCCTTTGTGAGCTCTGCTACCACTTCCTCCCTAGTAGCTACAGTGGGCTTGGGAAGACTGGCTATGTAGGCAGCCTCAAGAGCAGCTATCTCAGCAGCACTCTTGCCCATTGCAGCCCAGGCAGCTCTTTTCTGCTCCAAATCCTTACTTATATCCCTACCAGTATCCACACCAGCCGCCCCAGGTTGAGGAGGAGCAACACTTGGCTGTCCTGCACTTGGCTGTCCAGGGATGGCTGGACTGACTTTGCCTGGAGCGGCTGGAGCAGCTGGCAAACCTGGCTTGGCGGGCAAGCTCGGCTTTGGTGGCAGAGAGAAGGTTAAAACTTCACTGGGAGCTAGAAACTCAGTGGTAGCCAGCTCATCCCTTGCTTTACTAGCACGCTCAATATCACTTAGAGTTAAATCCAGGGAAAGTTTATTCCCAATATCTGCTCTCTGCTGGCTAACGGCTCTACTTATGATGCTGGTCAGCCTATTCATTTCCCCACTATACATAGGGTCATCTGCTGCTGCACCAAAGAGCAGACGGAGCAAAGGCTTAGGGTCTTGCTTCACCTGGAGAATGCTCCAGCCCTTGCCAGCATAGTGAGGAACAGGCTTGAGAGCTGGGTGATATTTGAGAGCTCCAGAAGGCTCAGTCCCTATGACCAGACCAAACTCCTTAGCGGCTCTACCAGCAGCTGCTTGCCAATCTATGCCCATTTCTCCTGGTGCTAAGGGAGTCATTAAGTCTCTCACCCTGGCATAAAATCTGACTGGGTCAACACCAGCGCTATAAATGGCTTTCTCCAAGTCTCCAGCCTGTGGGGTCTGAGGTTTTGCTACTGTCACAGTTAGAACAAAACCTAACTCTGCACGGCTATACCCACCAGCTTTCATATAATCCAGAAGTTTCTGGACTACTAGCTGGCTCACAGGCAGGTTTTTACTAGTCTGGGTAGCTAAGGCAGCAGTAGCAAGTATCTCTGGTGATACCTGATAAGGAGTAGATAAAAACTTCAGTCTGTTATAGATTATAGCATCACGGCTAGCACCTTTCCGAGCCTGCTGCATATCCTCGCTATCTATCTCTGCTAAAGCATTACTACTAGCTCGCTGGGCAAGCTTCTCGTAGTCATCCAGAGAGATTTGCTCACCAAAGATACCTCTCAGCTCATCCTTCAGCCTCTTTGGAGTGGCTGAGCGATAAGTAAGTCCTACCACTGGCTCAACTTCCTTCTTGGGTATCTTATCTGGCGGGATAGTAAGGTCTATCTTACTCTTAATATCTTGGGGCAAGCCAGCATAGAGGTCTGCTGCCCTCAGATAAATAACATCCAGAGGTAATCCAAGCCTCTCATCACTCATGCGAGCTAGCTCATCCTCAAGAGCAGATAACTTTCTTGCAGTCTCTACTGGTAGCATCTGCCCCGTATCAGCGTAATGCTTCATGGTCATCCAAAGCTCAAGATTGGGATAAGAGTGCTGTTTTCCCCCTCTGACTACCATGCGATACATAGTTCTTGCTACTAGCTCAGGATTATCTAAAAATGCAGCAAAGTCCTCTGGCTTCCACTGCTCAAGCCAGGGTTTTAGGTTTTTTTCTGTTGCTATCAGCCCCCTACTCGTTGTGCCATGTATTGCAATAACAGCATTCAGGATTGCATCTGAAGGAGCAATACCAGCCTTCATCATACTAGCATAGTCAGCTGGCTTTGCTCTTCTCCATTTCTCTACAGCATAGCCAATAGCAGGATTGATACGAACTGTCGGCTCACCTTTAATATAAGATATAAGCTGGTCTTTAGCAATATCCTCAGGGAGAGTAGACTGAAACAGCCTTGCTTCACCAATAACATACTTCATCAAGTCTTCAAATACTGGGCTTTTAGTTGGGTCATATGGAACTTTGGACGGCAAGGGGGGCAACTCTTTGACTGCTGGAGCTGGTGGCTTAGCCTTCTCTGGCACAGCTTTGGATATAGCCTCATCAGCTCCTTTATCCCCAGTAGTGCCTTTCTCCTTCCAGTAAGCAATATACTCAGATATATCCTCATCTGTGGCAGTGGGGTAGAGCTCCTTGAGAGCTTTAGCTCTAGCTCTGTCCTGGAGCTCCTCTATACTTGGAGCTGGTGTTGGCTTCCACTTACCAAGTATAGTAGCAATAGTCTTGTATGCTCCACTATCCCTGCTAAGAGTGCCAGCTTCATAAGCACTAACTTGCTCAGGAGTAATCCCAGCAATTATGCCTCTTATTCCTGTTAGCTTTTTGCGTTCCTCCCCAGTCAACTCATGCTTCTCTTCCTCTGGTATCACTTTAGGAATAACCTTACCCAGTATCTTTATGCCGAGTATTTCAGAAATAGCTTTATATGCTCTACTGCCTTTATTAAGAGTGCCAGCCTCATAAGCGTCAACCTGCTCGGGAGTAATTCCAGCAGTTATTCCTCTTATTCCTAGCAGCTTCTTGCGAACTGGAGTTACCGTCGGTTCAGCTGTTAGCTTTGCTAGCTCCTCCTTGTATCTCTTTATATGTGCAGCAGTAGACTTCTGCATGGTTTTTAAGCCTTTTGCAGCATAATCTGCTTCCTTCCCTTCCAGCTCTGCTATCCGCTGCCTGAGAGATATTATTCGCTGTTTCTTTTTTTCATCATCAGGCATTAGCCTACTCCTTCTGGTCTAGCTACCCGCCCAGCTTCTCCAGTTGGCGGTATGCCTAGCATAGACCTTATCATATCTGGACTAGCACCAGTCATTTCACCAGGCAGTCCCTGGGGGAGCATTCCCTGTTGTCCCTGCTGCCCTTGTCCCTGCGGGGCTAGCATCTGGGCTTCCATAGCTGCTGCGTATCTCTCAATAGCAGCGGCTGCTGCTTCATTACCCTTAGCTGCCATAGCTGCTGCTTTCCCCTTCAGCCTTTCTATAGTCATGATTGTCTGCATAATGGGAAGTTCCAGTATCTTATCCTCAATAATCCGCTCATACTCCAGATTGCTATCCTGGACATCAAGAAACTCATCCCAGAGTGTGGGACGGGAGAGTAAGGCTGGGGGCTGAATTGCCTGTCTAGCCATAAGGATGTTCTGAGCCTTATCAGTAGGTAGGGCTATAGGAAGACCTATCTCCACAAAAGTAACTTTAGGTATGTCCTTCGCTGAGAACTCCTCCACAAAAGTCTCTCCCTTTCCTACTCGTCTAGGCTGTTCAGTAACTAGACTTACCTTGCCATAGCCACCTGTGCGGAACTGACGAAGAAACTCTGTGCATATCACTCCAAGTAAGCCTTGCATTGAGTTCATGTAGGGAGATAGCTTGTGCCGTATGCTGGCAAAGAGCTGGCTAAGGGCAAAGCCACTGAGCTCAAACGGCAGTCCACCAAAAACAACATAGGGAAGCGCTCCCCTCTGGGCAGAGCCAGAGAGAAAGCTCATAAGCTGCCAGAGCTCAGGAGGAACTCCAGCTTTCTTTAGCGTCTCTACAACATTACCTATCTTGCGAGGGATTATACTACCACTACCCATGTCTTCAGCTCTGAGTAGCGGCTGTCCCTCCTCGTTAAAGTCTATTATTGAGGGGTAAGCAGTGTCCTGGACTATCTGCATAACCAAGCTCATCCAGCGGTTCATCTGCTTGTAAGTGCTCACATTGCTAGCTATTACACTTTCACCCTTGCTAGAAATCCAGGAAGTCTCGGACTGCCTAGTGGAGTAGGGAGTGCCCCCTACTGTGCCAACTATCACTGGGATGAAGGGAAAGCTTTCCTGTGTCCAGGGTTTAGCTACCTTACCACCAACTAGAACAGCGTTGAATACCTTACTGCCCTTCTGCTCCCAGTAGTTGACTATCTCTACATCCTCCTCGTCTCCACCAAGCTCCACTGACCAGCCGTTTTCCTCCAGCATAATATCAGCCATGTTCCTGCTAGTCATGTAAGTTCTAACCAACCGTTTCAGACCTGTGCTGCCCCACTGTGGATAAATAGTCATTGGGTCGTATAAGACACAGTTGAAGTCTGGCTGCCCATTCAATGAAGATATGTAGGGAAAAGCAGCATACCAGCCAGAACAGATATAATAAGCCAGCTCACGCAAGAACCTATCCCTGCCAGTAGCTAGCTGCTTCCTGTCCAGCTCTCTGAGCACACCAAGTAAGAAACGCTCAGCTTTGTTCATCTTGTCTTTTTCCTCATCTGCCTGTGCGGCTAAGGGCAGGCGTATCTTAGGCTCAAAGCCAGAAAGCAAAGCTACACTGGTATCATACATGACTTTAGGCTCATTCAGGGTTACAGTTACAAAGCCTTTGACTTTAGGTGACTCAGTAAGAGCAAGAAGCTTTCTCTCCTGCTCCATCTTTGTATTCCTGGAGTGCCAGAAGTCAGTTAGCTTCTGCTTATGGTTGGTGATGGTCTCTACAAGTTCCATCTACATAACCTCTACACCGTAACGCTGGACTGGCAGGGATGGTCTATTCTGGACAAGTGTAAGCTTATTCCTGACCACAAGACAGAGCATCATGCTGAACAAACAGTCATCATGCCCATCAGAGGGAGCTTGAGCCTTGCCATCAAGATATTGGAAGCCCAGAGCTTCATCTAAAAAGGTCTCGTCCCAGCTAGTCAGGCTCATAGTCCTGAGATGGATAGCCAGCTGGTCTATCATGTAAGGTCTGGTTCTCAGGTCAGTCCTCCAGCCAGGTCGCTTGTCGTCATGCTCATAAATCCTGGTATAGCCGAGACGCTTTAGCAGCTCCAGGACTGTCAGACCATGATTATTGCGCTCTACGACCACTAGAGCATTGTTATACCGTTGAGCTAGCTGGTATATCTGCTGGGTAAAGGTATCTATAGGCATCCGAGCTCTTAGCGTGCCTACATGGACACAGTTTTTCAGCTCTACCACAGAGCTTACACTCCAGTCGCTGGTAGGTAGTCCTTCAGCGGCGTCTACTCCTATAATATACTTGGCATCACCCCTGGGCAGCTGCCAGAGTTTAGTATTCTGGTCAAACCATACAGGCTGCCTGGTGTAGGGCAGCATAGCTCTGATTGCCTTAGTGTCAAATACTGACTGCCCACCAGTAAGCCAGCAGTCAATATCATTCTCTGGATACTCCTGAGCGAAGTCCTGGTTGTATAGCTTTTCCAACTCTTGCTTCTTAAACCTACGCCAGCGTATCTGCTCCAAGTTTAGATTGTTCTTCTCGGCTAGAGCAGCTTCATCTTCTGTAAACTTGAACTCATAACGGTCTGCTTCAAGGGCTAGCTCATCTCCTTCTGGCAGCCTGTATTCTCCAGCCCACCACCAGGGATAGAAGAAAGGTTTATACTCCAGCCCTTGCTTGGCTAGGTCATATGTTCTATAGAACACACCACCACGACCCCTGGGATTGCTCTCTATAGTTATAAGACCATCCCTGGGCACAGACTGGCTTACAGCTGCCATAAGGGTATCTGCTGTCTCAGGCGGATAGTGGGCTAGCTCGCTCATGTGAAGCCTGTGTATAGTATCACCTCTGCCAAAGGCTGGAGCTCTAGCTGTGCCTATGAAGAAGCTGCTGCCTATTGAGGGAAAAGTAACCTCATAAGCTGAAAGATGGTGAGCAGTTGGTCTGAGCAGCTTATCTTCCAGCCCAGACAACTCTGGTATGTCTCTAGCCGCTGCTGGTATCATATCATACATAAGGTGAACTTTCTTGAGCAGTCGCTGTGTAGCCCGCTCTTCATGGCTAATGCAGACACAGACTGTATTCGGCACAGTAATAGCTTCAGCTAGCATGTCCGCAAGGATTACTGTGCTAAAGCCAAGCTGCCTTGCCTTGACTATGATGTTGCGGCTAGACCGTCTGGTTAGAAAGTCAAGCTGAGGTTTGTTCAGCTTTAGCTTCACCAGCTGTCTTTGCTTGTCCTGTATCATAAAGAAAGTTTCAATATACCGCTTCCTGTCCAGGACAAGGTTAGCCAGAAGACTGATACTAGAGCTAAGCATTCCTATCTGCCCTTACTCCTGCCCCGCTTTGGCATTTTGCTCAGAGTAACAGCCAGACGAGCTCTCTTGCCAAGCTTTCCCTTTGCCTTAGCAGCTGCCTGGAGCTTACCAGCAGGTATCTTCTCACCCTGTGGCACTCCAAGCTGCCTATGAAGAGCTCCAGGACTTTTAATTGCCCCTGCTATCCACTTTTTCACTGCCACCTAGCACCTTCCTTTTCTCAGCGCTCGTCAGAGTTATGGAGCACACTGGACAGTGGTAAATCACAAAATCCCTGGAGCGCCTTACAACTCTCATCTGCCCGCAGCCTCTAGGACAGTTCATTTCTTCCTAGCTATAAAATATCTGTCAACTACAAGTCCGCCCAGACCTGCTATCGCTATTATAGCTCCTGAGAAAGCCACACCATCCACCCCCTTAATGATGGCTAGAGACTCCAGGATTACTATACCAGCAATGGCAGCCAGACCCAGAATAAGGTTACGCTTTCCCTCTTTTATCAACTTTTCCTCCTTGACTTACTTTTCCGCTTTGGTATCTTAGCTCCATGCTTCCTAGCCTGGCTAAGAGCTACAGCTACACGCTGCTTCTGAGGCATGGATGGTTTCTCACGCTTCAAGAAGTGCATGATAGCCTTGACAGAGCTAGTTTTGGGTATCGGCATCAGCTATCTCCTCCACAGGGCATCTTTCTGGCTCAGGGTATCTTTCTGACTGCCCCTCTACTAGCGCTGGCAGTCCTCTGCTCTTCCTTAGTGTTATTACAAGCTGAGCAAAGTCTATACCCTCCTTCCCTTCGCTAAATAGTCCTTCAATAGCCTGAAGCTGTTGTGGTGTGTAGTGAGGGCGGAGCTTTAGCAGATACTGGAAGTCCTGATGATTAAGGCTGCCTGGGCTAAGTATAGTAGCTTTTATAACACTAAAGTCCTTCTCTAAGACCATGCGGTAGTTCCGCATGTAGTCAGCTCTGACAGCTTCAGAGGCAAACTGGTTTCTGGCAGAAGCAGAACGGGTTATGCTCTCCTCAAGCTCTACAAACCTAACATCGGTTAGTCGCCACCGCTGAACAGTTTTACCAATTACGCCTGTAAGTTCTTCAGCTTCTCTTGCACCATGCCCAGTAGCTCTATAAGCTAAGTAGCTTGTCTTCCGAGAGTCCCAAGCGAGATGCGGGATTAGACTTTCCGCTGCCTGGATTGATGTCCGTGCTTGACCTTCCATTTATACCTCTAACCCCATCATATCACACCTGGCAGGGCTTGTCAAGGGGTTATAAATAAACCATACGCATATACCTGTGTATTGACATTATCATGCTAATGTGGTATAATATATATAGGTAAGGTGGAATGGTAAAGCGAGACACCCTAGAGCAAAGGAACACATGCTCCTTTTCCCCAAACGGTTATCACTACTGGGTTATACCGCATGGAACATGGACTGGTTACTGCGTGCATTGTAAAGTGAAGCGAGAGTTTCCCAGCACTCTTGTTTATAAAAACAACCCACGGGGAAAGCGAAAGGAGGGATAATGCTAGCCCTAGTTTGGATTTCATGGTGTAAGAAGAAGTCAACATGCGTGAGCTGCGGTGAGCTAATAGAAGCAAGGCAGCCAATGGTATATTCCAAGTTCAAAGGAGAGCGGCATCCAATACTGCTCAGAAAGCATCTCCACTGCTGGGTAAAGGATGCACTAGACTGGCTGGAAAAGCACCCTTATAAGCATCATGCAGGAGCTGGAAGACCAAAGCTCAATCTTAGTGATGAGCAGAAAAAATCAAGGCTAAAGCTACTCATGGCAAGGAATAATATAGTATACAAGCAGAGAAGGCTAGCTATGCTGCGTCCAGAGTTGGCAATAGCCAAGCAGACAGCTATACAGGAGAAAATATATGCTATTTGCATCCAGCTGGCTAGTCTTGGCGGTGCTCCAAAGTCCTGGCTGGGCTAGTAGAGTGAGAAGGGAGAGAAATGGATAAGCTGCCTAGAATGGCTCGTGTGTTTTGGTTAGATGCACTTCACTATCCAGACTTTGAAAAGATAGAGTGGCTGCGAGAACAGGCTAAACCTTCGGAATTATGCTCCGTAGGTCATATCCTTAAAGCAGACAAAAAGGTTATACTGATAGCTCAAGAGCTAAAATTGGAAAAGGGTATGGCGAGAGATACAACTGTAATAAGAAGAGCGGATGTCGTAAAAATAGAGTGGCTGAGCACAAGCAGTCAGGATTGCTCCCAAGAGTTATAAAATTATAAAATAATGCTGGATTTGTAGTTTTATAAAATAATGCTGGAGAGGCTATATTTGTATATTAAAAGGTGCTGTTTCGGATGTAGGGGGCTTCCATGCCCGCAGGGATGATTAGGCCAGGTTACGCCTGCTGGTCGTCGGGGCAAAAAGAAACCCCCCAGGATTGCTCCCAGGGGGTGTGAGGCAAGGGATAATTGCCAGGTTACGCCTGGTCGTTCTCCTGCGGGGTGTTTATCTCCGCCTGCGCCGCCGCCAAATGAGCGGCATTTGTGATTGTGGTCATATACCACCCTACCAGCGCCTGGTGGGCATTATACACGGCGTTGCGGTGTTCAGATGTCTTGCCAGGTATGGTGTCCGCCACCTGCTGGGCGTCACGAAACTTCCCCACAAGGTCAGGCGGGCATCCAGGCATGAGGATTATTTCCTCTGACCGTGGAACAGCACCCGCCGCCGATGTCACCTTTGCCTTACCCTTTACCCGGGTTTTTGGTGCGGTGGGTAGGATAGGGTTTAGCCCGTCGGCGTAGGTAAAGGTGAAGCCCAGAATGCCCATATCCTTAGCCCTCTCAGGCGTCACCGCCTTGACAATCGCTTGGACAATCCTGTCTGTCATGGCGGTTATTGCCTTCTCCCTCACCTCCCGTTGTTTTGCCTGTGCCTCCAGGAGCTCCACCTGCTCTTTTGCCACGGCAGCTTTGGTATCAGGGTGGCGGGCAATCTCTTTACCCAATTCTAGAAGCTCTAGGATTGAGGTGGTGGTGCGTTGTTTTTACCTAAGTTCTTCAAGGGTAGACATTGTGCTTTTTCCTCCTTTCTTCTTTGC
>ERZ1292632.3504-Hain-H43-01um-R2-3504-length-11971-cov-6_pt1 | contig 11971 bp, 10 predicted proteins | sample MGYA00564407_ERZ1292632 | MGnify/ENA primary metagenome ERZ1292632 (study PRJEB36523, sample SAMEA6512637) | groundwater metagenome | collected 2019-01-08 | study: AquaDiva: Metagenomics assemblies of 32 groundwater samples
AACAAAGCTATATTAACACTTCACATTTGGTTGGAAGAAAACAGAGGGTTAATAAGTTGCTCTCGGAAGGACTGGCATCTCCTTCATCTCCAGTTGGCGTGGGAGCCAAATTGCCCACCTCAAAAGCACGACTAATTATACCATTTCCCGTTAATAAACACAGAGATAAAAAACAATGAATATATCCGAAATACAAATTATTCCTGTTAAGCCAATGAATGGATTAGTAGCCTTTGCGAGCTTCGTATTGGACGATAACCTCTATTTAGGCTCTATCGGTATCCTGACACGCCCAGAAGGCGGTTATAGGCTCGTCTACCCCACTAAAAAAGTCGGAATAAGAAACATCAATATCTTTCATCCGATAAACAAAGCATTTGCAGAATCTATAGAAAAGGAGGTCATCGTTAAATTTGAAGATGTAATGAAAAATGATAGATACGATAGTTTTAACGCTTAGAGAAAGTATGTTTGCAATAATTGACCACGATAGATTTGAGCCATCAACAAGAAGCCTTTACGAAAAGGCTTCAATGGGAAGTAGAGGTTATGCAACTTATAAGCAAAATCCAACCCAAACAGAACTTAAAAACGGAATTTACAAACCAAGACTCACAATTACGAGAAGATTTAACGATAGGATTTTAGAAAAAATGATGAAGATAGAATTTTCTGCTCCAAAACTCCTATATAGAAATAACTTTGATGAGCTAGAAGATAAGGATTTTGACGAAATAATAGATACGCTTAAGCAAATTCTAAAAGGAATGGGCGTATTAGTTTCTAGAGATACTCTTGCAAATGCCCCCTTATCCTCTATTCATTACTCAAAAAATATAGAGCTTTTAGATGGGCTAACATCTTTTACTGTTTTAAGAGAAATTCAGAAAGCTGATATAACACAACGACTGGATTTTAATCAATCTGACTTTAGAAATGAAGGACATTCAATTAAATATCATACTAATAGTTTTGAAATTGCCTTTTACGACAAGGTAAAGGATTTACAGCAGTCTAAGGTTAGCGAAAAAAGGGCTATAGAGAATGACAATGTTCTTCAGATGGATTTATTTAATGAAATCCAAGAGTTAAGAAGAGTTAAGGCACTTGAAATTTTAAGAATGGAAATTAGACTTAATCAAAGACAAAAGGTTAGACAAGTTCTGAAGAGTCTCGGATATGATTTTGAGCCAACATTTCAAAACCTATTCAAAAAGGAAATTGCTCAAAAAGTATTGCTTTATTACTTAGAAGAAATTGAAAAGCACTATCCTAAACTTCTTTTCTTTGAACCAAAATCCAATAAGGATTTTTTGGCACACTTTATTATTGATAATCCTAAAGTTAGCGTAAAAGAAGCTCTTTTAGCTTTTGGTTTTCGCAAAATTTTAGAAGAATTAAATACAAGAGAACTTAAGGAACTATTCAAAAAGCATTCAAAAAGCGGTTGGTATAAATTTTTTGCACGAGTAAATAGTTATAAATACCCTAAAAATACTCTTGATGTTTTTAAACCTGTTAGAAATTGTATTGAGCAGTTTGAGCCATTAAAGCTCGTTGACTTTCAAGCTAAAATGATAAATAATGATAAATATAACTAAAATGACAAAAGAACAATACTACTCCATTGAAGAAGTAGCAAAAATGCTAAAAGTAGCCTATCTTACTGTCTATAGATGGATACAGGCAAAAAAACTTGTTGCTTTAAAGGCGGGAAAACAGTATAGGATAACTAAAGAAGAATTAGATAAATTTCTTAAACAAAAGTAATATGCCAGTATTAAATTGGATTGGAAAAGATAAAGTAGTAAATCACGACAAGGAATTGCCTTTTAAGGTATTAAAACCCGTAAAGAAGTTATCTGTCGGGAAAGAAAGCGAAAATCTCCTTATAGAAGGCGACAATTTAGAAGCACTAAAAGCTCTTATGCCATTTTATTTCAACAAGGTAGATTTTATATATATAGACCCTCCCTATAATACGGGTGAGGAAAAATGGGTCTATAACGATAATGTTAATTCCCCCCAAATTAAAGCTTGGCTTCATAAAGTAGTAGGAAGAGAGGGAGAGGATTTATGTCGTCACGATAAATGGCTTTGTATGATGTATCCAAGGCTTAAGTTACTTAGAGAGTTATTAAGCGATGAAGGTATAATTTTTATCTCTATAGACGACAACGAACTCCAGCATTTAATAAATATAATGGATGAAATTTTTAACGGCAATCATATAGCTACATTTATTCATAAAAATAACTCCAGTAAAAATCAAGCCAATTTGGTAAGCATCTCAACAGAATATCTAGTTCTATATAAAAAGAATAAAGAAGCATTAAAAGGTAAGAAATGGCGAACTTTTAAGAAAGGTGCGAAAGACATCGTTGCAATGTATAACAAACTAAAAAATGAAGAACTTTCACTAGATGAGATTGAAATTCAAATTAAAGAAATGTATTCAAGACCCAAATACTCACATTTAAGTAGATGGAATAAGGTAGATGAAAAAGGAGTTTATGTTGATGCTGATTTATCAAGAGAGGGTGGTTCAAAAAATTACACAATAATAAGTCCTAATACGAAAAAAAAGTGTGTAATCCCAACTAGAGGGTGGGGTAAAACTTATGAAGAATTATTAAGATTACAAAAAGAGGATTTAATTTGGTATGGGGATGAGAACACACCTCCAAGGATGAAGAGCTACATTGATAGTGAAAGCGAAGCGGTTCCAGATAGTCTTTTGTATTTTGACAATTCTGTTGATACTAGAATGATTAAAAAAATGTTTGGAAGTTTAGTGTTTGAAAATCCTAAGCCATTAGAGATGATTAAAACGATTGTTAGATTTGCTTCAGATAAAAATTCTCTTATTTTAGACTCGTTTGCTGGTTCGGGGACAACAGGTCACGCTGTCTTAGAGCTAAATAAAGAAGATGATGGTAGCAGAAAATTCATTCTAGTTGAACTTGAGAAAAAGGTTGCAAAGGAAATTACTCTTGAAAGATTAAGGAAAGTAATAAAAGGTTTTGAGGGAGCAAATTATCCGAATGGAACAGGACAGGATTTTCAATATCTTGAGCTAAACGGTCAATTATATGGGGGAGATGGTTTTATAAATCCCAATGCGAGATATGAAGATTTAGCTGGTTATATTTACTTCACAGAAACCAGAAATTATTTAGATTTACCTGCTATAAAAAATCCTTACATTGGTTCTCTGGGCTCTAACCATTATTTCCTTTTCTTTGAAGGGAAAGACAAAAATATACTAAATGAAAAGACAATAAAGAAAACAGAAAAGTATAAAGGAACAAGGATTATTTACGCAGATAAATGTCTTGTTGACGAAGAATACTTAGGTAAAAACAACATTATCTTTAAGCAAATTCCCTATGAACTAAAGAAATACTAATATGTTGACATTAAAACCTTACCAAAAACGAACACTAGATGAGTTAAAAGATTTTTTAATAAATGCCTCTACTCTTAAAGGAGAAAGAGGAATTAGGTTAGCATACCTTGACCAAGTTGGAGATGAAGAAAGACATTATAAGCCAGTGGCAGGACTTGAGCAGTCCCCTTATGTCTGTATAAAAATACCTACCGCAGGAGGCAAGACTTTAGTTGCATCTCACGCTTTGCAAGCTATCTTAGAAAATTATCTTCAGGACAAGAATGGGAAAGGGTTAGTAATGTGGCTTGTCCCTTCTGAAGCAATCAAATCCCAGACTTTAAAAAATCTAAGAGACAGAAGTCATCCATACAGAGAGGTTATAGATGTAGCATTTGGGAACAATGTTAAAGTGTTTGCTCTTGATGAAGCATTATCAATTCAAAAATCTGATATTCAAAATAATCTTTGCATCATTGTGTCTAGTCTTCAAGCATTTAGAAGAACAGATACGCTATGGCTAAAAGTCTTCAAGAATAACGGAGCTCTACTTTCCCATTTTGAAAACCTAATAGAAGATACAGACTTTTTAGACAAAGATGAAGGGGAAATAATTTATTCCTTAGCAAATGTTATTAAAATAAATAGCCCTATCGTAATTCTTGATGAAGGGCATAATGCTCAAACTCTACTTTCCTTTGAAATGCTTCAGAAGCTAAACCCTTCTTTTATGCTTGAGTTTACTGCTACGCCTCGTTCTGAAAGCAATGTCCTAGTTAAGATATTAGCGACTGAACTTAAAACTGCAAAAATGGTAAAAATTCCTATTTGGCTTGCCAATGTTACTCAATGGCAAGAAGCAATTAGAGATGGCGTAGATGAGCGAAAAAAGCTAGAAAAGTTAGCACAAAAAGAAAAGAGGGACACCAAAGAGTATATTAGACCAATATGCTTACTACAAGCAGAGCAAGAAAAAGAAAGTGAATCAAAAATTTATGTTGAGCAAATTAAAAAATTCTTATTGGAAGAGCTTAAAATTCCTGAAGAAGAAATTGCAATAAAAACGGCAACAAAAAACCAAATAGAGAATATAGATCTTTTATCCCCTAAGTGTCCTATCCGCTACATTATAACTGTAAATGCATTAAAAGAAGGTTGGGATTGTCCGTTTGCATATGTTCTTATATCAGTTGCTAATATAGGGTCAACGCTTGCGGTTGAGCAGACAATGGGACGCATTCTAAGACTTCCCAAAGCAACGGAGAAAAAGAATTTAGAGCTTAATAATTCTTATGTTTATACATCTTCGGAAAATTTTGGCAAAGCAAGTAGTGCCGTTATTAAGGGTCTTGAAGTAAACGGCTATTCTCGTGCCGATTTAAGAGAAAACAAGGGGAAAATTATTGCTGATAAAATCTCTTTTGAAAGACATATTAAAGACGATAATATAAATGTCCCTCTTATTGGGCTTAAAACAAAGAAAGACGCCTTAGCTTTCAATAGAGATTTAATTGGTAAAGATTTTAGGATATATGAACAATATAAACCCATAAAAGTTGACTTTCATAGTGACCAAAACCAAAAAGTAAAGATAGATATTGATAAAGAAAATAAGATTTTCAGAATTACACAAGGAAAACTTTCGCTTATCCTTTATCCCGAAGACTTTTCTTTAGAAGAGATAGGAAATTGGCTTAAAAGAAATGTCCGAAGCGTAATTGTTTCTGCTGACGAGATGAGCCAATACATTGATTTATTATTAAAAGACTTATCTAAAATCCACTCGCTAGAAGAATTAAGTCTAAATAGATTTAGATTAAAAGAAACTATCCAAGAAGCGATAGTATCAATTATAGAGTCCTATGCTAAGGAAGCTTTTGACAAATTATTAAAAACTGGGAACATAGATACAAAATCTGCTTATTTTATACCAGATAAGGAACTATTATTATCAAGGATTTCATCCGAGCACTTTCAGAGACACTTATTTGAAAGGGCTGGCTATATGAATGGCGAAGAAACAGATTTGGCAATGAGATTGGATGTTATGGAAAATATAACTTGGTGGTATAGAAGTCGTGAGAAAGTAGATTTTTATTTACAGGGCTGGAAAGCTGGGAAATTTTACCCCGATTTTATTATTAAAACAAAAAAAGGGAAATATGTAGTTGTTGAATATAAAGGTGAACAATTAGCAACGGGTGAAGATACTAAATACAAAGTTGAACTTGGAAAATTATGGGAAGAATTAAGTAAAGGAGTTTGCAAATTTTACCTAGCTGAAAAAGATACAACGGATAAGATACTTAAAGAAATAGTAGGGTTATGAAAACTCAAAAAATAAATACTAGTCAAATAAGAATTGGAAATATAATAAGGACTCCTCATTTGCCAGAGGGTTTTATAGTCCGAGTTATAAATTATAAGAAGAAATTAGCAGAAATTGAAAAAGTTTCATTGGAAGATACAATTTTAAATTTTCAGAAAGATATGCATCCAGAAACAGAACTACGAATATGGGAAAATATCTCACAACTTTATGAAGAATTTGAAAGCTTAAATAATAATCTTACATATGAAGCGAAAAGAGAAGCCTTAGGAGTTTTACTTGTCCTATCTACAGGCTCAAAAGAAATAGAAAAAATGAAAAATTTGAGCGAAGAACAAGTTAATTATTTAAAAAATAGATATGATTAAAGCAATAATAATAGCAAGAGTTTCAACAGAAGAACAAAAGGACGCAGGTAATTCCCTACCTGCTCAAGTAGTTCGTCTTGAAAACTATTGCGAAAGAAAAGGATATGAAATTATCAAAAAATTCAGCTTTGATGAAAGTGCATATAAAGACCAGAGGGACGACTTTGATAATATCTTAGATTTTGTATTGGGACAAAAAGAAAAGATAGTCGTTTGCTTTGATAAGGTAGACCGATTATCAAGAAATGTATTTGATATTAGGGTAGCGAAACTATACGAGAAAGCATTACGGGACGAGGTAGAACTGCATTTTCCTTCTGACGGACAAGTAATAAACAGTAAAATATCAGCAGTTGAAAAATTTCAGTTTGGTATTAGCTTAGGGCTTGCAAAATACTTCTCGGACGCAATAAGCGACAACGTTAAGAGGGCTCAAGAGCAGATGTTGAGAAGCGGTCAATGGATTGGCAAAGCTCCTTATGGCTACACGAACATTACTTTAGAAAACGAAAAGAAAGATATAGTTCTGGACGAGTTTGAGTCAAAAATTGTCGTAAAGATGTTTGAATGGTATTCAACAGGTGCGTATTCAATACGGCTTATAAGAGAGAAGTTAAAAACTGATTATAGCCTTAATTTTTCAAATAGTTATGTAGATTTTATCCTTAAACAACCTTTCTATTATGGTGAGATGTTAAGTAAAGGCAAACTTTACCCTCATAAGTATGAGCCTATTATTACAAAAGAACTTTTTGATAAAGTTCAAGGAATTAAAGCTGGCTATAATAAAAAACATTTTAAGTTTGCTGGCTTACCTTATATGTATAGGGGTATGGTTCGCTGTAGCGATTGTGGCTGTATGATAACGCCTGAAAAGGCTAAAGATAAGTATGTTTACTATCATTGCACTCAATACAAAGGCAAGCACAATGCTGAGTGGCTTCGTGAGGAAGATATAACCGAACAATTCGGACAGTTATTCAAAAAACTACAACTACCAAAAGATGTTGTAGATGAAACTATAGAAACGCTTAGAAATGTTCATCAAGGCAAAAGCGAATTTAGAGAAGAACAGGTCAAAAAATTAAATGAAGAAAAGGAAAAATACGCAAAGCGAAGAGAAGTTATGTATAACGACAGACTAGATGGGCGTATTACTGCTGATGGGTATGACAAATTATATAAAGCCTTTAAGCAAAAGATAGACGAAATAGACGCTAAGTTGATGAACTTTCAGAAAGCCGAAGATAACTATTATTTAGCTTCAGAATACATTCTACGGCTTCTTCAAAACGCCTATGAGCTATTCGTAAGTTCGGAAATAGAAGAAAGACGGCAATTATTGAAGTTGATACTTCAGAACTCGGTGTTAGATGGACGATTAGTCAAATATAGCCTGCTAAAGCCCTTTGACGCCATCCTCAATTACGTTGATAACCAAACAGAGCTCCGCGACTAGGACTCGAACCTAGAACCTTGAAATTAACAGTTTCCTGCTCTACCATTGAGCTATCGCGGAATACTAGACAATTCTAACAAAATTTAAGGCTAAAAGCTAGATAGATACGTATTTTTATTAAAATCTTCATTGACTTTTAATAAGGTAAATTTATAATATATATCATGGCTTTAGCTGGTGAAACGCTAGACAGAAGACCTGCTCCAAGAGATAGAACAAAACCACATAGGGTCATTGTCCCCTTTAGGCAAATTCCCCCTCTTTCCGAAGAAGAATTTAGAATGGCTGATGGAGTTAGACAAGAAAAAGCTTTACTTGCTGCTATTGAAAAAAGAGACACAGCATTAGTTGCTACCTATAGACCCGATATGAATCCTTATCAGCCATTAAAACTTGATGAAAGAAGGATGGCTGTTTGGACACACAATATTACGCAAAGACCTGATGAAATTAGAGCACCACGAACAGATATTGAAGATGGCTTATTTGTGCAAATTCATCACACAACATTTCGTTTTCAAGGAGGGAATGACTACGATGAACAGTATCGAAAAGGACAAGAGGCTCTTGCGAGACAATTAGAGTTAGAGAGACAAAGAGCGCAAATGTTTTCTCCTGGTCAATTTGCCCCATCTGAAAATATTGGAAATTTTTCTGCAGCAAGAAGATATTTTGGACTCTTAACTGAAATTGTCAGATTTAGAACAGAAACATTAGAGGAAAGAGCTAAAAGAGAAAGAAAAGGAGAACCTATACTTATCTTTCAAGCTGGTAGTAGAAGATTTTCTAGAAAACCTACAAACAGAACTGCTTAACATTCTTTACTCTTATTTCCTTTTAAAGTAAAATTAGAGTTCATGAATGATAAATTAACAAAGATAATTGCCACAATTGGACCAGCTTCTGACAGTGAAGAAACAATAGAAGAATTAATTAGTTTAGGCGTAAATGTTTTTCGCTTTAATTTTAAACATAGTGACATTGAATGGCACAGAGAAAGACTGCAAAGGATACAAAGTGTTACAAAAAAATTAGGAGTTAATATTGCTACTCTTTTAGATCTTCAAGGACCTGAAGTTAGACTAGTTCTTCCTTTTGACAAAATTGATCTTGAAATTGGTGAAAAAGTATTAGTCTCAAAAGCGCTTGGTATAAAAGAAAAAGGAATTTCTTTTAATCCTCCTGATGTTATTGCCTCTTTAAAAGAAGGCCAAAAAGTTTCAGCAGATGATGGTCTTTTTGAGTTTATCGTAAGAATTGAAGATGATAAAACCTATCTTGAATCATTATCAGAAGGCACTTTACTTAATAAAAAGACTATTAATATTGCAAATCTTGATTTTGATTTCCCTGTTTTACATGACGGAGATAGAAAAGGGTTAGAACTTGCAAGAGAATATGAAGTTGATTTTGTAGCTCTTTCTTTTGTTAGGACCCACAAAGATATTTTAACCATCAAAGAAGAGATGAAAAAAATTAATTTAGATGCAAAAGTTGTAGCAAAAATTGAAACACCAAAAGCTATTTTGGATATAGATAGTATTATCACTAATTCAGATGTAGTCATGATAGCAAGAGGCGACCTTGGGGTAGAACTTTCATTAGAAGAAGTTCCTTTCTATCAAAAAGAGATTATTACAAAATGTATTCAAAAATCAACCCCAGTTATTACTGCAACTCAAATGCTTGAGTCCATGACAGCTAGAAAAGTACCAACAAGAGCTGAAGTATCTGATGTAGCAAATGCTGTTTACGATTTTACAGACGCTGTAATGCTAAGCGGAGAAACTGCAAGCGGAAAATATCCTAAAGAAGCAGTTAAGATAATGGTAAAAGTTGTAAAGTATAGTGAAAATAAAAATAGAGTTGCAGATATTAGGAGTGTATTTAATTACGAATTATCTGAAATACCAGAAATGGTCTGTGATAGTGCTTTTAATTTTTATAAAGTTTTAAAACTTAAACAAAAAGAAATAAAGGGATTTATTGTTTTTACTGAGACTGGGAAAACAGCAAGAATACTTTCAAGATATAGAGCGCATGTGCCAATTTTTGCTTTTTGCCCAAAAATTGACTTAGTTAGAAAACTTTCACTAAGTTATGGTGTTTTTGCAATATTTCAACAGTCCCTAGATCAAAAAAGTGAAATAACAAAAGACGATATTATAAAGGCAATTACTGAGTTAAAAAAAGAAAACCTTTGCAAAGCAGGTGATAATTTTATAGTTTTACATGGAGATCATTGGACTTCAAAAGCGGGAACTTCAACAATTAGAATTGCTACAGCTTAACCTAAATAATCTTTAAGCTTATTTCCACGAGAGGGATGTCTTAATTTTCTTAAAGCTTTTGCCTCAATTTGCCTAATTCTTTCTCTTGTGACAGCAAACATTTTACCAACTTCTTCTAATGTCTTTGGTCTTCCATCTTTTAATCCAAATCTTTCTTCTAAAACTCTTTTTTCTCTATCAGATAGAGTTGATAAAACTTGTTCTATTTGTTCTTTTAGTAACTCTCTACTTGCCGTATCAAAAAGAGTTGGAGCAGAGCTATCATGAATAAAATCGCCTAATCTTGAATCATCTTCATCTCCAACTGGAGACTCTAAGCTTGCTGGCTCTTGTGAGATTTTAATAATTTCTAAAGCTTTTTCTGGGTCAATACCAAGATTTTTTGCTACTTCATCAGGGGTTGGCTCTCTACCTAATTCTTGCATTAATTTTCTTGATGCTCTTAAGAATCTATTTATATTTTCAACCATGTGAACAGGAATTCTAATTGTTCTTGCTTGATCTGCGATAGCTCTTGTAATGGATTGCCTAATCCACCAAGTTGCATATGTTGAGAATTTAAAACCTCTTCTCCAGTCATATTTTTCAACTGCTCTGATTAATCCTTGATTTCCTTCTTGAATTAAATCAAGCAAAGTAAGACCACGACCAACATATTTTTTGGCAATTGAAACTACCAGTCTTAAGTTTGAATTAATTAATATTTGTTTTGATTTCTTATCACCTTTTTCAACTTTTTTAGCTAGATTAATTTCCTGGTCAAAGGTTAAAAGAGGAATTCTACCAATTTCTTTTAAGTACATTCTAACTGGATCTGAAACAGTTCCTTCAGTAAGTACAGTTAGGGCTTCTAGCTCTTTTTCTAAATCTTCTATTGGTTTTTCTTCTTCGTTTTGGGCGGCAACAGACTCGAAGACATCGATATCTTGAGCCATTAGCTTATCATAAAGCTTATCTAATTCTTCTAAGTGTTCTTCTGGTTTTGGAAAAAGAGCTAATATTTCTTCCTGTGTAATATAGCCTCTTTTTTTGGCACTGGAAACAATCTCGGAAAGTAAATTGGGTTGCTTCATAAAAGTAAAGTCTATTTTAGCAGAAATGAACCCTAATTTAAACCTGTATATCTTTTTTTATAAGCAAAAGCAAATTTGATAACTCTTCTTGTAGCTTAATTGCCTCTTGGCTTTCTTTATCAGTAACTGCGTTAATCTCCCCAGATATTTCTTTTGCTCTTTGTTTTACATACAAATTAATAAGCTCATTTGTTACTTTATCAATCTCTTCATCCCATCTCTCATTTGTTTCAAATTTAGGCAAAGGAAAAAGAAAACAAACATCAAATGATTTTAATAATGAGTTATCTAAGTAGTTGATGAATAAATTATGATCAAAGTTTTGATTTTTAGAGAAATATTCATTTAAGGCATATATTATTTTTTTAAAAGACGGTGTTTCAAACTTATACTTTGCGAATTTATTTTTATTTACCTCTAAGACTTCTTTTTGCTTAGGATTTTGAATAATTAAGGCAAGTAGATACTCCTCCAAAGTTTCTCTTCTTGGCCTTTTGTCTTTTGGAAAAGCAATAATCTTTTCTTGTTCTTTTTTTTGAATCTTATTTATTTCTTTTTCTATTGACTCAATCGATGAATCAATCTCTTTACTTAACTTTTTAATGTAATGCTCTTTAATAATTTCATTTGATATTTGAGAAAGAAGAGGAAGTAAGTTTTGAATAGTTTGTTTTTTACCCTCAATTCCTTTGTCTTTATTTTGATCTGCGTAATAAGTAATTAGAAAGTCGTAGATATTTCGTGACTGCTTTAAAGCTACTTTAAAAGCAATTGGATCTTTTTTAACAGCCTCATCTGGGTCTTTAACGTCTTTTAAAGTAACTATATTCGTAGTCAATCCTTTTTTCTCAATTATTGGTAAGCTTCTTTTTGTAGCTTCAAATCCTGCTTCATCCTGATCTAAACAAAGCGTAATCTTGGGAGTAAAACGAGATAAAAGATTAACCTGCTCTTCGGTTAAGGCTGTTCCTTTTATGGCTACTGTGTTTTTAATTCCAGCCATAAACAAAGAAATGACATCAAATTCACCCTCAACAATAACTGCATCTTCTTGTTTTTTAAT
>ERZ1292632.3505-Hain-H43-01um-R2-3505-length-11971-cov-4_pt1 | contig 11971 bp, 14 predicted proteins | sample MGYA00564407_ERZ1292632 | MGnify/ENA primary metagenome ERZ1292632 (study PRJEB36523, sample SAMEA6512637) | groundwater metagenome | collected 2019-01-08 | study: AquaDiva: Metagenomics assemblies of 32 groundwater samples
ACAGATTTTCCAGTGCCGAAATGGAGTAAGGATATGCAAGTTATGTGTCAAATAGGTAAACATATTTTCTACAAGGAAGCCACCTATAAAAAATTGGCGAAAGGAGATAAATAAAATGTGTCAATTCTTTAGTTTAGTCAGTAAGGGTGATGGTGAACCAATGTATTTTGACGCAAAAATTCGCAAGAAAATACTTAACAAAGAACTAAAATACGAACTTGATAGTCATACATCTATTGCGGATTATTTCGGGCATAAGGGCGAGAAGGAAGATAAACTCAATAAATATGAATATAATCCCTTAACTAAATTATTCCAGACCGACCAATTAAATACTACTGATGATTCCAAGCAAATAAATAAATTCTGCAATGAATTAGATTTTAAGTTAATAGTTCCAAAGTTAATAATCAAACCCATAATCCATCCTTTTAAAGACAAAAATATAACTGAAGTTACTAAAAAAGATATTGGATTATTAAGACAGTGGGCTTCTGTCAGGGATTCTGTCAGGGATTCTGTCAGGGATTCTGTCAGGGATTCTGTCAGGGATTTTATTTATGGACAACATGACGCAAATTGGCTTGCATTCTATGACTACTTCCAATCGGTTTGTGGAATTGATTGCTCTAAATTAACTGGACTGTGGTCTCTAGCGCAATATGGATGGTGCCTGCCGTACCAAAACATGTGTATCGTGTCGAATCGACCATCAGAACTACATCGAGACGATCAAGGTAACTTACACAATCCAAATGGAGCGGCGCTGCTCTATCGTGATGGATGGGGTATCTACTCTTGGCACGGCGTACGCGTACCGGAAACGATCATCACAAGTCCAGGGAAAATAACTACGTCCGCCATTGATGCCGAAACCAACGCCGAAATACGGCGCGTCATGATTGAGCGATACGGCCAAGAACGACGAACCGTCAATTGAGACGTGAATAAAGGAGAACCCCGCCATGGCCACCGTTGAATCAAAACAGATTGTTCCTGTAGATCGAAAGGGACAACTCGAACAAGTTATTACGCGGCTCGTAGAAATGAAAACCCAAGCCGAGCGCGTAATCCCGTCTCATGTCCGGTTTGATCGGATGATGCGCCTCACCGAGACAGCGTATCGAAAGAATCCAGACTTATTGACTTGTACGCCGACAAGCCAGCGGGAATCATTTATGTCTTGCTGTGAAATTGGCCTCGAACCGAACGGCCCGAATGGGTATGGCTATTACATCCCGCGTAAAAATAGCGAAGCCAGCCGGAAAGCCAAGAAAGACGTATACGAGGTCCATTTCCAGATCGGGTATCAAGGATGGGTCGAACTCTGTTACCGGCATCCACGCATACTCCTGATTACCGGCGACATCGTTCACGAGAACGATTTGTTTGAGTACAAGAAGGGCACGAACGCCTATCTGGACCACACACCAGCCAAGACGAACCGCGGCGAGAAGATCGGCGCCTACGTCATGATTGAAATGACTGGCAATGTCAAAGTCTTCAATTACATGAGCAAAGAAGAACTTCTGGCGTATCGCGTTAAGTACAAAGGTGGCAGGACATGGGACACCGACCCAGACCCGATGTGGATAAAGTCCTGTTTCCCGAAGTTGCGGCATTGGACTCCAACAAGTCCAGAACTTGCCCGTGCCGTGGCAATGGACGAGCTTGAGCGTGGCCCGGAGCTTGGCGAAACGAAGCCAAATACGCCTGTAACGCCAATCGCCGGTGATGAGCCTGTAGACGGCGAGTTTCACGAACTTGGCCCGGAGCCAGAACCGCCATCGCCGGAACCAGAGCCGCCAGATGAAGCTATCCATGAGTCCGAAGACGAGATTCGTGAAGGGTTGATGCGGCAGATCATGGCGGTAGCAGTACCGGCCGGCAAAGAGGCCATGTTCGACAAAATTTGTCAGGACTCAGGATTGATGGCTGGGAACTGGGAGGCCATGACAGTGGCGCAACTTCAGCGCGTGCTACAGTGCGTCGAACGCCAGAAATGGACAGTGAAAGTTTAACCAATGATGCAGGCGGATCGGTATCCATTCGGGTTTCATAAGCCTGGACTTGTGAGTTCAACCCTCACGCCTGCTACCAAGTTTGTGGCCCCTGTAGGGTCGCGGGCTGAGGCCAGACATGCCGTAGCGCCTCACGCCGGAGCGCCTGAAAGTCTCCGGCTGACAGTTGAAAGGACATAAGATGACAATCACCGAAAAACTTTACATGGAACTCGCTTGGTTAGTTCCACACCGCTTAGCCTATTGGTGTGCTATTCGCGTTGGAGCACACGCATCAAGTGTACTTTCAATGCGAGAAATGCCCGAACTTACAATGACAGAGATTCTTAACTGTTGGGACAAAAAGCCGACGTTGTGAGGGTTGATCAATTGACTATCGGGCAAACGATACGCAAGGCGCGCGAGGAAAGCGAAATTTCTCTCCGTAATCTGGCGCACGGCTTAGGAGTATCGCCTGCCTTTTTATCGGATGTTGAACTTGACCGGCGGATGCCAAGTAAGGGCGATATGGAATTCATCAACAATGATTTCGGCACAGAATTATTTGATTGGCGTCGCATGATTGCATCGCTGAGAGAAAAATGCAGAGCAGACCAGAGTTACTCATTGTGGCTTGCTGATTGTTTACGTCAATCAAAGTTTTTAGATCATCGAGACATTTACAGTTGAATCAAGTTTGTGTGGCGAGTGCGGCGAAAGCCGTGGGATCGAGTACCTGCTACAAGCCGGATGGCAAAGAGCCCAGTTGTAAGCCGGACAGGCCTAGGGAGAAATCCTATAGGTATAGCGAGCGAAGCTCGACGCGCTCTCGGCTTATGTCTTATCGCGCTTCTGTGACAACGCAGGCCACTCGCCACGCATCAATCTTGCCGAAAGGCAAGTGCCCCGTGCGGCGTGGTGTGGACAGTGACACGCAGAGAGGCTGATGCATAAGCGGTGAAACATCCTCTGTGCTCTCGCAATAGCCGGTAAGAATCCGGCCACGGGGCATAAATTTGAATCAGAGTTTGCAGCGGGAACTAGCGCGCATAGTTACCATGAAAAGTGTCGTCGAATTGGTTAAGACACCGAATAACTTTGGAAACGCCGGTTCGAGTCCGGCCACTTTTCCCCGCTGTGATTGCAGTTTGTGAGCCACCGGGTCGCGCAGTAGGGCACGTGACCTTGCGAGTACGGCTCGGTGGCCGCTGCAAAAGAACATGCAGCACGTGGGACTAGAGGCGTTATCCGCGCGCCAGGCGGAATGAACCCGATAGCGTGCTGACGGCTGGCGAAATTTGAATCAAGTCTGTAGTGTTGAACGATGGAGTCTTCAACTTGGAGTTTTGGGCATGAAAAAGACAATAGTAGGGTACGGGGTTACGGTGAGTGGTTTACCGGCTGAGTGGAACGCGGAGACTGAGACATTTGGACTATATGGACCTATGACCATCTACTACGACCGGGCCACGGCTAAGCGCCGAATTAAGAAACACACAACCGAGTGGTCGTTAGACATCTGCGCGATCATCCCTCTGTGTGAAGAAGATTGACCTTTGATTTTGCTTAGCGTGTGCCGGTGGAACTAGCTGTGGCAGGCCCGTTAAGCAAGGCCCCGTGCAGTGCAACCGCGCACGGACCGTAGCCGGTACGCTTACTGCGGACACGGGGCGAAAATTTGAATCGACATTCCAGAAACAAAGGAGACTCACATGTCAGACATCACACCGGACATCAAGAAACAGATCAACAATACTTTCACGTACCATGCGCCAAAAGGCGATCAGCCGTTGCGATACGAGCAACTGCGCGAACTCACCAAACTCCTCGCCACGATGATCCACGAGAACTGTCCAGATAGCCGGGAACGCAACCTGGCCCTGACGCACTTGGAAGAGAGCAACATGTGGTGTAACGCGGCAATCGCACGGAACGAGTAATATGATTCACATTCTCATTCTCTGTGGCCTGTTTTACCTGATGGGATGCATATCATCAGTCATCGTCTGGAATATGCTAGAAGCCAAACCGGACGTGCGCGAGATCACCAACTGGAAGTACCGGCGATGAGTAGAAATCCTTCCCTGTGCCCATTCTGCGGCGAATGTCCGCGTGTCAGACTAGAACTCGGCGGCACTGATTCTATCCATAATTGGATGTGCCAGTACGAATGCGGTTGCGCAACGCCAGTGACTGCGGGCGGCCCAGATATGGTCACTGCATTCGATAATGGCAGTGTAGAATGGGAGATATCGTGCCATGGCTGAGCAACGCTGGACTGTAGAGTCTGAGGTAGTGATGGAAAAAAGGGGGGGACATTTTAGATGGTATGCCACGATACCAAAGGTGAAAACACTAATGGTTACGGTCGTACCATGCACAAATGGATTGCATCGGGTATTTGTACAGGCGGCGTGTAATCGAATTAAACTCGCGGAAATGTATGATTCCGAAGCCGCCGCAATCGCCGCCGTAAACAAGGCGCTTGGGTTGGAGGATAAGCTATGACTGACACAGAACTAGCCCGCGCGTGCTTGGAGGCGCAAGGGCACGAAATAATCACACAGCAAAATAATGGCCGCTGGCTTTGTCAAAGCAAGGACCGTGTCATAGAGATTGCCGACCCCATCACCTCCGCCGAGGGCCGCGAGGATGCGCGGATGTTTGCGCAGCGGAAGTGCGGGATTGACATAAGTTTTTGTTCCGAAGATTTTGGACAACCGTTGGAGACGGTGCCAAATTTTGAAGATAAAACAGTTGGGCTTTTATTCGGACCTAACTGCCCCGTCCTCGACACAGCCCGCGCCGTGTGCGAAGCGATTGTGGAGGCAAGAAAGAAATGAACACAAGTGACGTTCCGAACATTGATATTGTTGAAACGGAAATGTCTAAATTAAGCGAAAGGTTGGACAACGCTGATTATAACGCCGTCTATACTGCCATGATGCGCGCAGTGGCTAATGCGTATGCGCGTGGACTGAATGATTGGAGGAAGCAGCCATGACCCACGAACACGTCGTCAACATCAAACACGTCTGGACGCCTGACACATTGAAAACAGTTAACCCATTGGCTGAGACCCACAGCGTCAATGATGCTCTTGTCCAACTGCTGATCTACTGGAAACAGGCGAATGATCGATTCTTGAAGGGCGAATTATCAACCGGCAACGCAACCGTGACAATCACAGTGGAGGTGGATTATGACCAACAATGACCAGCCTGTTACCGACGCCGAAATTAAGCAGGCGCTCAAACGGGCGTACGGTGTAAAAGTACACGGCGACACAGCGGGTCATGTTGGAGGCAATTTTGATTCACGTATCGTTTGGGCTATGGAGAACGCTACATGGGTTCCCTGCCCCGTCCGCAACGACTGGCGGCCTGTGGCGCGGTGGGTTACACAGAATGGTCTCGGCTTATATTTTGTCACCTACAAAAGCACTGATTCGGAAACTATACACACGCCAGTCGAGATGATGGACCATTCACTATATATTTTCTCAGACGCAACCAACGAGCAGATCGGCGCTGCGCTCGTGCGCGCCGTGAACGCGATGGAGGTTGGTAAATGAGCGATACAGATGCTTTCACCATTTGTCCGCAGTGTGGAAAGATAATCGACTTTAAGACTAAGTTTACCAAACCACACATACAAAAATTAGAGACTGAGTACGACGCCCTACGCGCCGAACTCGCCAGCGTGACAAAGCAGAGGGATAAAGCATTTGAATACTTAAAACACTCACTCTGGAAAAGCCCCGTTAATCCGTGTGCAATATGCGGAGAAGCTAAGGCATGGATGGCGCGGATTGAAGCCGCCCGCGCGCTGCTGGCGGAGCTAGAAAAGAAATGACCGCCTTACTGCTCTCCCTTTTGGCAGCAATCATTGGATTTGGTGCAGGCCACTACTTCGGCTTTTATGTTCGTAGAGGCCACAGTCTTCAATATAGAGGTATGTCCTTTAATGGAAAGAGGCCGAACATTATCAAAATAGATGACAAAGGAGATCGGCATTGACCATTCCAAAGTTTAATACCATTGACGAGTACCGCGCATGGCTTGGCGACGACAGGCGGCTTGTGGTAATTGTCCAGCGCGCCGTGGAGACGTGGTACAATGCCCGGATCCGTGAACTCACCAAGAAAGGCAAGACACCGGACGAGATTCAGGCGATGATTGATAGCCGCGAACTTCTGCCACCTGGCCGGATGCCTGAGAGTGCCGGCGACTCGCTGTTCAAGAAGTACGCGGAAATGAGTCCAGCCGACAAAGAGGCGTTCGACAAGAAGCTGTGCTACGGCGTTGAAGGCGTGGCGCTGCTAGATGTGTACAAGGGATTGTCCAGTGATGAGCGCGCGAACTTTGACCAGGCCATGATTGCACACAGGAAAGCAATGATAAAGAAGTGAAGATACTTGACTGTGGTAGTTTTGCGATTATTGTAGATGGGTTCTACTGGCACATCGAGAATTACCCATTTACGATAATCGCTGATGATCGAAATGTGCTCACATCGTCCCGAAATTGGGTCTCTGGACATCGCAAAGTGTAACATTCCGTATACCAATGAGAGCATGAGACTCTGCATTATCGAACTTCTCGATGGGGCTACGTGGAGGGAACTCAAACCGGAATACAGGAACGGGCTTTCTACTGCCCCTGCGTCATCTCCTGATACACCTCGGCCCTGAGATGAACCGGCGTCTTCTTGAGTTGCCGTTCGAGCGGCGGCGTTGACATCCGTTCTATCGTGCGAGTCAGCGCAGCTTCCGCCTCTTGCTCGCCACCCGTCAGCATGATAAGTTCGACGATCACGTCCTGACTGAGTTGCCCCCCTCGAAGCAGTTGTGTAGCGGCTTGCTTGGTGATGGCAGATACCCTTCGTTTCCGCGCATCTTCTTCCCGGTTAAGAATCCCCATGATAGTTTGTTGTTTGCGCATTTCTATCGGCATTACCCCGGCTGCTAGAAGCGCGCGCTGATACCATCCGTCAATGTGGTACACAGGGTTGCCTGCACGATCCGTCACGTACCCATCAGGCCGCACTAGGCTGTCAATGAGCTTGCTCCAGTAGTACCCGGCCGGTGCGAAGTTTTCCACGAGACTCGCGGGATTCTTCCAGTCGATGTTTAGTCCAGTATCCCTGGCGTTCAGCGCTATTGTGAACACCTTATAAATGTCTGATATAGCAGCGCCCGCGAAGTCTTCTGGACGGTTCGGTAACTGCGGAATCACGGTAGACACCAAGTCGAATCCGAGCATCCCCGGCACACCACTTGCGCCCGGCACGTTCTGGAATGTCTCTTTCTCCAAGTCGTCCAGCCACGGATAGAGGAGCATACCGAGCAGTGGAATCGACTTCATAAAGAAGATCGCGCCACGAGGTCCGCCCAAGGCCAGCATCATGCCTGCGTACCGCAACACTTCTGTCTTTTTAAGAGTTGACATAAACTGGATTTCGTTAATGAGATAGCTTTTGAACTGAAATACGGCGCGTAACGTGGGTGATCCTGACAACCATACCGGCATCGCGGCGACGTTGTAGCACACTTGCTGGAACCGCATCGAGGACCGCGCAAACTCGCGGGCTGCCGCTTCGCTCATACCTTTCTCGCGGGCATACAAGTAGTTCGCCGCAAGGCTCCTGTAGCGCACCAAAGGCTCGACGTGCATATACGCACCGCCCGGATGGAAGAAGTGCGCGCCCATCATGTTACCTGTAATGTCGATAGACGACGTGACTCCGGGCGTACCAAGCCTAATCTCTTCTTGAATGTATTGCTGGCCCTCTTCTGTCTTAAGCCAGTTGCCCGCTTTCGTGAACAGCCGCGTACCGACCTTTACCCAAGTATGAGAATGGCCGCCCATGTAATTCACAAGCACCGCGCCGGGCCGGTATCCCAATTTCATTGCGAACTCGAATGCGGTGAGTTTCCCGATGGACCGCGAATAAACTTTCTGTTTAATACCCAGCCGCAATTCCGTGCCGAGCTTCTTGTCAATGAGTTCCGCCATACCGTTCACGAGGCCGTCAACAACCTTGTCTTCCCACGAGATTTTACCGAGCGTCTGTTGCGCCTTCTCTTCCAGGAGCCACCTGATGTTCGGCGGCGCATCAGGCAATTCTTTCTGCATCTGGACAATGATCGGGTCCAGCGCGATCTTCTTCTCGATGCTCCACGCATAGGCTGGTAACACGTCGAAGATATTGGCTTCGCCTTTCAGGACGCCTTTGCGATGTTGCAAAGCCCCAGCATACGGCCTTGCTGGCTTAGCGCGTAACACACCTTTGATAGCTTGTCCAGCGAGCCTGCGCGCCACGTCAGATTCGATTTCCATGGCGTCATCAGTCAGGCGCATCGCGATTCGATTTTTGATGAATTGCTGGAGCCGCGACGATACGAGCATTCCCAGTTCACTGCTTTGATTAACTTGGCGTTCGACAAAGAAATCGCCTGTGAACTCGCCGGACGTGAGCAAATTCTGTGCTTTACGTTTGGCGTCGGCTTTCGTGACGGCATAGGCTCGCGTGACATCCTGAAGTTTCCCGTCCTCATCCATGACTTGCTGGTAAATCCGGTAACTGCCCAGTTCGATATTGGGAATGTAATCGTCCAGTCCCCATGTGTCGATTGAGGTGTATTCTTCGATAGCGCCGAGCAGGTCCACGCGCTCGACTTGACTGCCAGAAATGCGGCCCGATTTCACGTCATTATTGATGGATGCTAGAACGTCGTCAATGTCTTCCCCTGCCCGGACACGTTGGAACCCAGCGTACACGTTTTGCGGCAGGTACAACTTGAACATCGCGCGCTTATATTCTTTGATCCGTTCGCGCATGACTTTCAGGTAATTGACGATCTTCGAGGCTGACTCGAACACGTCCGCGTCCTTGGCTGCTAATGCCGCCACCTCAGACGGGTTGCCAGTCATGATAGTTTCCATGGCTGGCCGGACATCGACTTGTTGCGCCTTGGACAACTTATGTTTGGCGTCATTCTCGAATACGCGGTACAGTTTCATTTCCTGGTCGAACTTCATGTTGCCCTGGATAAGCCGCTGCATCCACTTCTGCCAACGAGGGAACTTGAGCAGCGCGAACTCTGGAAACCATGCGTACCGCGCCATGAGAATATCGGCCTCTTTCTGAACAAGATTGATACGGTTGCCCTCGGTTTCGTCCAGTACGTTCTCTGGCAGAGTTTTCTTGGGTGCTTTCTCGCCGCGCCTTCCCCATGAGAATAGCGAGAGCGGATTCAAAATCGCGCCCGCTTCAGGGTTGGACATATCAGGGCCTTGTGTACGATCTACAACATCCAGTTCCCGTGCTAGATCGAGTGGCCGTTCAGGTTCAGTGAACAAACTATTGGCATTACGATCCTTTTGAAACATGATGTTGAGAATGTTCGCGAGCCTGTCGCGGAACTTTGTCGGCGTTGGGCTTTGCTTCAAAATGAAATCCGTCATCATCCGGCCCATAGGACTGATTGGCGCTTGCATGAACATGTCGTCCTGAGCCACTCGCGCGTCCAGTTCTGCGGGGGTTGTGGAATCCGGGAAATGGCTCAGATAATCAATCGCTTCGTTCAGCGCGGGCACAATCGGCAAGTTTTGCACGTCCCTGTCAAATTTCAGGAGTTGCGGCATGGCGCTTTCAATGGCGCGTTTGATGGACGCCCCGCGTGGATGTTCAGACAACCTCTCCAACGTCTCGACAGGAATAATGCGGGTCAGAAGCATTGCCCTGACCAATTCTTTCCCAGCATCCGTCAAGAAGTTGTCGCTTGCCCGCTCCCCTTGCTCGAAGTACGTGCCGACTTGAGATTGCGGGAACGATTCACGAAGCACGCGCCGGAACTCTTTACCTTGGTGTCCCGTTATAGCCTCGGAAAATGTCGTGTCGCCTTGGAGATTCAGTGTGTCCAGTAAATCCTTGTCGATGAGCGCGTTCATGCTGGCCGCTAACCGCGTAGGGCTTTGTGTCTGCGTTGTGCTCACATTCCATGCCCGCGCGTACTTCTTGGCAATGTCCAATGTGGCGTCCATCTCGACTACCCGCACAATGACAGGATTCTTCATGGCCGCGACTTTTGCTGGGTCAAGGCCGAACTGGGCAGCATCAGCTCTGGCCTTCGCGCCATACCATTCTTCGAGTTCACCTCGGGACTGTGAAAGAACAAGCGACATCGCGCGCCCGTTCCCGCTCAGTACCGTGCCGTTCATGGTGATGATCGACGGGCCTTGATCAGCGCCAGGGTGATTGGAAATATAGAGTCCAGCCTTCTTCTCTTCGGCGTACTTCTCCAGCTTGGCGCGGTCGGAAGTATTCTCGGCGTAGCTTCGCTCCTGTACCCCATTCGGATACTTGCCGAGCATCTCGTTCGATTCCGCCACCCCACTCTTGATGTCGTGGCTCGGCGTCACATCGTCCAGTTCAACGGCGGCGTAGTACCCCTTGACGGACGGCAGGTCAGGCGTCACGATCTCCGTGTCGTTACCCGGCACAAACGCAATGGGTTCAGGCGCGACATACGGCAGCGGTTCGATGAGCTTCTTGTGAATGACAGCCTTGGAGCCCTTGGGTTTCTGCCCTCCGTTAAACAACGTGCTCTTGTGCGCCGTGGCAGGAATGTCGAGCACGTTGACAGGCATCCCCTCCACTTCGATGGCTTTCTGTTTGATGGCGACCTTGACTTCCGCGCCAAGTTTGCGAGCACCTTTCTCATCGAGGCCAGTCGTATCCATGACCCATTTGAGGTATTGGGCATCACGCTTATTCTTCTTCTTACTAGGCGCAATCGTGTAGGCTGCCCGGTCAAGATCGTTCTCGAACCGAGGTTTGAAATTCTGGCTTTTGTATCCATACATAGATTGTTCACCAGCCAAATCGGCCGGCAACTGAGCCACCGCCATACGCGCCCTGTTCGCTTCCGGCGACAACACGCTTTCTGGCGTGGTGGTGATACCCGTCACCCGCCCTTTGCCGGTAACCGGGTCTTTCTCGCTCTCGATACCGATCTCGACAGCCTTGCCAGAGGACGGCGACTCGACAACGAGCTTCTGTTTGGGCTGCTTGACTGGCTTTGGCGCAACCATCGCAGGCGTTGTTTGCCCAGGCGCGGGGGTAATTTCAGCCCCAGGCGTCGTTTGTGGCCCAGGTTGGGGTACAGGGGCTTGTTCTGGCGCTTGCTCTTCCAGGGGCATTTGGGAGGGTTCTGCCAGCGGTATGTCAGCTTCTAACTCTTTCCCAAGAGGTATCGGCACTGGACCAGTTGTGACTGGAGGAGCTTTTTGTTTATCCAGCGCCCGTTGCAGGTTATCCCGCTCAACATCAGTCGCCACGGCGTTCGCATCCGTCTCAGGGGCAACCGGAGCCACGCCCATCTCAGCCAATACCTCTGCGGCGGCTCCCTTTGGTTTCGCGGACGGCTCAGTCAAGTCCAGTCCAGAAGCGCCAAGGAACCCTAAAATCATGGCCGGGGTAAACACGTTCGCGGCCTGTTTCAAAGACTGGACGGTATCCTGCCCAAGCAACCCGCCCTGCTCCATCTCTTCGATGCTCTCTGTCAACCCCTCGACGGCACCTTTCCCGGCCCGTGCAGCAAACCGGGTAAGCAGGCTCCGGCGCAACGGCACGGGAATCTTGCCAATCAGGAACTCTATCCCAATGGCATTTAGGGCACCGGACGCCAGCATCGACTTCGCATAGATTTCCAGGGCTTGTTCCGGCGGCATTCCCTGATCAATCGCCTGGTCGTATACGTTCACGGATTCGAGGTTTGCGGCGGTTAGAGAACCCACAGCGATACCAGCTCGAACCGGCGCACCAGCAAGACGGGCAACGCCGATAGGGCCAAACGTGGCGATGGTCTGCGCCGTCAACTCACCCAACTGCGCGCCGATATACCGTGCGCCCTTGTTGGTGAACAACCCATCATCGAGTACCGAATAATCTTTCAGGTCCGGCGC
>ERZ1292632.2737-Hain-H43-01um-R2-2737-length-14306-cov-5_pt1 | contig 11970 bp, 22 predicted proteins | sample MGYA00564407_ERZ1292632 | MGnify/ENA primary metagenome ERZ1292632 (study PRJEB36523, sample SAMEA6512637) | groundwater metagenome | collected 2019-01-08 | study: AquaDiva: Metagenomics assemblies of 32 groundwater samples
ATTACTAACCACAAAGTAGCAACTATCATAGCGATAGGGAAGATACCCATCAGGCTGATGACCATAAGTAATCTATTTTGGTGTTTCACTTAATCTCCTTTTATCACTGTAACGATAGTCAAAACAAGGGCAACCACAGCAAAAATAAAGAACCTATGTTCAAGATTATTCTTGGTCGGATTCAGGTTTAGTAGGCTTTGATGCCTTTTTGAGTATATCGTGAAATTCAGCCTGTGTGATGCCATAGTCCACAGGCTGTTTTATGGCTCTAGAATGGAGTTGTATCCTATCAGATGTAATATTCTTCAAGTGCCCAGCTAGTTGCCTCTCATTATTACGAATATCCCTCTGTAATGATTCAATCTCATTCTGTTTAGCTTTGAATATCCTCATATTATCATCCCCCACTATTGGTATTCGTATACGGCACAATTGGTCATACGTCATATTAGCTCTGACCGCACCATGTTTAGTGTCATATGCTTCTATGACCTGTTTATAAAGGTCAGATTTGAGAAGCCAGACAATGTAATTTGCCGGAATTTTACTGGGCTTAGTGGCTCTAAATACCACATATATCCCAGGGACATAACCACCATCATATTCCTCAGCGACAAGCCCAATTGAACCCACATTGAATCTGTGGGGATTGTAGACCATATCCCCAGTAGATACTTTCTGGTATTTTTGCTTGACATCTTCACCTAATTTCACGTCTGTTTCAACTATACCCTGACGATTGTTGACTCCAAGAATGATAAACTCTTGGTCAGGGTAATCGCTCAACGCCGTGATTTGCCCGCTCGGTCCAATGTAGCCTCCTAAGTATTCCATTGGGTATTGGGATTCTGGCAAAACTTCAAAGTAATCATATACCCATAATGAGTTATCATTCTTTTTAATGATTTCATTATCTACGATATACGATTCTATCTCTAGTGATGGTTTCTCACCTTTGAATGCATCAAGCATTTTAGGTAAGTCGTTTTGGGGAATACTCTTTTTCCGAGTCGTCAAAGTATGCCCCACTCTCTTTATAACATAGAAAAAGGTCTTGACACGCCGACCAGCCTTCTCATAGTAAAGTATGTTAGTCTTTGTAGGTGTATATGGGATAAACAGCTTACGGGGGAGTGAGACGATTGAGAAGTTTTTGGCATTGTTCAAGATGTAATCTCTCACCCGGCCAACATCCCCACCCCCACTTAAGAAATCTTCTTTTATTAACATCGCAAGTCTGCCACCATTATTCAGGGCATCAAAACAATGCATGGCACAAACAGCATCGCCGTTTCTGGGATTGGTAACATAGTAATTCCCGTATCTTGTTGTCTGGGAATATGGGGGATTTGTCAGCACAATATCATACTTGCCACGCTTAGGATTTGCTAAACTATCCTCTTTTTCTACGTTACTATGACCATCCCCAAAAAGTATCATATTCATTTTTGCAATACGGGCATTGGTCGTAATTTCAGAGCCAAAAACTGTATCATTTCTTAGCTGATTCTCTAAATCAGGCTCTGGTTTTATTCTCAAATGCAGATATCGGAAACTCTCAATTAAGAATCCACCTGTGCCACAAAATGGGTCGTATATCTTCTCACCTATGCGAGGGCTAACCATACTAACCATTGTCCTAACGATATTGCGAGGAGTAAAATATTCTCCCAAGTCCTTAATACTTACACCCTGATAGGCATTTTTAAGGAAATACTCAAAAGCGTCACCCTTAACATCGGTGTCTGCGGATAGTAAATTGAGTTTGGAGAGGTTTCGCACTATTTCATCTAGTATCTCAGGAGAATCAATAGGCATAGTCTCACTAAAGATGTCCTTATAATATTTGTTCATTTCCTTCCAGACAAAGTTTTTCAGGTAGTCATGGCGTTGCCTAGTATCCATATTCTTAAAGTGCGACCACCTAATGATATCTGGCAGGGGTGGCGTTTCTCCTGCGTGCAGTTTTAACTCGCACACCTCATCCATGATTTTTAAGAATAGAATATCTGAAAATGCACCAAATCGTTCTAATCCAGCCTGTAATCCAGCTTCCCTTAATAAATTAGAAGCCTCCTTGAAGATGTGAATTAGTTGTTCCCTGGAATATTGAAGTTGTGGTTTGGCTGATAATATTTCAGGCCCCTCTTGCACAAATCGCAAGGCAGTATATTGGTTAACAAATTGCCTTACATCTTCTCCATCAATCTTTAATGGTCGTTTCTTGTGCAAATAGCGGGTCGCTATAAAAGTGTCGTTATAGGCGAAAATCAGGGGAGTTTCTAATGGGGTCGCATACTTTTCTTCAGTTTCATCCAAGACATTAGTAAGGGTTTCATCTGGTCGCTTTGCCTCAACAACAGCTATAGGATGATTAGTTCCACTTTGGTATAGCACAAAATCAGGAGCTTTACCCTTTAATAACTTCCTTTGTTCCTCTGTTTTGGCTCTTTGTTGAAAGACATTACATTCAGGGTTAGTTTCATCAACCATCCATCCCAAATTATCCAGTTGGGTTAATATTGAGTGGATAACAGATGCCTCTAGCCTTTTCGTATACATATCAGTAATTATAGATAACAAAAAACCTCTCGGTTACTTGTTATGAGGGGATACTTACCTATCTTTATTCATCCGTTGGATTGGTTCTTTCATTTTCCTATCCCGGGTGTTTCTCCTGGTAGATGCCCGAAAAAGTCATAGCCTTTTTCCCGTCCCTCTTTAATATGCTCTAGGGCTTCAATGCCTAACCTTTGGGCATCATATAGGTCTGGGTCTGAAGGATCATGACGAGAGCCTGTTTCTATCTCTAATATTTCAATAGCTTTATCTATGGTCATTATTAAACTCCCTTATCTCTTTTAGGTGCTGACTGCAATAATCGGCTCGTTGTAAATCCTGATACCGGGAATAGTTATTCTACCTTTACTGGCTTTTACGACAGGGGTTAATATTCCATTGTTAATCATCTTGTAGCTATCAGGCACTTGCGAGAAATCAACGACTTCCCATTTCCAATTATCTCTCTGCCCCGATATTCCCATTTCAGTTCTTATTCTATTTGGCACAGCTTCAGGCTTTTCTATTGGCGTAAGGTCAATTGTAATCTCACCACCCTTTAATTCTGCCTCTCGCCTAGCAAGGGCTAGCTTCTCAGCCTCTATTGCTTCAATTTCCCTACGCCTGCGTTCCTGTTCTGTTCCAAAAGCCAAAATCTTATCTCTAGTGATTTTATCAGCTTCCTCAATCGGTAGCATAAGAATTTTATAAGCTTCGTTGGTTTCCTTTATATGAGATTGGAAAGGATTGAGATATTCCTTCTTCCTTTCTTCCATGCCTTTTTTGATTTTAGCAATGATAACTAGATCATCTGTAGCTGGTTTTAAGTCCTCATTTGTAGCAATAACTCTTGCATTAGCGTAGTCTCTGAGAGAAAGAGATTGGTTATAAAAGTCTATCACCCCGGGGGTCTCATTCGGTTTAACTAAAATTAAGGTATTTTCAGCCATTTTTCTTTTCCTCTGTCTCTCCTGGTAGATACCCGAAAAAGTCGTAACTTTTCTCCCTACATCCAAGTATTTCTTTAGAATGCCAATTACCGTTCATATCATTGTTTCTCCTTTATTTTGTCTGTCCTAGCTGCTGATAAATAAAATCAGCCAGCTTAAGTGCTTCTTTGGGATTGAGAATAATAACTTTTTGACGAAGGGAGGTTTGAGTTGACAAGAATAGGGATTGCTGGACTAAGGTAAAACGTGTCCAATCCCATATCACATATATTTCCTCAACAGGGTTCTGGGTAATTGTTTCTGTCACTACTTGTATATCAGCCATTTTTCTCCTCTCTTTTGGAAACCTTAAAAGCGTAATAAGCTGCGAATCTATGAAGACATTTAGGGAATTTATGTTCACCTTTCCTGTGCCATTCCTGATGATGTTCACAATAAAACTCTGTTAATTCATAAATAGTTTCAGCCATTCTTTATTTCCTCCTGTTCGCCCGGTAGAAGATGCCCGAAAAAGTCATAGCCTTTTTCCCTACCCTCTTTAATCCGCTCCAGGGCTTCTAGACTTAATCTAGTGCTAGCTATGTATTTGTTGAAACCTACCTCTGGTAAAAGACTGAGTAACTCACCCTGGAGTTTAATCGCTTCATCTATCATCATTGTCTTCCTATTCCCGCATAAATTCAGGATGCTCTTCTAGCTGGTATAAAACGCATTGGACAACTGCTTCAACGGCTAGTCTTTCAGTAGGTTTAATACCAAATAGAACCCCGCTGCCTGAGCCATAGGCTATGTATATTTGTTCGGTAATATTTTTCGCTGCCTTTGAGATAGCCATTTTTCTCCTCTAGTTTTTAGAAATCTCCATAATCAGTTATCCTAATCTCTCTCCCATGTGAACTTCCCTAGTAATCCATGCAATGTCACAATTAGCACAAATCCCGACTGGCACAGTATCTTCTTGATTCACATTTTGTCCACGTATTACAACTTTGCCACCACAGTAAGGGCAAGTATCGGGAATGTGGTAGCTATTGGGAGAGCCATAAGCACCAGCATAAAACTCTTTTCTAGCTTTTGTTTTGCAGATTTCATCAATGCTTCGTCTTGGTAATGTGAAGTCAGGTAGCCATTGTTGTTTTTCTTTAAGTTGTTTTTTCTTAAATAGTCCCATATTCCTCCTTTATTTAGGCTCAGGCTTATTTGAAAAGTAGAACCCACGACTTTTCTCGTTGCCATTTACCCTTCCTCCTAGGAAGGGTTTTCTCCTCTGGGGTAGCAATTCCCAGCGATGTTGAGTGGCGTCCCACCCCTCATCCTACACTAATCAGGCAACCTTCCTGCCAGCCAGTAGCAGGTAGTCTAGCTTCCATCCATTAACCTAGCACTTCTGGCTACAATGGGATGCTCTAACCTTCCCTTTCGGGTGGCTGGCAATTTGCCAGGGGATGAATGGATAGCGGAATTTATACCTTCTCCTCTAATCCCCTAGCTTGCTGGCTTATTTTCACCTAGCTTGGATTCATCTGTTCTCAAGATTGCCGTAGTCGAGCTACTTTGCTCCTGCTAGTAACCAGCTATTTAATTAAAACCTCTCAGTTTTTGCTTATCTCACAGAAGTTATCCCAGTAAAACATACGCAAGTAGAGCATATCAAACGACCCATGATAGATAAACTGAAGTGCTTTTATGATATTAACTAACCGGTCGCCACTTGTCATTTTAATCTCCTACTTTAATATCTCCTCTTTTAATAGCATCAATTAGTTGTTGAGCTTCAGTCTCTAGAAGTTGACTGGTATGCTCTTTTTTGAAAGTAGCTACTAGATAGGGCTGAATACCAGCTTCAATATCTTGTTCCCGGACCAGCAAACCAATCTCACGCTTCTGGGCTACGTTAATAAAGCGGCCTACTATATTCTCCTGAGCTTCTTCGTCTATTTTTACTATTGTAGGTTTCCCCTCTTTTATTACTTTGCCCGGGGACAAACCTTTAACACGAGCTTCTGGGTCTAATTCAGCCCTGGTAGGTTCGCCTTCCTCATTAGTCTCAACAGCGAAATCTGCTGGAGTATAAGCTCCAGCAATTACATGGGGGCAAACAATCCGTGCGCCTTGCGAAAGTGCCTTGCTCATTAACATCGCACGGGGCCACTTGAACCAACCGCTATCCTGCTTGAGCAAATCAGCACGCTTGGCATCCTCAAAGGTAAATCTAGAAGTATAAACCACTATATTGTCATCGGTGAATTCAAGTAGGCACTCGGTATCAGTCAGGCTCTTAACCCTATAATCATAACGCCCAGACCGTTTAACCATAGCTCCTAATGCCTCAGCCCCAACCATAATTTTACCCTTAACAATGTAAATTTTGGTCATTGAATAGACCGCACTAAGCCCCATTTCTCTGCCCGCCATTATCTTAACGACAGCTTGTGCTTCTTCTTTAGCATCTTGAAAGTATCCACTTTTGGCAAATGATGTGGCAAGATATTTCAGGTTGGCTAATTCTATATCAGTTTCGTTTCTAATCGTAAGTCCAGTCCCCATTTTCTGCTCCTTCATTTCTCCTCTTCTCCTTCCTAGATTTCTCCAGCTAAAATTACAGCTAGTTTGTGTCCTGCTACCGCTTCATCCCAAGTAGAGTAGCGTTCTTGATAATCATTATCTTTACCAAAAATCATTGTCTCAAAAAGTTTTGGTTTGCCACCTGGGAAATTATGGTCAAAACCAAGGAAAACGGTAGACACCGACAACTTTCCTACTTGAGTTTTGGCAACTGTGCGATTAGTTGTTTCAAACCAATGTGCCCATACTTCAAAGTCATCAATCAACTTTGGTTGATGCCCATCTAAAATATATATGTTTGTCATTTTCTGCTCCTTCATTTCTTTTCTTCCTTTGGCTCAATCGCCATAGCATGTTTGAAAACATAGTAATTACATTGAGTCCCGTGAAAGAAACACTGAGAACAGGGGAAATAATCTATAGGGCATCTGAGAGCAGATAATTTCATTTGTGCTCTTTCCAAACATACAGAAGCCATTTATCTCCGTCAGGAATTATACGGAAATGACCTTCAAAACTAGTTATTCTGGCAGCTCTTAAAGAACCTAGAATAGATATACCCTTATGGGAAGCTGCCGATTTAGAAGGGAGAGAGAATTTAACCGCCTTATCAAACGGAAGGTCGTTAAAAAATTTAAGCCATTTCCCTCGTATAAACTTTGGCGCTTGCTCAATAGGGACAATTTCATAATCTAGCATATTATTTCACCAGGACGATTTCGCCATTCCCTAGGACATGGTAAAGAGTTCCACACCGGCTACAGCGAATGAATCCCCAGCCCAGAACTTCAAAACCTCCGAGTTTGCCACAGTTTCTACATTGCCACATTACTTAACCTCTTAATAAGCTCATTACAGTCACCCGAAGCATAAGAGAAAATAAACCCTAAAGCTCCACAATTCGGGCAAACACAACCTTGATATTGAATTGCAGTAGAGAGTATAGGTGGATATTCGATTTTCTCCTCATAGAAATTCCACCAAGCGCCACAAAGGTGACATTCAACTCTTAAATATGTCATCTTCTTCTCTCGCCTCAACTTGTGACTTATCACGGAAGATTAGCCCATCTGGTGGTTCTGCCCAATACTTATTCCCATAAGCTCCAATCATTTTTATCGGAAAGCGTTTCAGAATATACTGTCCGTCTGTGGTTTCAGCCACGATAATATACTTTAGGGTAGCTTGTCCGCACCAATCCTGGCAGTAACCTATTTTCATTTTCCTTCTCCTTTTGAGTGCGAACAGGTATTCCAATATTCCAGCCATTCAGTGAAGCCTTTAGCTGCTAATAGCTCGAATATATGAGCTATTTTATTAGGGAATCGTGTTTTAATCACACCCCAGCAAAGCTCATAAATTATAATTTGCCCGATAACCGCCCATTCAATTTCCGTGAAAACTGATGATTTCTGTTGCCTTATTAGTTCTTTAAAAAAATCATGGGAAAGCAAATATCCCTTGGTATCCTGAAGATTTGCGTCCCGAAGATATGCGCCCTGAAGATTTGCGTCCCGAAGATATGCGCTCTGAAGATATGCGCCCTGAAGATATGCGTCATGAATATTTGCTTCATGAAGATATGCGTCCCGAAGATATGCGCCCTGAAGATTTGCGCCCTGCAACTGATTTTTATTTTGTTCGACACATTCTTTAATAGAGCTGTAATCCCCAGATACTATAACTCTAGATGACACATTCTTTATTTCTATCTTGCTCATTTTCCTTCTCCTTTTTATAGCTAATCGCCAAAAACTCGCCGTTCGGCATAAACCTGGTTATTATGATCGCTCCACCCCGGCGTATTAAGCAATAAGGCATCGGTGATTTCTCCACTTAGATGTTTAGCACAGACAGACAAACTTACACCTTTTCCTATAACTTGGGAATTGTTTACCAAACTAGTTAATGTAACAAATTTCTCCGACCGCTCAAAATGTCGCTTACAAACTAAACATTGCAATCTCATTTTACCTCTCCTTTTCTTTAGGTTTCTACTAGGTTTGTTCTACTTCCTTTTTTATACATCTCAGACAGTTACATTGCTCAGTAGTATATGCTAAAGAGAATGAGCGTGTATTTGACCTACAAATTGGTTGTCCATTAGCATCAATAATATGCCGCTTATAATTACTGTTAGCTGTAGTGTACCTACTAATTACATAAGCAGTTCTAGTATCATCAAACATTTTCTCTGCCTCATATTGTTTTTTGTCTTCTATTTTCCCCGCTTTTAATTTCTATCCCGAATAGCTCCTTGATAAGTCTTTGAGCCATGGGACTCGGCTTTGTTCCGCCTGATTCCCACCTGCGCACCGTAAACTCCGCTACACCTAGCTTAACCGCAAACTCTGCCTGATTAAGCCCTAGCTTTTTCCGTAACTTTCTAACATCACTTTCTGCTTCCTTCATAGCACAAGTATATCACACTCATTTAACGCTTGTCAATACCCTTTCCCAACTATTTTTTAACCTACCAGGTTATACTTGACAAATGAGCTGGCGGGCTTTAAGATAAAGCCCAGGTTTCGTTGCCAGGCGAAACCCATCTCCTTTTTGTTAAGGGCGGAGGTCTTCCATCTCCGCTCTCTCTTTTTACCCTATTGACAATCAGTAAAGCTAGTGTAAAATAAAGGAATGGAAAGAATAACCATTAGCACTCCAGACTTAGTTAGCTTCACCGAAGCAGCCCGTATGCTTAACGTATCCCGTCCCACCATTTACAATCTTATCAAGCGTTACGAATTACACCCCATAGAAATTGGCCATAACCGTTACTTATTGCGCCTTGAAATAGAAAGACTGCAAAGAAGCTGAGTTTTCATGCCAGCAAAGACCATTAAATTAAGCAAGTAAGGTATTTCCCTCATCTTTACCCAAAAAGCTGTCAGATTTTGATTCGCTAGGCTCAAAGGAAACCGATGAAACTCACCAGTTGCGTGGTAAGGAAAAATGAATCTGGAGAGACAGGCTGGTTAATTCGATTCCCTTACGACCCGGTATTTCTCAATGATGATTTTAAGGATTCCATTGATGTAAAAGCTCGCCAATGGTTGCCAGAGATAAAGAGCTGGTGGGTCAGCGAAGATTGCGCTTTCGTGCTAGCGCAGCTATTTGAGAACTGGAATATAGCCCCCGTTATCAAAAAACCTAAACTGGCTCAACCGAAGGTCAAATGTCCAAAATGTCATGATACTGGTTTAATTCCCTTCAAGAACGAACAGGACAAGATTGTCCCTCATGCTTTTATTTATTGTGAGTGTCATAAAGAGACAGCACATTATCGCCGGATAAGCCCGGACGACTTCGATTACCCCATGAGCTACAGCATGTACAGGTCGTTGTGTCAGGAGTATGGTTGGCGAGACCCAGGTTCGGATTACCCACTTGGGTCGGTAGAAAAAGAGGTCATTCACATACACCGAACCTCCGACATGTCGAAACAGGACTACGATTTACTTCAGCAGACAGCACACAGGGCGAAGTATCTAGAGAGGAAACTGGACGAATTGTTAGCCAAGAGAAAGCCGAAAGGAAGGTATTAAATGCCTCCTCCACTCACTGAAGGTATATTCCGTAAGTGGTTAGCCCTGGTTCAATCCACCTTTTCCACCCGTGATGCTTGGGAAGAAATAGGGATTGCCAGTGCTGAAGGTAAGGCGGCGTTGCGCACCATCTTATGGCGTTTCGAGCAAAAAGGAGAGGTTGTTTCCCTAGGAAGGGGTATCTTTCGGAAAGTAAATATTACATTAGACAAAGTTGATTGGCAGAAGGCTAACCCGGATAAGGTTGTGCCCCTTGTGTTCCCCTTTGGGGAGCACGAGTATTGTCGGATTTACCCCAAGTCTATAATTATTGTGGCTGGGTCGAAGAATGTAGGAAAGACAGCGTATCTCTACAATTTCATTAAACTAAATATGAATAAGTTCCCTATAGACTTATATAATAGTGAGACCAGCCCAGAACAAATGAATGAAAGGTTTAGACCGCTACTAATTCCTGAGCCAGCGCCGTTTGATGTCTATGAACGCTACGACAATTTTGCTGACGTAATCAAACCTGAAAAGGTGAGTGTTATAGACTATCTCGATGTTGGCAGTGAAACCTATTTAGTTGGCGCTGAGATAGATGCTATATTCCGCAAGCTAAAAGGCGTAGCTGTAATCGGATTACAGAAACCAGCTCCTGCCACGATTTACACTAAGACCGGGCAGAAGAAAGTAATAGAGCGGGATTTAGCCTATGGCGCTGCTTTCAGCGCCAAAAGAGCCGTGTTATATATTACCATGAGTGTTAATAAGCTGAAGCTATTATATGTGAAAACGCCAAAACAGAAAAATGTAAACCCCGACAACATGACTTTCACTTTCAAATTAGCTGGGGATGGGATCACCTTTACTAATATCCAAAGAAGCTATGAAGCCGACCCATTTTAATTCTTGTTGCGTTTGTTATGCTCCACGTCTGCCATGTTGCGTTAGTTGCGTTTGTAGTTGTTTGTTATGACGCTACGAAACGTAACAGGGTAGTAATGCCCATGAAGAGTTTTGAAGAGTTTTTTCTCCAAGTAACTAGGCAGCTGGGGGGTATTCATTTCCTTTTAAGCCTGGCTTCCCACTGATATATTTTCAGGCATCGTTTACAGGTAGGGTTGTTGCCTTCAGTTACCACATGGGCGCGGGAATGGCATCGGGGTATGAGTTGGTTTGTGCTACCGGGTAAATGTAATTTACCCTTTCCATGATCCAGATATACTAGTTCCATTTTGCTCCTTAGTCTTGGCTACGCTCATTTTTGTTGGTTTACCTTGGTATTATGGCTACGCCCAGCGTTGATGGATTCCTCACCGTCTATGTGGTCAATGTCTAGGTCATTTTGTGTAGTCGGGATTTCGTAGCATCGGGCGCACTGCTCGCCGTCCCTGAGAACTAGGAAGCGGTAGGCCCAGAGCCCCGCATTTATTCCCCAGCGTCTAGGCATAGCTCACCTAGAGAGGCATTGGGATGGATGCCTCGATTGCTTTAGCCACTGACAGGGAGAGGGCGTAGGGGATTTTAGCCCGCTCTGCTTTAGCGGCGCTAGGGTAGCTATCTTTGTGCCTTCTGTCTGTGAGGTTGATTTTCCCTAGGTTGGGGAAGTGACCCCAGAGATAATAAGGGTAGTAGACGGTACTGGGCTTACCGAAGTAAGGAACTGCCCCACGGGTGTTCTCGATAATCCAGAAGCGTGGGGCTGTCTCCCTGATGATGAGCTGGCAAGCTAAATAGATGGAGAGGCTGGGGGTTTTGCCTGTTCTATTCCAGGGAAAATACTCACGGGAAAATTCATTGCAGGGTGGTGAAGCCCACACCAGGTCAGGACGCTCACCCTGGTAATGCCAGCCGGTAATGTCTGTGAGGATGTCGGGGTGGAAGATTGGGTTGTTGTCAAGAGTAAGGACGTGCCATCCCCTGGCTTTCATAGCTGCGGAAGCTCCCTTGAGACCACAACACAAGTCAATCATTATCATTCCTTCTCCTATTCAGCTCGCTTTTCGTAGCGGTCAGCTTCATCCATTAGCCTTTTGGCTTGGGCCCGGCGTTTAGCTGCTAGGGCTTCCCAATATAATTTAGCGTGTGCTCGCTTTTCGTGGTCTGCTATGGCTAGTTGCCCATTAGCAGAGACTATGCACCATCGGCACTGTTTAAGCATTTTCTTCTCTCCTTTTATTTACCTTACTTGTATCTTCCACTCGGCATGTCACCTTAATTTTAGCGTGTATCCCATTCTTCGACTCCTTTTGACGATAGCCTTCCTTTTCCATCATCATATACTACCTCCTAATCATAGTCAAACTACAATTGCCTGTTGACAGCTTCCTACATCTCTTTCTCTCTCCCTACCTCTTTCTCTCTCC
>ERZ1292632.2135-Hain-H43-01um-R2-2135-length-17210-cov-6_pt2 | contig 11966 bp, 14 predicted proteins | sample MGYA00564407_ERZ1292632 | MGnify/ENA primary metagenome ERZ1292632 (study PRJEB36523, sample SAMEA6512637) | groundwater metagenome | collected 2019-01-08 | study: AquaDiva: Metagenomics assemblies of 32 groundwater samples
TTGCCTTGATATTATCGGATTTGACCCCGATAGTCAGCAGGAAAAACTATCCAAAGGGCATTGCAAGGCTAAAGCTTTAAGCGGGGATGGTAAGGAACGAACTTTCTATGTAATCCGTTATCCTGGTTCATCGGGATTTTACCCGCCGAATATAAAATTTACGGATCGCCTACAGAATCGGGATTACCTGAATATCATAGATACTGTTGAGCTTCAGACGATAACGCTTGATTCTCTAAAGCTCGCGCCGGACTTTATCAAGCTGGATACCGAAGGAAGCGAGCTTGAGATATTGCAGGGCGGTGCCGAAACGCTGAAACATGCACTAGGTGTAAGCGTGGAGGTCGGTTTCAATGAGCTATTCAAGGGACAACCCCTATTCCGTGATGTAGATGTATGGTTATCCGCTCAGGGTTTTACTCTGTATGATTTGGCTACTTCTCGGTTGAGCAGGATGCAACCTGGTAAAACTGGGATGAGCAGTAAAAACGAAGGGCAACTAATTGTCGGACAAGCGTTATATTTCAGGGATATTTATCCTGCGCGAGACGCCTATGATACGGTAACGATCCTGAAGCTTGCCTCATTGTTTGAACTCTTTAATCTTCAGGATTGTGCTTTTGAACTACTGAGTAATACGGGGAATGATAATTATCTGGAATATCTAAAGGATGAGAAAATCCCGGTAATGGTGTAAAATGGCTAACCGTTCCTATATTTCGATAGCTGACATAAAGGATTCGTTGGGCATCACCAGTTCAACGGATGACATTTTATTACGAAAAATAGCCGAGGCCGGGACAACGCTCATAGAAAGATATACGGACCGGAAGTTCCACGTTGAACGTGCCACGAGATATTTCACGGGAGCCAACAGACTATGGGTGACTGATGTGCTTTCTGTATCAACAATGAAGCTGGACGAAGACGCCAACGCTTCCTTCGAGGCTACTTTAACAACGTCAGATTACGTACTGTTCCCGCTAAACGAATATCCCAAGACGTGTATTGAGCCGACCGAATATGGAGACTATGGAACGTTCGCCTTTGGCGTGAAGCGTGGTGTTGAGATTGTCGGCGAATGGGGTTATGGAGACGGAGAAACCGCTTCTGCTACCAGTCTCCAATCCAAACTGTCTACCGCCTCGATAAACTCTACGGCGACCTCAATCGGTGTGGTATCCGATAATTTAGCGGCCGGGCAAACTTGGTTAATGGACAGCGAGCAGATATACGCCAACTATATCACGGGGAGCACCGCGAGGGTAGTTAGGGGCGTCAATGGGACTACGGCAGCCATCCATCAACCATCCGCAGATATTAACGTCTACCAGTATCCGAGCGACATATGGCAGGCATGTTTGAATCTTGCAGTCGAGGAATATCAGCAGAGAGAGAAGAAGGGCATCACCTCCGAGAGATTGGGGGATTACAGCTACACCCTTGATAAAGGCGCGGTGAATTCGATATTACAGGACTCTATACCGGTTTTTTACAGGAGGTTGCGGTTCTAATGCCCATAAGCAGGGGGCTTTTCAATCAGACTTTAGCGTTGCAGACTGCGACTTTGGCGGATGACGGTATGGGATCAAGGACAAAGACGTGGGCTGATCAGGGTTCATTCAGGGCACGTATCTCCCCACTTTCGGCGCAAGAAAGATTGTTACAGGACAAGGCGACAATGACCACGACTCATAAGATTTATTGTGATTCAATGACAGTCACGCCGGAGGATAGGATACGGTGGGGAACATTCTACTTTGAGATAGTGGCGATTATTAACCCGTCAGAGGCTTATCACCATCTCGAAATCATGGCGAGGGAAATAAATTATCCATAGAAGGAGGTACGTAACATGGCAGCTGGGTCGTGGCAATTTGTCGCATCAGCGAGACGGAATCTGATCAATGGAACGTTTGATATTGATAGTGACACATGGTTTATGTCGTTGCTGGCGTCAACGGGCGTAATGGCAGCATCGACAAATGACCCTTTCACTGGCGTATCAGCACAAGAGGTGGCAACCGCCAGCACAGGGTATGCTTCAGCAGCGGTCAACCTGTTGATGACTGGCACGAATCCGGTCACAGTAGATATTTCGACCGACCCTGTATGGACAGCGACAACGAATGGGTTTACAGCTCGATATGCTGTCATCCACGAGAGCGGGGGGAATATCCTTTGTTACGCGCCGCTAGAGTCGAATAGCACGGATGTCATTATTACGACAGGCAATACTTTGACAGTCGCGGCTGCAAGTTCAGGCGTGTTCAGCTTAAGCTGAGATAGTTAAAGTATTAACATTAAGCCCGCCCCTTTGTTACTATTGCGGGCGGGCTTATCATGTGAGGAATTAGAATGAGGATAATCCTTTATCCTGATGAGGATATAAATGCCTAATACTGGCATAAAATATCCCTTTACTGTTGATACAGTATCAGAAGCCAATGGTGATTGTGTATGGGTCACAGCATCCAATGTCATTTCTGATAACACACAATATGCAGGGGTCACAGCAGCAAGTTTTGATACTGGTATCCTGAGCTTCCTATTAAGAACGCGCAATTATAATGCCAGCGTGCCTGCCACTGCCACTATAACGGGTTTCCTGGTAGAGATAGAGGGTTACGATAGTGCTGGGGCAGCTGGTGACGCCGATGTTGTTTTTACCAAGAATGGGACAACCCGTATCGGCGAGGATAAGGCACTTGGGGCTGGTTGGACATCATCTCCTGCAATCCATACCTTCGGCAGCTCTTCTGATTTGTGGGCAACTACCTGGACAGTAGGTCAGGTTAATTCTGCCTCTTTCGGCGTGCTCTACAAAATGAGTGCCTCGGGAGTTAATACCGATGGCTTTTTGGATTTTATCAGAACTACTATTTACTATGAGGACCCTGCCTCACCAACAGTAGTTCCACCAACTATCAATCTAATAACCGCCCCTAAGGAATCATTATTAAGCCGTAATCAAATTTCTGGATTTGCTACTCTCAAAATAACTACGTTTGCCCCTACTGTAACTGTGGGAGGCGGAACGGTCGCCACGCCAATAACGATAGCTCTAATCTTGAAGGAGTTTACTGGCAGTCTTGGCAAGACTGCCAACACAACAGTATCTAGCTTAAATATAAGTGCAAAGGAAAGCTATCTATCCCGCACTTTTGGCGTTCCGCTCACAGTCTCCCGTATCGGCTTGAATTCGCCTGTAACCAATAAAGGATTTAGCCCTGGTTTGACAGGGTTAATTACGGATAGCAAACGTCCGATTATCGGTAAAGCTTTTATTCCGCCATCCTTCAATTTGACATTCATACTTAATACACCTGTTGTCACGACATCATCTGGAGCCACCATCAGGACACCAGCTACGATAGCTTTAATTACTGCTTTATTTGGTGGCAATCTTGCACTGTCACTGAAAGGGAATACCACCAGATTCGTTTTCAACCGATATTCAGCCAATCTTAATAAAACGAATCTTTTCTCTTCAGGCGGTCTCTCAATCAGTGAGCAAATACCCATTACAGGTAAGGGTTTTATTCCACCTGCGATAGCATTATCAATGAGCAGACAAGGCGCTGTAATGGGCAAGGGCTTTGTTCCTGTTACATTGGTGGTAAGTATTGGGAGAAATCAAAGCTATCTTAACCGTATTTCCGGAGCGCCACAGAGTTCTCTGCTCCTTAATCGGACAATTCCCATTTTAGACAAGGGATTCGTTCCAGTTACGTTGCCACTCGAATTACTCGCCTATCAATCAAGACTGGATAGGTTAGATACAATTCCTGCTCTTGGGCTTATTCTCAATGAGCAAACTGGTCACTTGGAATTTGCATTAAACGTAACAAGTGAGTTTGCCTTAATCTTTGATCTTCAGACACCTAGCGTTATCACAAGCGCATCTACGGATAAGATCGTCACTCCCTCAACTTTCCTGTTGATTCTTCAGTCCTATAGCCCGGGACTCTTGAGTGGGATATTTCCATTGGCTACGCCTACTGGCCGATACGGAGCGCAGGAAACGGCATCATGGGAAGGTATCTTAACTGAAACAGGACGCTATGGGTTGACGCCCTCAGTATCTAATGAGGGGATATTAACTGCATCGGGGAGATATGGACTTGGCTAGTGAAAGCGTAACCGTCAAGTTTTATACAAAAGAGCGCAAAGCTGAAATTATGAAGGCACTGAGGTCTGGCATGGATAAAGCTGTGCTCATTGTCGAGAATCAGGCTAAATTAAATGTTACTCAATCTCCGCCGAAACATCCGCAGGTTGATACTGGGAGACTTAGAGCAAGCATCACGTCACAGGTAGTTCAGACAGGCGATAACATCGAAGGGCAAATCGGAACGCAGGTCTTCTATGGTGCGTACCTGGAACACGGGACTTCACGAATGCAGGCATATCCCTGGCTTTTCCCGGCCGTTGAGTCAAGCAAAGCGAAAATAATAGATGCCCTGAAAGGTCATACGTTTGAGGTTAAATGACAAATGTTGACGCAAATTTTGACGGGATTTTATAACACACTTTCAGCCTGGGTAGCAAGCGGGGAGACTTACAACCTAGTTGCGCCTGGAAGCGCAACCCCGCCGTATGTCACATTCGGACTTCTCACGGAATCCCCCATCGGTGACTTTGCTGATTTTGAAGGTGTAGAAAACCTGACTTTCTATGTCAATTGTTTCTCCAGTAAATCCATAGCCGAGACGTGCTCGGTTGCCGATAGCGTTATGAATGTCATGGATGGCGCAAGCATCACGGCTTCTGGTTTCACCTCAATGAAATGCGTGCGTGAGTTTATTTCCAGCCCATTGTTTGATCTTGAAACCGGCATCTACCAACAGAGTCTTCGATTCCGTTTGTGGCTTGATAAAACCTAAAGTTGACAAAGAGCCTTATTATAAAGGGAGGTAAATATCTATGGCTAAGGTCGCGGGGCGTTCGGGTTATGTTGCAATAGGGGCTACCGCCTCACAGGTTCTTGGCGTTAATCAGTGGTCTCTTGATTATGCAGTGGATATGCTCGAAACTACCGATTTTTCAGCGTCCGGTGTGGCTGCGTTTATCCCGGGAGTATCAAGGTGGGGTGGGACATTTTCAGGATACAAGGATGGTGTGCCTATCGGGTTGGGAACAGTGAATTCAGTTTCGATATTTCTAGCCGAATCAGGCACGACTAACTGGTCAGGTATAGCTTATGTCGCGGGCATACATCCAGCCACTAATCATGATGGCATAGTGAGCTACGCCTATGACTTTCAGGGAACTGGAGCACTCCAAGTTTCATCAGCTTAGTTAAACTTGCAATACGATTTACAATGTGCCATAATTAGCACATGAAAATATATAAGGATGCACGGAGACAAAAACAGGCAAATACAATCAAAGGGGTGGGAAATCCAAATTGGAAGGGTGGTCGCATACAGAAGAATTGTATAAGATGCGTAACGCCTTTCTTTGTTTACCCAAGCACGAGCACTCGTACTCATTGCTCATTAATCTGTGCAAATCGTGATACATCGGATACGCAAAGGGGTTTAATCAATCCCAAGAAAATCCATTACGGCAAGGATAATGGTTGTTGGAGAGGTGGTGATATTCAACGTCAATGCAAAGAGTGCGGACGAGAGTTCACGACAAGTAGGCGGTCATTAGGTCGTTACTGTTCACAGGATTGTAAGAACAAAAACAATGGGAAGGGTAAGGGGGACTATCTTTTAGAACGAGATTGGCGTGAGACTGTTTTGAAACGTGACAACTATACTTGCCAGCAATGCGGGAGTAAAAACAAAATAGAAACACACCATAAAAAAACCGTGTCGCTTCATCCAGAATTGAAATACGATGTATTTAATGGTATCTCACTCTGTTCTCATTGTCATAAACGTATTGAATATCAAAAGTAGAATAATTAAGCAGCTTCAGCCTAAGAGGAGGATAACTATATGGCTAAATTCAGTGGCAGAACAGGTTATGTTGGTGCTTCTACTGCTATCGCTGGGATCAATCAATGGAGTATGGACTACGCAGTGGATATGCTGGAAACGACAGACTTCTCGGTATCTGGCGTGGGCGCTTTTATCCCTGGCGTTTATAGAGCATCGGGAGCGTTCTCAGGGTATAAGGACGGCGCGCCTCGCGGTCTGGGAACTGTCAGTACGATTGATCTGTGGCTGATAGAGTCAGCTTCGGCGGCTGTTCCTTCTTCGGAGGCGAAGGTTTGGAAAGCATCTGCCTATATTTCGGGAATACATCCGACAACTAATTTTGACGGCATTGTTTCTTACGCTTATGACTATCAGGTTACAGGCGCAGTTACGGTTCCAGTTAGCTAATAATCTAGACTCCAATAAAAAATAAAGGGGAGTAGAACATGAAAGCAAAGCCGATGACCGGAGAAATCGGTAAGCTATCAATTGATGGCGAACAGGTAGGGGGTTTCAAATACTGGACAGCGATCCAGAATAGGAACTCCCTACAAACTGTTGTAAGAGCCTCGAAATTCTGGATGCTCGAAGAAGTCGAGTCTAACAAATTTGATGCCGAATTCTATTCGCATAACCCCGATGACAAACTCAAGTTAGTCTATTCCGCTCCGGTGACTGTCGATCTGCCTCATTACGAGCTAGATAAGATGATGTCCCACGTTATCGAGTTAAATCTAGGCGTGTTCGACTGGATAGGTTATGCTAACCAATGAACAGAAACTTGAGATGGTTATCTACGTTGCTCGTAAAATGGGTTGGTCACGGGGAGAAATCGGGCAACTGACTCCACTGCAATTTGTTCAGACTTACAACGAACTGGTCTACCAAGAATCACAGGAGATATGGCGTCAACAGCACAATCTCGCTACTCTTCTCGCCGCCGTTTACAATACCATCCCAAGAGGACGAGGAGCCAAAACGCTAGAAGCGAAGGATTTCTATGATGCATCCTATCCGGTAAGAGGCGGTGAGGATAGAAAACTCATGAGCGAAGTTGATCAGCAAGCTTCTGAGGCTGGGATTATTTTACCGAAAGGCTAACGTTCCCCACGCAGTGGGGGTGAACAAGTTGACAATCATCTCTATTTATAAGATACTCCTCATAAAAAAATATAAAAGGGGGTGAAGTATGGCTGATATTCTGGCGACCGAACAAGCAAAGGTATTGATTCTAGCGGATGGGCAAGAATACAAATTGCCTCCGATAACGCTGACTACTCTAGCCAATATCGAGAAAACAATGGGATTTGGGCTAGGCACATTAGCTTCAAGATTGGAATCCGAAACCATGACCACTATTAGAGCCTTGATATATGCGCTGCTCAAAGAGAATCATCCGCATTTGACACTAGAAGGTGTGGGCAATCTAATCACACTCAAGGAAATAAGATCAATCTCTGAGACTATCAGCACGATAATGGTCATATCTAGTTAAGGAAAAAATAAAATGCCTGAAGTGCTCAGCGAGCTCGTAGCTAAAATAATTGTTGACGCTCAAAACCTAAAGCAAGGATTAGCTGAAGGGGAGCGAGCTACAGAAGCCTCTTCTAAAAGAATGGCTGATTCCTTGAAAAAGGTCGGAACAGCGATGGCTGCCTCCGGTGCTGCTATAACCGCCGCTCTTGGACTAATGGGCAAGGCTGCCATAGACGAAGATGTAAATATCAAACGACTCGCTATAAGTCTAAAAAATGTAGGCGTTAATTATGATGATGTAAAAGATTCTCTAGAGGGCGTCATTTCAGCTACACAGAGAAAGACAGGCATAGCAGATAATGAACAAAGAGATGCGCTGAATGAACTTATAACTGTTACAGGTAGTTACGATACTGCCATTAAGTGGTTACAGCCGTCTCTCGATATGGCGGCGGCAAAGCAAATGGATGCTACCTCGGCAGCTAGATTATTAGGGCGTGCTGCTATTGGTAGCACAGATATGCTCACCAGATACGGGATTATCATTAAAAAAGATGCTACTGCTGCTGAAGTATTAACTGAAGTTCAAAAGAAATTTGGTGGGGCTGCGGAGGCTACCGCTAACCCCTTAAATATTTTATCTGCTGCAATGGGCGATGTGGCCGAAACGATAGGCGCCAATTTGCTCCCAGTGGTGAAACCGCTCATTGATAAGATTGTTGATATAACCATAAAAATACAGGACTGGACAAAGGCGCACCCGGCACTTGCCAGAGTTTTAACTTTAGTTGCTCTTGGCGTAGGTGCTCTTTTGACTGTAATAGGTGGGCTAATCTTGGCCATGCCCACAATTATCGCTTTGGTATCAGCATTTGGTGTTGTATTCCATGTTGCCCTCGGACCAATCGGGTTGATTTCTCTAGCCATTATGGCGCTTATCGCAATTGGGATTCTCTTATGGAAGAACTGGAATAAAGTCACCAGTTTTTTTATTGCGGCCTGGACAAATACCAAAATCGCGGTATTGACCGCTATCGATTTTATTCTTGGGGCATTAGATAGATTGTATGGATTCATCCCGATTCTAGGGAAGAAGATCAAGGAAGCCCGCGAGAATGTCCGTAACCTAATTGACAAAGAGAAATTGGCTAAGGACATCAAGGATACTCAGCAGAATCTTGAGAACTTAACCCAGAAGGTTAAAGGTGAGTTCGCAAAACAGGCGCAGGAAATCCAGGCATCTTATGACAAACAGAAACGAGCCGCGCAATCCGCTCATGATGCTGCGGTCGAAGCTATCAACAAGGAATATGGTATTGCTAAGGCAACATCAGAAAACCGTATTGAAGCAGCTAAGAGGGCAACCGAAGAAGCGAAGGAATCGTACCGAAGAGAAACGGATGCTGCTAAAACTAGATATGACACGGAAATGGAACAAATCCGATCTGTCTATAATGCCAAAATGGAAACTCTGAACCTCGAAACTGACGCTACTATCAAAGCTCTACAAGACCAGATTGACGCCATTGATAATCAAACTAAGGGCGAAGAATTAGCGGCAACTAGGGCTGAAGAAGCTAAGAGGATGGCGGAACTAAAGGGCGCTTATGATTCCGCTAAGACTGCTGAGGAGAAGGCGAAGGCAAAGGGAGAATGGGAGAAATACGCTGCTGACGTTGCCAGAAGAGAACTATTACGTCAAAGGGATGATGAGAAAAACGTCCTTCGTCAACAGATAGTAGAGGCTAGAACACGGGCGGATGCAAGACGTGTTCAAATCAAAGCGGAAGAGGACACCGCTTTAGCCAGCCTCAAGACAAAATTTGATGCTGAAATCAGCACTCTTAATCAATTGGCTGAGCGAGCAGATGGCGACCTAAAGGATACTCTTGCTCGCATTGAACAGGACAGAGTGGCTAAGATTGATGCCGAAGCAGCTAAATTAAATGCTGAGATTGCCCGGCTAGATAAAGCGGAACTGGAAGAAGTTCAGTTCTATACTGACCAACTCAAACGAGCTAATCAGCAGGTGAAAGAAATCAATGTGGCCTATGACAGTCTCCAGAAGAGGTATGATATTGAGATTGTCACACACCAGAGAACTATCCGAGAAGGTGTGCCTGATAAACAAGGATTAGAAAAAGCATTGGACTTTAGCCGTAGACTTCCGGGGTTTGCGTCAGGCGGGATTGTCCCTGGACCAAGAGGGATGCCACAGCTGGCGATGGTTCATGGGGGTGAAACAATCTTACCTGAAGATAGCACTTGGGGAGGAACAATCAATATCAACATTGATTCTTTTACCGCTAACAGTGCACGTGACGTTGATAATCTGGCGGAGAAGATCGTCCGGCTAATACGAACCAGGACGGGGATCAAGTAATGGCTGCGCCGACAGATTATGTCTTGTATCTCCCTCTCTATCGAAGCGACCTGAAGGGGACTACCATAACCTCTAAGGATTCAAACGCTCATGCTTGCACTGTCACCGGCACAACGTGGAGTCCGCAGGGTAGAATCTTGGATGGGATAGATGACTCTGTTATCAGTGCAGCATCAACTGCATTTGAAGTGACAAGTTCTACCGGCTTTGCTTTGGAGGGATGGTTTAACAAGACGGCTGCCAATTTGCAGATGTTAGGTATCGGGATTTCCAACGATACACTTCAAACGCAAAGGATGGAACTATGGATTCAAAATAATGATGCTTCCTCTAATGTGGTACGCCTTTTTAGTAGCGGTGGTGGCGGAGGAACTACCACAGCTATATCAGCAGGAGTATGGCATCATCTAGTAGTAAGCCAAGCGGCAGGAGCATCTGGTGCTGGTGCACTAGTTTATCTCGATGGGGCTTTATACGCCTCTATTGCAGTATTAGGCTACCCCACGTGGACTAGCGGGACAATTAAGGCATGTATCGGGAATAACGGCAACTCCCTGCCCTTCAAAGGAATATTCGGTGAGGCTAGAATTTATAATCGAGGACTATCAGCAGGAGAGATAAGCGATCTTTATAACGAGGGGAAAGAGACCTACAAAGATGCTCCTGTAAGAGTTTTCATTGATGATACCAGAGTCAAAGTCAGAAACAGCCAAATCAATATCGACTCTCGCATAGATGAGCGGAGCGTGGCTAATTTTACAGTAGTTGATACCCCTGGCACTGCGTCTTACGATAGAGCACAAAGGGTCAATATCTATGATAATGCAGGGGCTAGTACCGGAACAGCTATCTTTAGTGGCTTTATTGATACTCCCGACTCACTGGTATTATCACCAAGCGGCGCGCTCTTACACGATATATCCTGTATTGATAATCATTACCTAGCCGACAAAAGGATCGCTGCTAAAATCTGGACAAATAAATCATCAGCCTCAATGATCAGCGAATTGATAACTGATTATCTGGCCAGTGAGGGTGTCTCCGCCGGAACGATTCAAACAGGCGAAACATTAACCAGGGTGGTAGCGAACTATGTCCCTGTTTCCGATGTAATTGACGCTATCGCTGAGGCCAACGGGTTCATCTGGTATATCGATTCTGATAAGATACTCCAATTCTTGGACAGGACAACGAACACGGCATCATTCAGCTTGACGGCTTCAAATGTGTTAAATAATCCGGCTCCCCGATACGCTAAAGGTAACCAACAATACCGCAATATCCAGTGGATACGGGGCGGGACAGATACCACTAATCAAACAGAGAGGTTTCTAGGAGACAGTGCTCTTCAATCTTTCCTTGTTGGTTTCCCGATAAACCAAACCCCCTCCGTTACACTGAATAGTGTTTCACAATCAATCGGTATCAAGGGAGTCGATTCAGGCAAGAACTTTTACTGGAACAAGGGCGATCCTGTCATTTACGCCGATACGTCACCGAGTTCTAACGCATCTGTCCAAGTTCAATATGTCGGTCAATACAAGACAATAACAATGGTGCGGAATGATCTCGCGGTAGCATCCCAATTGGCAGTAGAGGGCAGTGGCACAGGACAGGTGGAAAATACCATTGTGAATACTGACCTTGATTCCCGTGTGGGAGCACAAGAATTCGGTGAAGCTAAACTAACTCAGTGGTGTCAGAACGCAGAGAAGTTTCACTTTACCACCAGGACAGCGGGGTTACAGGCGGGGCAACTGCTCAATGTTACCTTTTCTCCATTCGGATTTACTTCTTACGATATGCTTGTCGAATCGGTGAATACAATGGCCAATGATGAAGAATTACGTTATAACGTGACTGCGGTAACGGGACCAGTAATGGGTTCATGGGCGCAGCTTTTCAAGAGTTTTGCCCGTCAACCGCTTATCAGCCTGGGGCAAGATGAGCAGGTTATTCTATTGAGACAGCAAAGGGAGACCCTGCCTGTTTCAGAGACGGCGACAGTTTATACGGATTCTATTTCTGGGAACGTTGTCAATAGATGGTTAAACTCAGCACCAATAAGCCGGGGAAGCCTTGATAATGTGCAGCATGAGATAATGACCACATCAGACGTAATTCAAGAGCACTGGGTAACTGAGAAAAATAACTATTATTGGGCGTAGGCGTAA
>ERZ1292632.3507-Hain-H43-01um-R2-3507-length-11966-cov-4_pt1 | contig 11966 bp, 10 predicted proteins | sample MGYA00564407_ERZ1292632 | MGnify/ENA primary metagenome ERZ1292632 (study PRJEB36523, sample SAMEA6512637) | groundwater metagenome | collected 2019-01-08 | study: AquaDiva: Metagenomics assemblies of 32 groundwater samples
TTCCCTCCGGTCGTGTGGTAGGTGGTCTTCTCTATCTCGACGGAGCCGTCAGCCTTGACCCGAACGCGGCGAGAGGCCGCCCCCAGGTTGTCCGGGTCGTTGGAGTCGAACAGTTGGTAAGCGGTGAAGGTGTTGGCCTCGTCGGTCAGAGCGGCGTTGGCGGGGGTGGCCGTCCCAATCAAGAGGGTCCAGAAGGCGTCCTCGGCAGGCTCGTTCGCGAGGTTGTCGGCCTGGAGAGACTGCCAGAGCCCGGAGTCGAAGAGCGCCCGATCATCGACGGCGTAGGTGACCTCAGCGTCCCAGGGAGCGGTTTCGTTCGGATGGGGCTGGCGCGAGACCTTGTGAAGAGCGAGTGCCGAGGACTCGATAGTGGCGGGCTCGTCCGTAATGACATCTCCGACCCAGTAGTCGCCGTCACCCGTGATCAGCAGATAGTCGATGGCGCGTGTGCTGCGGCCCGGCTGCTGGCGCGAGAGTTCGTAGACGACGCCTTCCTGCTCGTAGTCGGCGTTCTTCGGCACGTCTTCGAGAAGCCAGTCGCCGCCCGCCGTCGTGAGGGTATCGACCTCGCCCAACACCTCTGTCTCGGTTCCGGGCAGGAACGCGGTGGCTTCACCCGAGATGGCCGCCAGCGCGCGCAGCGTTATGCGGTAGCCGACGAGCGGGTGGCCGCCCGGGTCCGTCTCGGTGCCGTGGATGGTGGCCACGCAGGCCGCCTAGTGGTCGGTGCCGTAGATCGCGGCTGTCGCTGCGGCCCCAGCCGTGAGGATCGCAGTTACCTTGCGCCTGCCGGGCGTCGGGATGCCTGCGGCCCAAGGGCCTTCGTTCTCCGAATCCGTGACCGTGCGCAGCAGCGCGCCCGCACCATTGGTAACCGGCGGCTGTGTGTTGACCAGCCCGCTGTCGGCGGTGTTGTCCGTGTAGACCTGCTCGGCGTCGAGACCTGTCGTGACTTCGTGCAAGCGCTTCAGAACGTGCGCTGCTGCCGCGCTGCGGTATATCCAGACGCTCGTGATGCGATCGTCCGTGATGGCCGGAACGGTCACCGTGACCTGACCGTTGACGGTCTTGTTGGCGACGGTGACGACGGTGAGCGGGCTCTCGGGGGTCTCGCCGTCGGCAGTGGCGAACGTGAGGGCGTAGTCATGCGCGCCGTCGTTGACGTTTCCGGGAGCCGCCGGGTCCGCCAGAGCGGCTGCCGGGGCAGCGGGCAGGTCTGGACCGGCCTCACGCAGCTCGATGGTCGTGCCGGTGCCCTTGATGGAGAAGCCGCGCAGGACGCGCCAGTTCGTCGCCATCTCGGAGTGCGCCCTATCGGCGTTGGTCATCGAGAGGGATTCGCTCCCCACATGCTCGGCCATCAGTTCACCGCCGCTTCGGAGAAGGTGTAGAAGAAGTCGTAGTCCGCCGTGCCATCCGGCGGCGTGTCGGGATCGACCGTGTTGAAGTCCTGGTCTACCGTGCCCGTGGTGGCGTCCGCATCGCCCTCGTTGGTCTTGTAGACCTCAAGGCCCGACGCGATGGGGGACGTGGGCAGCCCCAGGATGGTGCCGACCCCGATGCTCACGAGGTCACCCTGGCCCGCCAGCACTTCGGTCGGGATCACTGTCATGTCGGTGTCCACAATGGTGACGAGCGGCTGGTCCGATGAGCCGTAGGCGCCCTCGAAGTGCAGTCCCCACGGCCCGCCCGCCGGACCCGACGCGATGACATCCGCGAGACCGGCCGCGTCGAGCAAGACCTGCATGGCGGCAGCGTCGTCGTCCTGTGCGACCGCCCCGGTCGTGTTGGAATCGTGCTCGATGGTGAAGGTGCCGGGCGGCTTGCCCGCCGTGGGGGTCGTGGTGACGCCCGTCACGCCCTCGCCGCTTGAGACCAGGATGCGGGCCTTGTTGGTCTCGGCACCCGCGCCGGTGAACTCGATGTCGAAGCCCGAGTTGTCCAGGTTGGTGATCTCGACCGTTCCGACGAAGCCCGCGATGGACTCGATCAGGGCCTTTACGTTCGCCTCGCTGTAGGTCGACTCGCCCGCGCCGTACCAGCCGTCGGGATGCACGACCTTATCGGCACTCTCGGCTCCGCCTTCCTCGGTGAGCTTGAAGCGGTCGCCTCCGTAGCCCGGCGTGGTGGTGCTGGGCGTGACGTCACAGCCCGTCGGCGTCGCGGTGAACTCGTCCACGTCGATCCCCGCGAGCGTAGCGCCGATGAAGGAGAACCGGATGATGCCGCCGCCCAAGTCCTCGACCAGGATGTCGCCGGGGTTCGGCACGTTCGAGAGGCCGTCGACCTCGGTCTGGATCGTGGCGGCATCCGCGTTCCAGTTGAGGCTCCCCGTCGTGTCGGGAACGCCGTAGGGCCACGTCAGCGTGTAGGTGTCGGGGCCTTTGCCCACCTGCGCCACCGCGTTGATGACCACGGTGCAACCCGTCTCGGTCTTGGTGATGGGGTCGATGGCCATGCCTGCCAGCGCCCCGATGAACTCGATGGTGTAGACGCCGCCCACCTCGGTCACGTCCACGTTGCCCACGCCGACCGAGGTCAAGGCTTCCAGCTCCGTGATGAGGTCGGCTGCCAGGATGTTCCAGGCCAGCTCGCCCGTGGTGTCGGCTGCCCCAACGGGGGTGAGCGGGACGGTGAACGTGAGGGTATCGGCACCCTTACCGTCGACGGTGTTGTTCATGTAGCCCTCGTTGCCCCCCGAGGAGTTGTCCAGCGCGTAGCCGGGGCCGTCAGGCCCTGTCAGGTTCGTGCCGTCTGCGGTGAGCGTCTGAGCCGCTCCGGCCTTTGAGCCGATGAAGGTGATGATCCACGGGTCGGCGACCGTGCCCGCGCCGCTGACGCCGAGATCGGCCCAGGCGAGGTTGTTCAAAGCGGCTAGGAAGGCGTGCACGTCGTCGTCGGTCGCATCCACCGGGATGTCGCCGGTCGTCTGCGCGCCGAACGTGAAGGTGAGCGTTCCGCCTGTGGCGGTACCGATGTGAAGGCTGTAGACCTCGTTCGTCGGCCCGTCGCCGTCCGTCACGGTGGCGGTCTGCTTGGCGTTCGTCGGACCGTCGCCGTTGGCGATCAGTATCTGCTGGACCTCTGTGATCGGGCCGGAGAAGTCCGTCAGCGCGACGTGCTGCTCTTCGTTCACACCCGGCCCGCCCGACGGCGTGAGGACCTGATCCTCGTCTCCGAGACCGCCTGCTGCTCCCGCGATGATGGCGGATGCGAGTTGTGCGAACGCAACCTGCCCAAGGAGCGTCTGTGAGCCGCCCGCGAGGTCGAAGTCTTCCGTTGCGGCTTGCCCGTTGGCGTCCAGCCCCGCGACCGTGAGTATCCCGGCTGCCGTCGCGTCGGCATCCGTGACGGTTACCGACAGACCGCGCGGGTAGTCGGGCTGGACGGCGCCCAGGATGTCACCGTCGTCTATCAGGGTGTCGGCCACCAGCACGTCAACGTCTGCACCTAGTGGGTTGGTGTAGCGGACGTGGCGGACTTGTGTGAGGCTCGCAGCGGCGTCTATCTGTGCCCACACGGGAGAAGCGGCCGAGCCGGTGTTGCGGTAGTGCGAGCCGATGTCGAGGTCGATGTAGCGAGATCCGCGAAGGGCAAAGCGCTTACCCGTGACGCCGTTGGTGGGCGCTCCGTGTCCGGAGAACTCGACGCGGCCGTCAGGGAACCTGTGTGGTGCTGCTTGCGTTGCCACCTAGCGCACTCCCTTTCCTCGCCTTACGTGCAGCGAGCTTAGGCAGCCGCTTCGCTGGCTCGCTTAGCGCACTTGGCTGCCGCTTCCTCGCTGCGGTGATGCCTGCTGCAGTACGGGCACTCCTCCCCGACCGCTGCCGGGGGAAGGTCGACAGCCGCCGGAACCTCGGCCTGCTGATCGCCCGCGGGCTCACCGCTATCCGGTGGAGCCGCGGCCTCGGCCTTCTCGGCCTTCGCCGCGGCCTTCTTGCCCGCCGCCAGCTTGGCCTTCTTCGCAGCCGCGTAGTCCACCGGCTTTTCGTAGGAGATGATGCCGTTCTCGAACCACGACCGCGGATTCGGCCAGTCCGAGATGTCGATCACGTCGCCTCGCTGCGCTACCCCTCCGCCCGCCAGCTTGATCGGCCGCTGGGCATATACCTCGCCCGCCACGACTACGCGTCCAGCTCGGTGACGCAGTCCTCGAAGAACGAACCGCAATCGGCTGCCACGAGCTTCATGTCGTAGGCCATCTCGGCCTCGACCCGCACGGTGCCGATACCCAGCTGGTCCATCGGGATGTGCACGATTGTGAGGTCGCCCGTTCCGCTTCCACCGTTCAGACCCTTCAGGCCCTGCCAGGGGAAGGTGTAGCCCGCCGACGGCACGAGCAACGAGGGCCGCGGAGCTGCGTAGCACAGCAGCGCGTTGTTACCCGCGAGGAAGCTGTACGTGGGGTCGGGGTCGCCCTTCTCCGTGAAGGTCTCGACGCCCGACGTGATCAGCACTTCGTCCAGCTCGAGCAGAGCGGCGAGCGCCTGGGGCGTGAACTGCGCCGGGTTCATCGCGCCGGAGTACTTGACCCGGTCGATGAAGTCCGAGTGGTTCTTGATCACGGTCCAGACCTCGGCACCGAGGACGAGCTTGTTCGGGAACCGGCCCGAGCGCTTCTTCTGAATGATGCGCTCGTTCTCCAGGTCCTGGATCGGCGTCGAGCCGCCCGCGTCCCACGCGGTGAACCCCGAGCCCGCATCCAGGTCGCGGCCCCACACACCCGTTACGAAGTAGCTCTCGACCCAGCTCTTGTCGCGCCGGATCAGGCCCTTCTCCGTCAGGTACTCGGTCGCGTCGCGGTCCAGGTCGATCGGGGGCCGCTCGTTGGCGCGCAACTGGCGACCGATGTCCTTGTGCAGGGCCCAGACGTCACACGAGTAGCTGTCGTCCGTGAGGCCCCAACCGGTCCCGGCCGACTGCGTCGCGTCGGCACGCAACTGGAAGTCGTCGCGCGCCAGGTCGGCCCGGTCGTAGACCGCGTACTTGCCCGTCTGTGCCCCTACGGGCACGGAGGGGAACACGCGGTCCGCGATGAACTCGCTCGCGTCCTGGGTGAACGCCACCGCGATGTTGGTGAGGCGCTCGTCGATCCTGACTTGCCCATTCGTCGGGTTGGCCATTGCCTATACCTCTCCTTCGCTCTCTCGCTCGCCCTATGCCGGGATGTACTTCTTGAAGCTCAGATCGACCGAGCCGATGTTGTCCGCGGCGGCCGCCGCAACGCAGATGCCCACCACGTGGGCCGGTCCCGTGCTGGCCGTGACAAGCTTGCCGTCACCGTCGGTGACCAGCGCGTCGCCTACCGCGATGTCGCCAGCGCCCGCGATGCAGAAGCTCACGCCGTCCACCCGCACGGAGGCGCTGACGCCTTCGAGCGGTGCGTTCTGCAGGATCCCGAAGATGGGGTCCTTGGCCGACAGCGCCGAGGCCAACACCTCGAGGTCGCTGTTGAGCGCCACCGCCAGGTACTGCTTGCCAGCGGTGGAAAGGTCCTCGCCCGCCGTGACGAAGCCGCGGTCGGACTGGTAGTCGATCTCGAAGGCTCCCGCCATGACTAGTTCTCCTTCTTCATATCGGCGACGAGGGTCTGGCCCTCTTCGGTCTCCATGGCCTGCACGTAGGCCTTCTCGAACGTGATGGGCTCGGCCGCGTTCTTCTGGACCTCACGCGCCAGCGCCTTGAGCGCCTCGCCGGGTCCCGTGGGGGCCGACTCTCCGCCCTTGCCGATCTGGTCCGTGATACCGGCGGTCTCGAGCTGTGCGTTGGAGCTTGCCAGCACGCGCTCGATCTCCTTCACGTCCTCGGGCGTCGCGGTGTTCTTCGCTACCCGGTGCATGACGGCGCCGAAATCCTGCGGCTTGATCGTGAGGCTCTTGAGGACCGACACCTTCTCGACCTGCTCGTCGATCGCGCGCTTCTCGATGTCCTCGTCGACCCGCTTCTGCAGATCCTCAGCCGCCTTGCGGTCGGTCGCGGCCTGCTTCTCAAGTTCCTCGTTGCGCTCGGCCTGCTTCTGAACATACGCCTTCATGGTCTCGGGCAGATCCGGGTCCGCCAGCGCCTTGGCCAGCTCGTCGCGGTCATCCCGCTTCGCGGCAGCATCGCCCATGGCGGCGCCGCACTTCGGGCACTTCGAGGCGCCCGGCACAACCTTGGCGTCGCATTCGGGGCACGTGTCCATCGCCTTGGTGGCGGCTTCGAGCTTCGCCTCGAGGTCCGTGTTGGCCTTCTCGAGTTCGTCGGCCTTCGCGGCCTTCGCGAGCGTGGCCTCGATCTCGGCCTTGGTCTCGTCGTCCAGTTCCTTCAGAAGCTCGTCGATCTTCGCCATTCCGGTTCCTCCTTCAGGGTCGGGAGTATTATCCACCTCCGCTAGTAAAGAGCTGATCGTGCTGGCCGCTTCCTTCAGACGCACGAGGCGCGCGGTGCTCATCTTGCGCCCCACCTTGGCCACCTGGACCACGCCGTCGGGCTCCAGCACCTTGGCCAGATCCGCCTTCGTAGCGCGCGTGCGGGTCAGTCCCCAGCCGTTCCGCTTGCCCAGCTCCTGAACGATCGAGGCGGCCTCCTCGTCGCTCAGCACGATGCGGAAGCGCTCCGGCATCTCGGCGAGGGGGCGTCCGGGATGGGAGCGCTTCCACGCCCGGTGTGCGCGGCCCTTGGCCACCGGCGTCCAGGTGCGCGCAACCTTGGTGGCGGCCTGCTCGTCGAACGTGAAGTTGCCCTCGCCGTCCTGGGTGTACGGGATGCTGAAGTGGTCCTCACTGATGTTGATGATGATGTGGTCCGGGTACGTCTCGTTCACCCACGAGTCGGTTGAGCTGAGGTAGGGAGACGTGGGGTGCTGCTTACGCCATGCGGCCTGTATCTCCTGGATGTCGGCTTCCAGGCTCTCGCCCGGTTCCGCCTTAGCGAAGCGGGAGCCTTCGGGCAGGAGGCGCTTGGCCGCGCCACGATCGGCGCCGACCGTGTCCTTCACGTCGTCTATCAGGTTGCTGATCCCCTGGCCCGTGCCTTCGATGACCTGAGCCGTGCCCACCACGCCTGCGTCGCCCGGCCATGCGGCACGCAGGTCGTCACCGAGGCCGTACAGGTCGTCCACGAGGCTGCTGGCGAAGTCGGTAGCCCGGTCGAAGCGCCCGGCCTCGCGCGTTATGGCCGCCATCTCCATCTCCTTGGCGGCACTGTCCAGTCCCACCCCTATGCCGACGAGTCGGTTGGCGTAGTCTCCCTCGCCGCCTTCACGCAGGTGCTGAACCTCGGCCTGCAGGACGCCGCCCGAGACAGTGGCTCTGATCTGGTCGGCCGCAGCCTTCACGTCGAGGATCGCGGTGCCGCCGATGCGGTCGCCTTCGCCAGCGCCACGATCCACCAGCGCCGGGTCGATCCCCTGTGCCCGCAGGTGGGCGTCGAAGCCGTCTGGGCCTCCCCCGCCCCCGCCGGTCCACTGGTTGCCGCGGAATTCGTGGCCTTCGACGTCACCCTTCTCGAGCCGCTTGGACAGCACCACGTGTGCCTCCTGGTTGGCGCCGCGGTCCACTAGGGCCACGCGCTTGTACTTCATAGCGAACAGTCGGTTAGCCACCTATCGGCTCCCTCATGCCGGTCCCCTCGACGGAGAACATCGGATAGTCGCCGCGCTTCACGGCTTGGAACAGGTCGTCGCCGCTGGCCGGGTCAACCGCACCCTCGGCGATCTTCTCCCCGATCCACCAGCCCAGCGGGATGCAGTCGCGCAGCACCTTCAGGGCCTGCTGATCGACGAAGGCCGTACCGCTGTCGTCGAGCTTGGTGGCGAACTTCTCCAGCTTCTCCTGAGTGAACGCCATGCTTTCCACCAGGGTCGCGACGGGCTCGCCCACGTGCATCAGGTTTCCCTCGCGGCTCTCGAGCACGAAGTCGTACGCCGCCTTGGCCAGGTCCGCCGGGTCCACCACGTCCCCCTGGTGATCCTCGAACGGGCTGGGCTCGCCCTTACCGATCGCCACCTGGGCGAAGCCGAACACGATGCGCTGCTCCTCGTCTAGCTTCGAAACCTCGAAGCGCATTGAGAGTTCGACCGGCCGGGAATCCACGGCGCAATCGTACTCCCGCCGCTAGGGCGGACTGGCTGGCGGGGCAGGGATCGAACCTGCAACCTCCGCGTCCAGGGCGCGACGCTCTACCAGTTGCGCTACCCGCCAGTTGCGCCGGGCGGATTTGAACCGCCGACCTCCGGGTTATGAGCCCGGCAAGCTGCCTGACTGCTCTACGGCGCGCTTCAGACTACCTCAGGCGCAACTCGAATATCCCCACCCGTACTGGTTCGTGTGGGCGAACGTGGCCAGGATGTTGCCCCGGGCGGAGTGCACGTGGTAGCCGTACTGGTTGAACTCGCGCGTAACCCAAGCGGGGCCCTGGTGCTGGAACGTGGCGAATTCCGCGGGGAGCAGTTGGTATATCCCGTCATAGGGTCCGGCGCTGTTGTGTGCTGCCGCGTTGAAGCCGCTCTCGCAGTTGCCCACCTTGACCGCCTCGGCGCGGCTCACGTGGATTCCGGGCTCGCGCGAGAGGCAGATGGCCAACCGCCGGTTCTGCGCGTTGCCACCTCCCATCCCGCACGGGCGCGCGGGGGTGCGCACGGACGTCGCGTGCGCGGTGTGCGGGGTCCAGATCAGCACGAGCAACACGGTCGTGATGCACAGGGCGTAGACCAGCCACTCGGCTCGTCGGGTTAGGGGTGCGCGTCCATAAGGACTGTGGCGCATGGGGGGTTCCTCCTTGATGTAAGGGGACGCGTCACGTTACCACGGGCCGCTAGCGACGGGTCAAGCACCCGGGGGTCTGAACTTTCTATCCCTGCAGGTCACGGGCCTGCGTTCAGTTTGGCCGAATGAGCAACTGGGCGTGCCGATCGGGCGCCGCCCCGCTGTCAACTCTTTCTGCGACCTGCGCTTCTCTCGTAGTCGTGTCAAGGGATCGTCGCGTGTGGCTTGCGCGGCAGGGCTTTCGGACGGAGGGGCGTTCTTAGAATGGGGGTGTCGGTTACGAGCGAAAGGAGGCCGACGATGGAGATGACCTTCCCGCCCGAGCTGCAGATCCTGATGATGGAGATGCAGGTCGAGGCAGCCAAACGCCCCGAGGGGTGCGGCTTGGCGCGCCATCAGAAGTGGCGGTGCCGCGATGGGTGGATCGTGGGGTACACGACCGAGCGCATCGAGGGTGGCCGCTTCGACGGCCGGTTCGCCGCGATGGCTTGGAAGCCCGTCGGCAAGGGAGCCAAGACGGGCAAGGCGCACGAATGGACCCGCGTGTATTACCGAGGGTTCAGCACGCGCAAGGCCGCGCGCGCCCGGGCCGAGGCGCTGTACCACCAGCACTCCAAGTAGCCCCACACGCGAGAGCCCCTGGCTTAGGCCGGGGGCTTCTCGTCTGCCCTCAGCCTCCAATGCCCCTCCGCTTCGCCCTTCTCCACGTACCGCGCCGCCACGTCCCCGAAGAGCGCCTCCGTCCAGACCTCCTCCGTCGCGGCTGACAGGTCGCCGGACTCAAGGCCCGGCACGTCGTCGATGATCTCGAGCGTACATCTACACAAAGGATGAAGCGGAGGGGTGTCGATGCTGCTGCCATCGTCGAGAACGAACGGCTCATCAAGGGGTACCTGCACGCCGTCCATCGGCTCACACCAGGGTCCGTCCTTGCTGCTCTTTGGGTTGTCGGGACTGCACACCCTTTCGTCCTCCCCCGTGATCCAGACCTTCTGGGCCGTGGCGGTGAGCAGCCCCGCCTCCTGCGCCTGGGTGAAGGCCTCCAGCTTGCCCTCGTTCATGGCGGTAAGCAGCTCGGTACGCGCGATCGTCTCGGCCCGGGTATCGAGAAGCTGATCGTGGTAGGCGGCGACCAGCTCGTCGATGCGGGTGCCGGGCAGGGTGCCCTGGGTCTCGAGCCCGATGCGGTAGTTCATCACGGCCCCGGCGTACCGATCGTGCAGGTCCACCACCTGGGACAGCAGGCTGGCCAGGTCACGAGGCCCCATGCCGGTCGCCACGGCTCGCGTCACGATGGACTGCACCGTAGCGGCCACGGTGTCGGTGAGCTGGGTGATCAGGAGCCCCGCGTGCTCCTGTGCCCACAGGGTGGCGCGGGGATTCACATAGTCGAACCGGATCCCCAACTGCTGGGTCAGGACGCCGGGCCGCACCTCGTGGAAAGCCCCCTCGCCCGAACGTGCCGCCTCCTCGCGCAACGACGTGGTGATGTGCGAGGCCTGCTTGCCCCAGACCGTCTGGGCCACCTGGGCCACGAGGTCCTGGACCTGGGAGGCCGAAAGGCCCGTGTTGCGCGCCATGGCGCTGATCAGGGCGTGGTGCGTCTCCTCCCGCAGGTTGGCGCTGGCGGTGCGCAGCAGGCGGGCCAGGGCCGCGGGGTTCGTGAAGGTCTCGGCCGACGGCGCCTTGCGGATCGGCTGGCGCTTGCCCACCACGAGCCGGATCCCGTAGGGAGCGCCTGCCCAGCGGGCTCGCTGCGCGCGCGTGGGCGCCCGTGTGGCCTTGTGAACGATCAGGCGCAACCCAGGCGGGGCCGAGCGCCAGCGGGCCAACTGCGGGCCGACCGGGGCCCTCACGCTGCCCACGGGCTGACCGCCTCGGTGGGATCGTGGTTGATCTGGCGCAGACCGATGTAGGTCTCACCGAGAGAGCCGGTCCAGGTCTTGGTGACCTCGAAGGTCCCGCCCGTGACCCACTCCTTCTGGTCGGCGAACGCGCCCCCGTCGTAGGCCTTGGCATACGGCAGCATGTCGACCCCCACGGCGCCGGGCTCCAGGACCATCATGACGGAGGTGTAGCCCATCGCGTCCTCGTAGCCGCCTTCTCCCGCGAAGGACTCCGCGATGTAGCCGTCTGTGCTGAAGGAGGAAGAGCCGAACGCGATCGTCTGCCCGGGCTGCAACGCGTGCAGCACAGTATCGGCAGACGAGTCTAGGGAACCCATCCCGCGATAGAGCTTGGGAGCCACGTCGGTCGCGGCCGCGACCGCCGCGTCCATGGTGTCGCGCAGGTATCCGTCCTCGAGGCCCTGCCCACTCAGCCAGTACTCAGCGTCATCCTTGGACAGCGGTGCTGAGTGATCGCCCCCGCCTTCCCCTGAGGTCCACTGGTTTCCATGGAATTCGTGGCCCTCCACATCGCCCTTGAGCAGCCGCCATATCTTGGCCAGCAGGCCCTTCTGGGTGCGGGCACCCGGTTCGGTCCGATCCTTCACCCACGAAGGGGCAGGGAACAGCCCCGCGCACGCGCTGAAATCGCCGTCGGTGTGTCGTCTTTTCATAACATGTTCTGCCTTCAGGGCATCCCGCACCGCCTGCAGCGTGTCTGGGTCCGCCATGCCGCCCGGATTGGATGACACGGCTGCCGAGACCCACTCTGCGAACAATTCAGCACTGCCACCAGTCATGCCGTACAAAGACGGGGCGGAGTCACCTGCAGCCTTCATGACAGCGTCGACTATGTCGGGAGCATCCCCGGCAAGGCAGTGTGCTGCTTCGTGCGCGATTACCCCCTCAAGACCGGGGGCGGCCGTCCAGTTAGAGGCACTGTTCTCATTCAGTTTCTCCTCAAGGGAGGAGAAGTCCACTGCTCCAACGGTCTCTGCGTTCAGGATGATGGCGTTGTGGCCTTCCGTTACATGGGCAAAGTCTGGCTCACCACTCTCGGATTTGTAGTCACTAACCTGTGTCACGTACCCGGTGACCGAGACCATCAACCCTGGTGCCCGTTCATGTAGTGTCTCTGTCACAGAGGCGAGTCCATCGGCCGTGGATGGTGTCATTGCCCGCAACGATCCTGGCCCAAATGCGCCACGCGCAGTCCACTGCAGGAACGACCCCGATTCCTCACCCGGCCCGTTTAGCGCAGCGGTGATGCGGTCCAGCGCGGGGGCGATAGCCTGGAACTCCGCCTCTGCATCATGGGGTGCCGTGACCCCCC
>ERZ1292632.3508-Hain-H43-01um-R2-3508-length-11963-cov-10_pt1 | contig 11963 bp, 9 predicted proteins | sample MGYA00564407_ERZ1292632 | MGnify/ENA primary metagenome ERZ1292632 (study PRJEB36523, sample SAMEA6512637) | groundwater metagenome | collected 2019-01-08 | study: AquaDiva: Metagenomics assemblies of 32 groundwater samples
CGAACTAAGACACTTTTCTATAAACTTATATGCAAACGGCTGGTATTTTGAAGGAGTGCCGGAAAAATATACTTTCAAAATATATTATAAACCCCAGATTTTATTTAATATCGGCCTGGCAATATCGTGTTTGACACTTCTTATAAGTTGCGGATATTTTTTCATTCGGAAGAGTCGGTATAAGTGAAAATGTTACGCTTAAAATTTCTTGCAAATCTCCGAAAAAAGACGGCCGTTTGGGTTTCTTCTCACTACCTTAATTTGGCGATATTTAACACCTTATTGGTTATTCTGGTATTGTTGCATTCGGCTAAATATTTTGACCCCTTTTGGGTAATAAGCATCAATGTTATTGTTTTCATTTCGCTTATAACCTCGATTATTCTCTTGGGGGCAGGAAGCAGAGCATTGCTCGCTGTTTCTTTATTGTTTTGGATATTTGCGGGCGGGATGAGGATTTTGGGGATAAATGTTTGGGCTGAAAGAGTTGCTATTTATGTGTTTCAGGCTTTTTTATTAGGTGTTTTACTACTTTTCGTTGAAAACTTAAAAGTTTATACCAGTCTAGGTAAAATATGGAAAAATCTAAAAAAGCAAACTTTATAGTTTTATTTTCTTTTTAGAATAAAAATATTTGTCTTATTTAAGCGTACAAAAGGATTTTTAGATGGACCAAATTGTGCCTGGTCGATTAATGTGTAATTTGAAGCAAGCGAGGGAATTTGTTGTTTCAATCCTTCATAGTCTATCACAACATAATTATTGGTTATCTCCTGAGGTGCGTTGGAAACACCATAATAATTTTTAAATTGGGGCAGGTAATATTGGAATTGTCGGAAAGTGTACGTCGTAATTAAAATTGTTTCCTCTGCTTTAAGCTTTTCTTTTATGTAGTTGATTGGCTCTATTGTCGGAGGAGTTGACGTTGATTGGTAATGAACCAGAGATAAGCCTGTAATAAACAAGTATAAAGTCAAACAAGTCATTATAGTATTTGTTATCCATAATTTTCTAAATGAAGCAATCCAGAGAGAAACAACAATTACGATGATGGGTGCAATAGGAAGGGTATATTGTGCAAGTTCCTGATTGTAAAAAAATATTAAAGGTATTGTGTATGAAATAAAATATATAAAAAAGATTTGATAAGAGGTATTTTTAAAAACTTTTTTACGTATTATTTTTATTAAAGAAACAATGAAAAGAAGGACAAGAGGTAATGTATAGCCAATATTCATTAGTTTGATAAAAGTAAATACTCGGGTTTTCATATAAAGATAAAACGAGAAAGGTTTACCTGATAACATATCATGCCAAATTACGTAACGACTAATTTCAGAGTTGGCATTACGGAAGTTGTCAAAACCTGTTTTTTGTATTAATGGAATAAGCCAGATAGAAATTCCAAATAATAATCCTATGGATAAATATATAAAGTACTTAATGTGACGTTTCTTTAAAGCCGAAAATAACAATATTCCGATTACAATTGGGGCGTCTGTTGCGCGTACACCAAGAGTAATGCCGGAAATAAAACCCAATAATGTTTTATCGTTGTTGCCGGTTAAATCCCGGTACGATACATACACCAATAGTGTTAAGAAAAACAAACCGGGAATATTACTTATTGCGATTTCGGACAGAACCCAGTGTACGGGCAGAACACTAAGTATTGTTGCAGAGAATAATGCCACCTTTTTGTTGAACATTCTTTTCGTAAATAAATAAGTGATAAATATCGATATGGATCCACACAAGGCACTTAAGAAGGTAAGAGCCTTAACATCACTTTTAATAAAGTAATGTAAAAACTTTCCTAATAAAATGTATAAGGGATATCCTGGGGGATGGGGTTGATGTTTTAAGATATCAAATTCATGAAGAGCAAGAGAAAATTGCACCGAGTCCCAATCTTCTAACCATGGAGAAAGAAAGACTAGCCTAAGCACAAGGGTGACAAAAAATATAATTAGTATTATCCTGTTTTTCTTAAAAAACATTTTTATTCTGTTTGTTTTTGTAGTTTAAGTTATACTATATTTTCCCCTTAAGAAGAATAAGTGACATAATGAATTAGTTAAATGAAGGCAATTAAGGTTTTTATTCTTCGTCATAAAATCATAGTTGTTGTTCTGATATTGTTAATATCAATATTCCTGCGCTTTAATAAAGTGCAGGATTTGTTTGTTTTTACGGGGGATGAAGAACATCAGTTATCGATTGCCCAAACGATAGTAAATAATTTTCATATTGAGTGGGTGGGGGTAAGTTCGGCAGATACCGAATTTTACCTGGGCCCTTTTTGGGAATATTTTGGAGCACTCTGGTTATATATCTCCAGGGGAGATCCGGCAATTGTCGCTTATGTTGCGTCTCTGATAGGAGTTGTAACAACACTTCTTGTATATGTTGCGGGAAGAGTATTGTTCGGTAATGTCACGGCGATAATTGCAAGTTTTCTGTATGCAACTCTTCCTTTAATTGTTTACTACGACAGGAAATTCTGGAATCCCGCTTTGACTTCTTTTGCCTCGCTGGCTTTATTTGCATCTTTGTATAAAACAAAAGATTCTCCTGGGTGGTGGATATTGGTAGCCTTTATATACGGCATGGTTTTCCATATCCATTTATCATTGGTGCCTTTGGGTTTGGTTATTTTGTATTGGTTTTGGAAAAAGAAGAGTAAAGTTTCCATGAACATAATTCTTGCCTGTGCTGTTATCTTTTTCGTTACAATATCTCCACTGATTGGTTTTGAATATTTTCATAAATTCAGCAACTTAAAAACTCCGATAAGGGTATTTAATATGGTTAAAAATACTCCTTCAAGAATCGATCCGGTAGGCCACACAGAACAGTTATTTAAATCCCTGGGAAGAATATGGTATTTATATCCCTATCGTTCGAATTCCGACGAAGTGGTTCACGGTTGCAGTCTTGATTATACAAACGGAAAGTTACATAAGCCCGGAATTACCACTACCACATCGGGCAATATATTCATATTTTCGCTCCTGTCGTTTGTACTGCTTTTTTGCTTTCTTATAAAGCCATCAACATGGAAAGAAAAAAACACAAGGCTTTTGGAACTTTTTATTATTACAATTGCGATTTCTTATATAGTATTGCCAAATGTCCCCCTCGAATATTATTTGCTTGGTATTTTCCCTCTTTTTTTGTTTCTTCCGGGCCTTGTTTCTCAATCATTTGGTAGTTTGATAAAAAAAGGATTTGTATTGTTTATCATCTTAATTGCCTTTTTGGGTGCTTTTACGGTTCTGACCGCTTCCGACTTATATGGTTTGTCGGTTAAGCGCCGACTAATAGAAAGGACAGTAAATTACATGGGAGATAAAAAATATGAATTAAAAGCTGACGGGCTGTGTCATCTGTATGAGGGATGGAGGTTTTTATTTAAAGCATATGCCAAAAAACCGGAGAGAAGTTATTCTGACGATAACCTGGGTTGGTTGTACCCGGATGAAATTACCAACGATAAAGCAGATTATCGAGTTTTGGTTACCGAAATGAGAATACAAAAAGAAGTTTCGTCGGGCTACGAAACGGTTATTACGGAGGGAGGTTTCAATGTTTATATTTACCCACTGAAATGAAGAAAGATAAGACAAACAGGATCCGAATTTTATTGTTGGCGATGGTTTTATTGTTGGCTTGTTTTTTGAGAGTTTATAAACTGGCGGATAATTTTGTCTTTGGAGTGGATGAGGAATACCAGGCTTACTTGGCGCAGACGATTATCAAGAACTTTCATATTATCTGGGTTGGTGTCAGTTCAACCGCCGATTTTTATCTGGGCCCGTTTTGGACCTACCTGACTGCCGGTTTGTTGTATCTTTCTAAAGGCGGGCCTTTAATCACCGGCTACTTTGCTGCTTTTTTGGGCGTGGCGACTACCTTGGCTGTTTTTGTTGTCGGCAATAAGCTCTACGGCTATAAAACCGGAATCTTGGCCACACTTCTTTATTCTTCCTTGCCGCTGATTGTATATTTTGACCAGAAATATTGGAATGTCAGTTTGGTACCCATGTTGAGTTTGATTTTGCTTCTGTCCATTTATTCCTCCCGTAAGAATGAAAAATGGTGGATTGTTTTTGCTCTTGCCTATGGCCTTGTTTTTCATACCCATCTTTCTCTGGCGCCAATCGGGATAGTTGCCTTGATTTTTATAATTAACCGGAGAAAAAAAATACACCTGAAAACTTATCTTTTATCTATTCTGGTATTTACTGTTGTTGTCTCACCCTTGATTGCCTTTGACTATTTCCATAAATTAAGCAATTTAACCTTTCCCTTGAGATTGGTAAGTGGATCTAAAAAGGGGTCAAGCCAGATCAATCTTTTATATAGGACTGTTGTTTTTAGTGAGACTTTAGGAAGGCTCGCATATTTAAAACCATTTAGAAACAGTGCTGATGAAACTAATTGGGGCTGTACTTCAATGTCAAACGCAAAATATTTCCAGGATAAATCAAACAAGTATTGGCAGACAATCGATCGTGTTACTTCAAGGACAAATCCGTCATTGTTATTGTCGGTTTTATTACTTTTAGTTCTTGTTCGATTTTTAACTAAGCGCACTTTTTGGTTGAAAGATAATACAAAACTTTTGTCTATGGCAGTAATCACTTATTTGGTTTGTTTTCTTTTGTTTCCCGGAGATGCTTATGAATATTATTTAATAGGTCTTTTCCCTTTGCTTTTGTTTATACCTGGAATTTTAATGGACAAGGCAAGTTCATCCGGAAAGATGATTATTGCAGGAACTTTAGTTATTCTGTCTTTTTTGGGTGTCCGTACGGTTGTTACCTCTACCAACGATTACGGACTGGAGGTTAAAAGGCAATTAATAAGTGAAGTGATTAGAGTTGTTGGAAAAGAACCATTTGAACTGAAATCAGAAGGAATGTGTCATATTGCCGAAGGCTGGCGTTATCTTTTTAGTATTTACGGACAAAGGCCAATCAGAAGTTCAACGGATCAGATTTTCGGTTGGTTATACCCGGGGGAGATTTTAAAAGATAAAGCCAAATATTTGGTTGTCATGTCGGAAAGCAGGGTAGCGTTAACTTTTTCGACTGCCAATTCGATTGTGGTTAAAAAGGGAGGTTTTAGCGCCTACATTTTTCGTAACTAGTATTATTTTTTGAAGAAGAATAAGTATAACAAGAGTAATTATTGTAATGATTTTTCCGGTAGAGAAGCTTTTGGGTTCGTATTTAAAATCGACGAATTTTGTATTGGCTTGAAGATCCACGGCTCTTAGTGATTCAGGTGTTTCTTGAACCGGAACTTCTTCCTTGCCGTTTAAAAATGCTTTCCAGTCGGAATTATAAACTTCCGCCAAAACAATCTGGTTTCCTTTGAAGCTCTCCGTATCTATTCTTATGCTATTTGGAGAATAGAAGACAATTGGTGCATTAGCCCTTGGTTGAAGCAGTTTGTTTTCGTAAATATAATAGTTTTCTATTTTTGTTTTTAGGCTAAATCTTTTGTCCCCAAGTAGATCAGGAGAAATGATGTATTTAACATTGTATTCTCCCAGAGATTTTGCATCCGGTACAAGGCGGGTATTCGGATAGATGCCGATCGGCGGGATAGCCAGAGTATAGTAATTCCAAAACCCGCCCATGAGCTGCCAACTGTGTTTGAAATAGTTTATTTGTGAGAGTGTATTATATCCCTCTACCAGTTCCAGATTGTGAATTGCAGCACTTTGTTGAGAAAGACAGCGGTTGGTGCAAAAGACTCTGAATCTGGTTTTGTCCTCTTCTAAAAATTGATAAACTGCCTCGGGGGCAAGATTTTGATCCTTATTAATCGGCTTAGATAAGTAAATCCAAGAAAGTGTAGAACTTTCGATAATTGCAAATATAATAATCAAGTTTACAAGCCATTTTGCCTTACTTTTTTTGCTGACGAAGTCTATTGCCAAGCCGCTTAAAAGAGCTACAGTGAAGTTATTAATGTACCACAACCTTGTAGTTACCCTAAGGAGGGCATACCATTTTTGTTTGAGAAGAAAGGGATAAAAGGGACTTAAATTATTGAGTGATAGAAGTAGTATCAAGCCCAATAGCACGAGGACAATAATCTTATGAGTTTTCTTAAGTTTTAATAGTCCGTAGATTGCTAAAATCATGGGAATAATCCCCAGAGTCAGCCACTTTTCAGTTTCTATTTTCCATATTCCGTGAACGCCGTTTATCCATGGCAGGAAAACTGATGTTAAGAATTCTTTTTTGGAAAACCATTTAGGGTAAACATCAGGATTGGTAATTAAGAGGAGTCTGGTCGTTTCTCGTGACCATTTTATTTGGGGCAGGAGAGTGATCGCTGTTAGTCCTAAGGCAATGGTAATACCCAGACAAAAGTAAAAGATACTTATTGTTCTTTTTGTTTGTGAATCCTTGAGTAAGTAGATAAATAAACAAATAATTAGAATCAGCGTTGAGATAAAAATAAGGGTGTGGGTGTAAAACAGTCCGGCCAAGCTAACGGAGAAGATCAGCAGCCATTTATAGCTTGGTTTTTTAACTAAGAAAAGCGTTGCCAGAACCAGAAAAGGCAGCCAGGCAGAGGCGGCAATAAGGGTAATATGCCCCGCTTCTAAATAGCCCGAAATCCTGGGAGTAAGAAGATAAATAAGAGCTGCCAGCAAACTCGCTTTTTGGGAGAAGGAAAAACCTTTTCTTGAAAGCAAATACATACCCGCAGTGCCAAGGAGAAGATGAAGAAAAAGATGTAAGATAAACGCAACATCGGTCGGGAAAATTAGAAAAAGAGAATTGGGTGGATAAAAGAGAGAAAATTGCGGGTCCGGTAAGATCGGTGTTCCGGAAAAGAAAAGATTATTCCATAAAGGCAGTTCCCTGTATTTTAGGAAGCTTTCCCTAATAAAGTAAAAAACCGGCCAAAATTGTCCCTGAAGATCATTTCCTCTTTCGAGAATTATCTTGGGATTTATCAATATCGGAAGAAAGTAAAGCGTGGAGGCAGTAAGAAGTATCAGAAAAAACGGAAAATTCTTTTTCATTCTCATCTTATTCTAGTATAATTTGAGGGATGAATAAAATCGGAGGATTGTCCATGGGCTTGGGGCTGATTGGTTTAATAGTTATCGCCTTGCTTCTTTTTACAAATCACGCAGGTTTTGCCTTAAGGGTTAGCGGTTATGTTTATTCTTTACTCTTGGCGGGAGTTATCTATGAAATCATTTTTTTCAACAAGTAATCTTGTTTTCTGGTTTTTTATTCTGGCACCGGTGTTATTGGTGTTTAAAAACATATTTTTTGGCAATCTTCCTACTTGGGGGGATGCACCATATTTTTACTCGGAAGCACTAAAGGAATTGGCCAAAGAACCCTCCGGTTGGGTTGAAAGGGGTGTTAATTTTGGCGGAGCCAATCTCCTTTTATGGATTTCTCCCTTAATGTTCCTGTATGGGATATTGGGGTCACTTTTTAATCTGGGAAACGATATTGTGGTAAAACTGATCTTTTATTTCCCCGCTATCCTTCTTTCTGTAATAACCCCTATATTTTTGACCCGCTATCTGAAGTTTTCCAAAAAAGTACAATTCTTTTCTTCTTTGTTTTACTCCATAAATACTTACTTTATTCTATTAATCGATGGGGGACAGGTTGGGGTAGTTCTTGCATATGGATTATTTCCCCTAGTGCTTTTGTTCTTAAAAAAACTGGTGGATAAACCAAGTCTAAATAGTTTTCTCTTAGGACTTTTGTTATTGTTTATCCAAGGGGTTGCAGATCCAAGAGTGGCTTTGATTTGCTTGTTTACCGCATTTTTGTGGTTGTTAATCGAGAGGAAAAATGTGCTTTATCTAATTGCCCTTTTTGCAGCTTGGCTGGCATTGTGTGCATACTGGATTTTTCCGCTTCTCAAAAACGGATATCAAAATTTCGGTATTGGAGTTTCCAACTTGAATTTTATTTCCCTTCTTAATTCTTTGGTCTTATTTCAACCCCACTTTCCGGGAAATGAGTTCGGGAAGCTATTTTCTCCACCTTTTTATTTTGCCTTTATACCATTATTAATATTCGGGGGTTTAATTTTTGTCCCGCGGAGCGGGATCAGGCTTCGCCTGACTTTTTTGTTTCTGGTTCTGGCCTTTATCGCGAAAGGTTCAAACCCACCTTTGGGAGGATGGTATCAATTATTGGCGGATAGAACTCTATTCGGGTTTGCGTTTCGCGACTCAAGCAAGTTTTTTATTCCTTTGATTCTTTTTGCGGGAGTATTGATTGGATATTCGGTTGACAAGATTTCGTCTCTCGTCATTAATAAGAAGCTATCTCTACTGATTGTACTTTCCGGCTATCTTTATCTTTTGCTATTGGTTACTCCCGCTCTATACGGAAAACTTAATTTTGTCTTATCAAACAGAAAACATAGCCAAGATTACCAGACGATATATGAAAATCTTAAAAGAGACGAAGGGTTTTATAGAACTGTCTGGTTTTCCGAAAAATACCCCTTGGCTTTTGAAACATCCGATAATCCCGTGATTGAAGCCAGAACTTTGGTTAATAGCCGTCCTTTTGCGGTATTGAATGCTTCCGAGGATGTATTTAATTTTTTGTATAACCCGGGTTTTGTCGAGTGGTTTAGAATTTTGGGAATAAAATATTTAATTCTTTCCGGAAACCCTCGAAATATTACTCCGACCCAAAAAGACAAAGAAAATTGGGAAACTATTAAAGATTTGATCAGCAAAACCCCCGGTTTGGAGAAAAAAGATTGGGGTATTTCCACTCCTGTTTACGAAGTAAATAGTATAAGACCAAAAATGTTTGCTGTAGATAAACTGATGGCTGTGGTGGGTCCGGAGCCTTTGATTTCAAGTTCATTGCCGTTTGCTGTAGTTTATTTTGAAGACGGTAAATTTGATCCAAGATTGCTTGAAGGATTGAATAAAGACTCGATCAAAATATTGTTTAACGGTAAGGAAGAATTGGATTTAACAATGAGCTTTCTACAGAGGTATTTCGTCGGTTATTCCAAATCCGGTTGGGCTAATTATAACAACGCCGATTATCTGAAGTATAAATATCAACTTCTTATAAGGGGGATTGTCTTCCGTGATTTTGACTATGGGAAAGGAATCTCTTTCTCTACTCAAGCGGGGGAGAGAATAGAATTTAATTTAAAAGCTGAAAAGGCGGGTGAATATATTTTGGCTGTCCGTAATTGGGGAGAAGCGCTAAAATTGGATTTTGAAGGAAACCGGCTTAGTATAAATCCGAGCCAAAAAGATAGTTTTTCCTGGTACACAAAACAGGTAAGTCTCAAAAAAGGAAGTCACAAATTAATCCTTGAAAACGATGAGGGTACTCAAATAGTAAATGTGGCTGCATTGGTTCCGATTGCCGAGTGGACTAAAGCGCAAGCGCTAACAAAAACTTACCTTACCCACTTTGGCATCACAGCGGAAAATAAATTGAATGATAATTGGAAAAGTGTGGAAGTTGAAAAAAAGTCACCCGTGAGCTATCAGGTTGTGGCTCCTAAAGATTCATACTGGGTTATTCTTGCGGATTCATACCATCCGGAATGGAAATTAAAACAAGGGGAGCTGTTTCATGCTTCCTTACCCGTTTTCTCGATGCTAAACGCCTTTTACATTGAACCCGACTGGACGAAAACGGATATAGTCTTTAAGGGACAGGAAGCTTTCAGGTGGGGTTTATGGTTTAGTGTCGTGACAGCGCTATCTTTGACGATTGTATATTTGTATATTAAGGCGGACAAATAATGATTGAGAGAATTAAAGAAATAGCATCAACAAGTACATTTAGGCAAACACTTATTACCTCTTCGGGGACTATCGTAAACGGCCTTTTGGGAATGGTTTTTTATATTTTGGTTGCCAGATTTTTGGGGCCTTCTGATTTTGGCATCTTTTCTATTGCTGTCGCTGCCATGGCGGCTATTGCCAGCATTGCCAATATCGGTATTGATACCGGCATCGTCAGGTTTGTGGGAAAATATGCGTTTTCGGAAAAGAACAAAGCTTTAAAGTTTCTCAAGTTAGGATTGGAGATAAAAATACTATCTTCATTAGTAGTTTTGGGAGTTGGTTGGTTAATAATGCCCTTTGTGACGACAAAACTGTTGGGTAAACCAGAATTATTATATCCCTTGAGACTTTCTCTTTTTGGCGTTGCTACTTCGCTGCTATTTTCCTTTATTACCAGTTCCGTACAGGCATTGCAAAGATTTTGGGTCTGGAGCGGTTTGAATATTGCCACCAATTTTTTAAGGCTTGTTGCAGTGGTTATTTTTTTTAACCTTGGTTTATTGTTGGTTGAAAGTTCTTTGTGGTTGTATATTCTTTTCCCTCTTTTTGGTTTTGTTGTCGGACTGTTTTTCCTGCCAAAATTTATTAAAGTTGACAAAGAAGGGAGCGTACTGACGGAATTTATTAATTACAACAAATGGATAGCCGCCTTTACGCTGATTGTTGCAATTTCCTCAAGGCTCGACACTTTCTTATCCGCTAGATTATTATCCTTGGACGAGGTCGGCATCTATTCGGTGGCGGTAACTCTTTCGGGCATCGTTCCCGGGATCGTTTTTGCCCTTGCCACGGTTGTGGCTCCCAAGCTGGCCAGTATGACAAACGACAAAGATGCTTTTGGTTATCTTAAAAAATTACAGTTGTTTGTCATAGCCTTGGCTTTAATTGGAATTCTTGTAGGAATACCTTTATCTTATGTTTTTATTCCTCTTTTTTATGGAAGCCGGTATTTATCAAGCATAGCTCCTTTATCAATTCTTATAATAGCGCAGGCAATATTCTTAATTTCGGTTCCGGCACACACCTCAATTTTTTATTATTTTTCCTATCCTAAACTGTTTGTTTATATAAGCATGGTTCATCTAGCCATACTCCTTTTTGGCGGCTGGTATCTAATTTCCCTTTTTGGTTATATCGGGGCTGCCTGGATATATTTAATAGGAAACGTGTGGAATTTTACTGCCCCATTTATTTGGGTACTTAGAAGATTTAAATGAAAATATCGGCGCATTGTTTGGTCAAAAATGAAGATAGGTTTGTATGGTATTCAATTATGTCGGTAATCGATTATGTTGATGAGATTAGGATTTGGGATACCGGAAGTATAGACAACACGCTTGAGATAATTGAAGAAATCCGTAAGGGGAGCAGTGGGGTAAATAAAATTATCGTTAAAAAGCTTAATTTGCCGGATTTTCGTGAAGGAGCGGTCAGGCAGCGAATGCTGGATTCGGAGGACGCCGATTGGTTTGTGGTTCTTGATGCGGATGAAGTTTGGTGGAATTCTTCCATAAAGATTGTTACCGAAACGATACGGAGGGAAAAAAATAATATCGAGTCGATTGTTGTTCCGACAATAAATTTAGTTGGTGATGTTTTTCATTATCAGGAAAAAGAGGCGGGCAGGTATAATTTAGCCGGGAAAAAAGGCCACTATAATTTAAGGGCGATAAATCGAAGTATTCCCGGTCTGTCTTCATCCGGAGAACATGGAGTTTGGGGTTGGGTCGATAGCGAAGGGATAATGATCCAAAACAGAAGTTCGTCAAAAACTCTTTTTGTAGATGCTCCCTACTTACATGCGACGCACTTGGAAAGGTCGGGTAATAAGTACGGAGATAAGTCTGTATTTAAAAGAGCAAGAAAACTTAAATACGAATTAGGGGGTAATTTCCCTTTGGATTATTATTATCCCGAAGTGTTTTTCCGCCCCAGGCCACAAGTAGTTCCCTCACCCTGGAAAACAATGAGTTGTGGTTATACCCTTCGGGCTTTTTTTGAAACTCCGTTAAGAAAGATAAACAGGAGAATCATGCCGGCTAAAATCGGGTACTAATATGAATTACCATCGGGATAAAGATTATAGAAAGTACGAATATCTTTTTGAAAATATTTTTAGAAAAAG